>Ga0208496_1000323_pt1 | contig 16822 bp, 13 predicted proteins | sample CryBogmetaGMA2M_FD_184552 | JGI IMG/M metagenome (GOLD analysis project Ga0208496, IMG submission 184552) | Freshwater microbial communities from Crystal Bog, Wisconsin, USA - MA2M (SPAdes) | ecosystem: Environmental > Aquatic > Freshwater > Lake | place: Crystal Bog, Wisconsin, USA | collected... | reverse complement strand
ATTCGAACCATGACAAGCAGATCCAGAATCTGCTGTGCTACCGTTACACCACAAGGCATCATTCTCTCAGATAAATAAAAGCTCTAGGGGCGGTGCCCTAAACAGTTCCCTAAGGAAACTATTGCCAGTAAGAATCAGGGGAAAGTGATAATACAAAACTTGCGGCAGAGAGCAATCTTCAATCAGCGACAAAAAATCCCTCGCGCCAATTGCTCAAATAACCACCGGCCCCTAAGGGGGGGCCACAGATCGTTTAAAATAAATCAAGTGCGATTAGACTGAAATAACCGTCTTTACTCGCCCCTCGGGATCGCTCGACGTTTGTGCCCTGCATCATCGCCTACGGACTTCGAGCCAGTTGCACTTGGCGCCGGTTGCTACTGCGTAATCGCGGATAGGTCTAATGTTCTTCGTAGTAGGCCTCCGCCATCAAAGCTCGCAAAGCTTCGCAATCATGGCTACGTCAACCACACCTCGACGTTCCATGTCGGTGATTCCATGCTCCAGTCAAAGGCCTCAGAGGATTGGTCGTTGCCTCTGCTCGGCTCCAATAATCCTCGGCCTTATATTCTCCATAAACTTCTCGCTCATCCGCACTCACAGAGATATCTCGTATCACGTTATTCACTCAATCGTATGAACCACCTCAATTCCCTAGTGACATTTTTTCTTTTACTCGCATTTACAGCTCCTTGTTGGAGCGAGGATGTGGCCACCCTGCTTAAACCAACAAAATTCGACATCGTGATAAACGGTGCGAAGGCTGGGGAGATTACAGCGGCCACTGGAACCAAAGTCACAGTGCTCAAGGAGGATCAAGACAAGGCCCTAGTTGCCCTCAACACATCGTCGAACTGGATACAGAAGTCAGATTTGGAGATGCAGCAGAATACACCCAGAAGCAACATCTCCTCAGAAACTTCATCGGCAACTGCACAGCCAGAATCAACTCAAAAAAATCAACCATCTACCACAATCAATGGTCATTCAGATTGGCCATTTAGTTTCGGTAACACGTCAAAGATCGATCCATCTTTGATGAAGTCAATTCCTCATAATGCTGGCGAACTAATGAAGGTTTTTCTCACACAATACTCAAATTCTGTGCCTAGTTTATCCGATGAATACAATTCCACAAAATTGCAATTTAATTGGGGAGCAAACAAGGCAGGAAAAATTAACACTATAGGCTTCTCTTCAGAAAAAATACCTATTGATAAATATACTGAAACAAAAAAGGCATGGGATGTATTAATAGATCTTTGCACGTCCAAATTTGGTCTGCCTTCAAAGCAAGCAGAATTCCCAACAGAATATATAAATAATATCATTTCTAATAGAGCTGTATCTAATAATGATTTAATTAATACTTCAAATAACAAACCAGTTATATGGAATACTAATAATATTATTATTCGACTTAAGGCTGTTATATACAATGGGAGTCTCCCCTACCACACAAATCATGAGCTCCTGTGCTATGTAGGTGTAGAGGCTTGCGACTCATCTTTTTTTGATAAACCCTATAGCGGTACTACTAATATTCCAACCACTCCTATGCCACCCAACTCAGAAACATCGCTACCTTCTAATAATTCTCAAAACTCAAAAATTGAAAGAATTTATTCTGAAGAGATACAAATTCCTGCAGGTGGTTGTTGGTGGAGATTAGAAAAGATTTCGCCAGAATGGGAAAATTATTTAAAAGAAAACCGAAAATTTAAAGGTGCAAGAGAGATACTTGAAATGCATGGAGTTACCTTTCCTCTAGGTACCTCTGCAACATATCTTGCCTCTAGCAGCAAGCTCTTATTTAAGAATACTCAGGAAAATAATAATAAGATTAAACAATTAATATCTGATGCCATCAATGGTTTTCCTGTTACTTATGCACCTGTACCAGATACCCCTTCCCCAACTCCAACACCATCGCTCAATCAATTTCCAGAACTACAACCTCCTAGTGGATTACTCATTGAAAAAGCTTGGATACTTCCATTACAATTCTCACGTACGTTTGGAAAAAGAAGCGCCCAGCAAGCATTAGAAAATAATGGGGTTGAATTTCCTATTGGAGCCAATGCAAATTTTGATGTAAGCAAAAATCTGCTCAGCGTAAAACTTACTCAACCGGATATTAATTTAGTAGATGCTCTTATTAAGCAGGGCACTTTAGAATAATGATGCAGTTCCTCTCTAAACCCTAAAGCTTCCCATCGTTCTTCTCGCCCTTGGACTCGCTCTTGGAAAGCAGGACCGACTCCGCCTTCCCTCCGAACTTCGGATAGACGTGCCGGGCCGCGATCGTCTTGTCGCGGGTGATGCCCGTGGCGGTAGTCAGACCGCGGTCACGGAGCTCGCTCAGAGATGCATGGAGGAGATGGGAGCCGATGCCTCGGTTACGGTATTCCATGAGGACGGCGGGACCGCTCACCAGATGGGATGGGGCTTCCGCGGCGGGTTCGAGGAGGGAGGCGGCGATGAGCCTGTTCCCCTTGGGAATCACAAGACAGAGAGGATCCTCGGCATTGAAGAGGCGGGCGACAGCCTCCCTGAGATGATGCTCCGCCCTCATGAAGGAATCGTTCCAGGCGGCATCCATCGAGAGCGCCAGCAGGAGAACGCGCAGAACATCCTCACCCTCTTCGCGGGTGGCGGGACGGATCAGGTCACCGCCCGCGGGAACGGAACCGAGCGACGCTGTCTGCCAGGAAAAACGGATCCAGGGAGTAGTGGAGAGGGAGCCCGCCAGGCCGGAGGCCATGGAATCCTGAGCGAGGGGGACGCGGGGTGACGGGGATGCAAGAAAGTGACTCACAGCTAACGGGAAGGGCGTGAAGCGAAAGGCAAAAACTGCTTCCGGTCAACGGATTTTTCCTCCGGCTGCGAAAGACTCATCCTTTTTCCAAATCATGTTTGATGATGGAGGCAAAAGATGAAACCTTCGGAACGTTCCGGAATCACCGACACGTCTCCACACCTCACCCTGCCTTCCTTGACCGAGTCCCATCGTCCCAAACATGAATGCGGCGTCTTTGCCGTCTACGGTCACAAGGATGCGGCCCTGCTGACCTACTACGGTCTCTTCGCCCTGCAGCACCGCGGTCAGGAGAGCGCGGGTATCGCCTCCAGCAGCGGCGACGGGAAGACGTTCTGCGTGCACAAAGGAATGGGTCTCGTCTCACAGGTCTTTTCGCAGGAAAACCTCGAGTCGCTCAAAGGAACCCGCGCGATCGGCCATGTCCGCTACTCGACCACGGGATCGAGCACTCTACTCAACTCGCAACCCCTCAGCGTCGACACCGCTCGCGGCCAACTCGCCATCGCCCACAACGGCAACCTCGTCAACGCCTCCGCACTCCGCAGCGAACTCGAGAACCGCGGCTCCATCTTCCAGACCACGGTCGACAGCGAGATCATCCTCCATCTACTCGCCCAACCGGACGACACGATGGGCGGGCCGATCGGATCGCTCCGCCGTCTCGAGGGAGCCTTCTCCGTGGTCGTCATGGGTGAGAACGAACTCATCGGCCTCCGCGATCCCAGCGGCCTTCGCCCCCTCTCGCTCGGCAAGCTCAACAATGCCTGGATCCTCTCCTCGGAGACCTGCGCCTTCGACTTGATCGGCGCCAAGTTCATCCGCGACATCGAGCCAGGGGAAGTGGTCGTGATCAACGATCAGGGAATCCGCTCCGAGTTTCCTTTTACCGAGACCCGGGAGGCCTTCTGCATCTTCGAGTATGTCTACTTCGCACGCCCCGACAGCCGCCTCCGCGGGGTCACCGTCAGCAAAGCCCGCATTAACATGGGACGCGAACTCGCCCGACTCCACCCCGTCGAGGCCGACGTGGTCGTGCCGGTTCCCGACTCCGGCATCTACGCGGCGCTCGGGTTCTCCGAGGAACTCGGGATCCCCTACGATCCCGCCTTCGTCCGTAACCATTACATCGGCCGCACCTTCATCCAGCCGACGCAGCTCATCCGCGACTTCAACGTGCGCGTGAAGCTCAACCTCATCGGAGAGGCCGTCAAGGGGAAGCGCGTGGTCGTGGTCGACGACTCGGTCGTGCGCGGCACCACCGCCAAGGCGCGTGTGGTGAATCTCCGCGAAGCTGGCGCCAAGGAGGTCCACCTCCGCATCAGCTGCCCGCCTCACCGCCACGCCTGCTACTACGGCATCGACTTCCCCGATCCGGAGAAGCTCATCGCCAACCAGCACACCCATCAGGAAATCTGCGACTACCTCGGTGCCGACAGCATCGGCTACCTCGATGTCGACGGCATGGTCAGGGCGACGGGCCTTCAGAAGAACTCCTTCTGCATGGCCTGCTTCAACGGCGAGTACCCGGTTCCCTTCGACGCCGCCTTCGACAAGTTGATCATGGAGCGCCGCAAAGGAAGCGCCCAACTCCTTCCCGATCAGAGCGCCCAGCCGGCTCTCTTCACTCCGTGATCCCGACACCCTTCATCACTCCCAAGCCATGAGCACCAAAAAAACAAAGACCCTTCCGAAGAAGCCCGCCAAGAAAAGCTCCTACGCCGGTGCGGGAGTCGATGTGGCCCTTGGCAACCGCGTCAAATCGGGCATCGGAGCGCTTGTCCGCCCGACCCACGGGGCCGAGGTGCTCGGGGGGATCGGTGGATTCGGCGGCCTCTTCCGTCCCAACTTCAAGAAACGCGGGATCAAGGATCCCATCCTCGTTTCGAGCGTCGACGGCGTCGGCACGAAGCTCAAGATCGCCTTCGCCACCGACAAGCACGACACGATCGGTGCCGATCTGGTGAACCACTGCGTCAATGACATCGCCGTCACCGGCGCCATGCCGCTCTTCTTCCTCGACTATATCGCGGCAGCGAAGCTCGACCCGCGCGTGCTGAAGGAAATCATCACCGGCCTCTCCCGCGCCTGTAAGGAAGCGGGATGTGCCCTCATCGGTGGGGAGACCGCCCAGATGCCCGGTCTCTACGGCGCGGGTGAGTACGACCTCGCCGGATCGATCACCGGCATCGTCGACCGCAAGGACCTCCTCGACGGAAGCCGCGTGAAGCCGGGCGACGCCCTCGTGGGTCTGCCCGCCAACGGCCTCCACACCAACGGCTACTCCCTCGCCCGCAAGGTCCTCTTCGATCTTCTCGGGCTGAAACTCACCGATCGTCCCGCCGGACTCGGCAGCACGGTCGGCACGGAACTCCTCAAGATCCACCGCAGTTACCTCCCGGCTTTCAAAAAACTCCATGCCATGAAGGGCAAGCCGCTCCACGCAGCCGCGCACATCACCGGCGGGGGACTCATCGACAACCTCCCGCGCATCCTTCCCAAGGGATGCGATGCGGTGATCGATCCCGGTTCCTGGAAGGTTCCCGCCATCTTCGGAATCATCGGACGCGGCGGCAATGTCGATCCGCTCGAGATGTACCAGGTCTTCAACATGGGCATCGGCATGGTTCTTGTCGTTCCGGGTAAGGAGGGCGAGAAGATCGCCAAGACCCTCGGCGGCAAGGTCATCGGCGGCGTCGTCAAGGGAAGCGGGATCGTCCGCTTCTTCCCCGAACCAGGGAACTGACGGCAACTCCCCTCCGCATGAGCGAGGAATCCCAGAACGCCCCGGGGCGCCGCAAGGCGCTCGGCGTCGGCCTGGGAGCCGGCCTCCTCGGCGCGGTCGCGCTGGCCGTGCGCTACGGATGGCGCAACACCCTGCGCTCCATCATTCCCGACGCCATCTCCCCGGCTGTCTTCGCGACACGGGTGGCCGACACCTCCGCGGGGGAGATCGTCTACCACACCGCCGACAGCCAGATTCCGGGACAACCCCTCCTCTTCCTGCACGGCGTCTTCCCCGGAGCCTCCTCCTTCGAGTGGTCGAAGATCTACCCCCTCTTTGCCGAGGAATGGCGGGTTCTTGTCCCTGACTTGATCGGCTTCGGCGAGTCGCAGCGCCCCGAACCGGCCCCCAGCGCCGAGGAACAGGTCCGCTCCCTCGCGGAGTTCCTCGACCAGACAGTGCCAGGCGAAGCCGCCGTGATTGTGGCCTCGGGCCTCTCCGCGAACATCGCCCTCCTCTTCGCCTCCCGTTATTCGGAAAAAACCACCCGCCTCATCCTCTGGATGCCCGATGTCGCCTTGGGGAAGGCCAATCCCTCGCGAGGCTGGCACCGCCTCGGGTGGTTCCCTCGATTGGCGCGCCTCGTCTACCGCCGCCAACTCTCCACGGAAACCTTCCTCCGCCCCTGGCTTCTGCGCTCGGGATTCTCGGCGGAGGGACCGGGATTCGAGGAATCCCTCTCGGTGATCTCCTCGACCGCCCAGCAGTACGGCGCAGAGCACTCCTTCCTGGCCCAGTCGTCGAAGGCCTACTGGCGCAGCCTCCGGACCGGCCTGAGGAACCTCTCCTCCCCGGTCTCGATGCTCCTTGCCACCGGATCCGACCGCGACTCCTCGGCCGCAATCGCCGACCTGAGGCCGCTTCTCGCCCGTTTCTCGATCGTCGAAGTTACCGCGCAGGGGATCCTCGCACCACTCGCGGAACCCGAGACCATCGCTGGCGCGATCGCGCGCGAACTGGCACCCCCGGCGACCGAGGTGCAGCCGGGCCTCATAAATTGATTGCACCTGCGGGAAAAGCAGTCACACCATTCCCCATTCCGACCATTCCGTGAACGTTTCCGACCTCAGAGAAATCCTCCAGTATGTCCCCCGCTTCCGCGAGCGGATCTTTGTCATCGCGGTCGACGGCGCCGTCGTCGCCTCGGAGAACTTCCCCAACATCCTCCTCGATCTCGCAGTCCTGCGCTCGCTGAGCGTCCGCGTGGTTCTGGTGCACGGAGCCAGCCACCAGATCCTGGAACTCGCCAAGAAGCGCGGCGTGACCGTGACCAACAGCGACGGCACCGGCATCACCGACGAGGCGACCCTCGAGCTCTCGATCGACGCAGCCATCCGTCTCACCAACGGAATCATGGAGGGACTCTCCGCGGTCGATCTCCGCGCCGCCTACGCGAATGCCATCATCGCCCACCCGGCCGGCATCCTCGGAGGCACCGACCAACTCTTCACAGGACGCGTCGAGCGCGTCGACAACCACGCCCTCGAACTTCTCCTCAAGGAGGGGATCATCCCGGTCATCCCGCCGCTCGGCTTCGACGGCGAGGGGCGCACCTACCGGGTCAACTCTGACGGCATCGCCCTCGAGGTTGCCGAGGCCCTGCATGCGGCGAAGGTCATCTTCCTCGGAGCCGACGAGGTGGTCGGAGGCAAGAGCCCCCTCCCCCGCCAGCTCTCGATCGACGAGTCGGAGGAGTTGACCAAGAAACTCCGTGCCTCGGGCGGCCCCGCTGGACTGATCTCCAAGATCGAGTGCGCCGCCCGCGCCTGCCGTGGCGGCGTACCGCGCGCCCATCTGCTCGACGGAAGGATCAATGAGGCTCTCCTTACCGAGATCTTCAGCCACGAGGGTTCCGGCACGATGGTCTACTCCAACGAGTACCAGCAGATCCGTCGGATTTTCAAAAAGGATGTCCGCGCCGTAATGAGCCTGATCCGCCAGTCCGTGGAGGATGAAGAGATCGCGCGCCGCACCCGTGCCGATATCCTCTCCCGCATCGAGGATTACTGGATTCTCGAGGTCGACCGGACCCCGATCGCCTGCGTCGCCGTCCATCTCGACGCCGACAATTCCCTGGCCGAGATGGCCTGCCTCTATGTCAGCAAGGCCCATGAGAACAAGGGTCACGGACGGAAACTGATGGCCTTTGCCGAGAACCTCGCGAAAGAAAAGGGAGTCGGGCGGATCTACGCCCTCTCGACGCGCGCGGCGAACTACCTCCAGCAGAAGGGGGGCTACACCGAGAGCGACACGTCGATTCTTCCCGAAGATCGCCGCCTGCGCTACGAGGGTAGCGGACGGAATTCCCGCATCCTTGTGAAGGATCTGCGGCCAAAGAATTCCTGATCACCCGGATCCCCGAGGCCACCCACGTCCCTTAGGTCGGATTTTCCCGCAGACGATGCCCTCCTCCACCCCGGGGTTCTGGATCGATGCGGCGGTCATCGCCCTCTATTTCTTCGCGATCGTCACCATCGGCTTGCGCGCCAGCCGAGGGAACACGACGCTGAAGGAATTCGCCCTCGGCGGACGCTCCATCCCGTGGTGGGCGGTCCTTGCCTCGATCGTGGCGGCCGAGACCAGCGCCGCCACCTTCCTCGGCACCCCGGCCGAGGGATACAAGACGCATGCCTTTTTCTACGGCCAGCTCGCGATCGGCACGGTGATTGCCCGCGTGGTGATCGCCTTCACCTTCATCGGCCCCTACTACAAGTACGGCGTGGAGAGTATCTACGAGTTTCTCATGGTTCGCTTCGGCCCGCGGACCAAAAACGCCGCGAGCGGGATCTTCCTCTTCACCCGCGTGCTCGGCATTGGCGTGAGGCTCTACCTCGGGGGGGTGATCCTCGTGGTGCTCTGGCGTCACCTCTTCCCGGGAGCCCCTGTGACGCTCGGTAACTATTTCTGGGGCATCCTCTTCGTCACCCTGGTCACCACCGCCTACACGATCGCGGGAGGTATCAAGGCCGTCGTCTGGACCGACCTGATCCAGGCGAGCCTCATGCTCGGATCCGTGGCCTTCGTCCTCTGGTATCTGATCCATCATCTCGGCGGAGTCGCCGCCACCGGGCATGCCATGGGGGGGTGGGATCAACTCCGATGGATCCAGGTCGGATGGGACAGCTCCCTTCCCTTTGGCAAAGCGCTCGCCGCCATGCTAGCCGATCCCTACACGATCTTCGCGGCGGTCATCGCCTCCACCTTCCTGACGATGGCCACCCATGGCACCGATCAGGACATGGTTCAGCGGATGCTCACCGCACCGGATCCACAGCGTTCCCGACTTTCGCTGATCCTCAGCGGCTTGGCGGACATCCCTATTGCCGTCGCTTTCCTCGGGGTCGGAATCCTGCTCTTCCTCTACTACAAGGGACCCGGGGGTGGTGTTCCCGATATTCCGGACAATGAGATCTTCGCCCATTTCATCGTTCATGACCTCCCGGTCGGACTGCGTGGCCTGATCATCGCGGGGGTCTTCGCGACCATGATGGGATCGACCTCGGCGGCGCTCAACGCGCTGGCAACAAGCTTCACTTCCGATTTCTACCTCCCCTACGTCAATCCCGGTGCCGATGACCGCGCCTCGGTGCACGCGGCGCGGTTTGCCACGCTGGTTTTCGGACTACTGATGGTCGGGGTCGGGACACTGGCGGCCTACTCGGTCCTGAACAACCCACGCCTGACGATCATCCCGATTGCGATCGGCATCCTCGGTTACACCTACGGCGCCCTTCTCGGGATCTTCCTGCTCGGCATGCTCACGACCAGACGCGGAAATGACCGGATGAACGTCCTGGCCATGGCGGGAGGGATCGCCGCCGTCCTCTTACTCGGGAAGATCCGGCTTCCGGGAATCGTCGATTTCGGGCGCTGGATGCCCGCCTGGTGGCCCGAGATTGCATGGCCCTGGTATGTCCTGATCGGGTGCACCGTAACGCTGATTCTGGCATCCCCGTTCGCGACCTCCAAGAAGACCGCCTAAAACCCGGGAGCGCCTCAACGATTTCGGAACGCTTGGGTCAAGGGCTTTCCGAAAAATTCCCGAAAATAAAAAGCCGTTTGATTGGGATTTCTGCTTGAGGGGTACGAGGGGCGGTTTTTATTCTGAATCTCCCCCAAGATTTTTTGATTCCCTTGAACTCCTCTTCCCGTCCCTTCCCAACCCAAGCCGTGGCACACGACGGCTCCCCAGCTTCCTCCGGCACGGCCGCTCTCTGGGAAAGCCTCTCGGGCGTCATTCGCGGCAGGGTCAGCGCCGACAGCTACGACCGTTGGTTCAGCAATGTCTCGGTGCTCTCCGCCACCCCCACTGAGGTGACCCTCGGTGTCCCGAATCCGATCCACCAGTTCTTCATCGAGAGCAACTACTCCGACCTCCTCTCCTCGGCGATCGCGGAAGTCCACGGGGCTCCCCGCACCCTCCGCTTCCGCTCCATGCAACAGGAGAACGGCGAGAACGAGTCGTCCGAACAGGCCGAGCCACTTCACGAGGAACATCCCTCCGCCCAGAAGCCCTCCAAGACTGCCAAGGTGGCGACCCCCGCCGCGACGGGAATGAATCCCTCCTACACCTTCGGAAGCTTCATTGTCGGCGCCAACAACCAGTTCGCACACGCCGCCGCCCAGGCCGTCGCCCACTCCCCTGCCCGGACCTACAACCCCCTCTTCATCTATGGTGGCAGCGGTCTCGGCAAGACCCACCTCCTCCAGTCGATCGGCCACCACATCCTCTCGGTGAAGAAGGGTGCCCGCGTCGTCTATCTCCGCAGCGAGCAGTTCACCAACGAGTTCATCGACGCCATCCAGAACAACGCCCTGGTTGCTTTCCGCAGGCGCTACCGTCAGGCCGACATCCTGATGATCGACGACATCCAGTTCTTTGCCGGCAAGGAGCGTTCGCAGGAGGAGTTCTTCCACACCTTCGGTGCCCTGCACGACGGCCACAAGCAGATCATCCTCTCCAGCGACCGTCCCGCCAGCGAGATCGCGAACCTCGAGCAGCGCCTCGTCTCCCGCTTCGAGTGGGGGATGACCGCCGAGATCCAGCCACCCGACATGGAGACCCGCATCGCCATCCTTCAAGGGAAGGCCTCCCGGATGCACATCGAGATCGAGCAGTGGGTGCTGGAATTTCTCGCCGACAAGATCCGCAGCGACATCCGCCGCCTCGAGGGTGCCCTCATGCGCGTGGCCGCCTACAAGTCACTCAGCGGTCAGTCCCTGACCAACGATGCCCTGGAGCACCTCCTCCGCGACGTCCTTCAGGAACAGGCCCGCAAAGCCGTCACCATCGACCAAATCCAGAAGAAGGTAGCCGAGCACTTCGACATCCGACTGGCCGACATGACCAGCAAGCGCCGTCAGGCCAGCATCGCCTACCCCCGCCAGATCGCCATGTACCTCTCCCGCGAGATGACCCCCTCGACCCTGGTCGAGATCGGGGACGCCTTCGGCGGCAAGGATCACGGGACCGTCATCCACGCCTGCAAGCTGGTGAAGAAGAACATGGCCGAGGATCCGAAGACCCGACATCTGGTGCGTCTCCTCGACCAGCAGCTCCAGCGGTAGTGGTTTCTCCCCGATTTTCGGGAGAATCGCTTTGACATCCACCCCTCTGAGAATCTATCCAGAGAGACCTCCGGCGGCATTCCGTCGCCCAACTTATCATCCATGAAATTAACGGTCACCAAGCAGGCACTTCTCGACGGCCTGCAGCGCATTCAGAACATCGTCTCCAACAGGGTCACCCTCCCTGTTCTCTCCAATGTGCTTCTGGAGACAACCGAGACCGGGCTTCGCCTCACGGCCACCGACCTCGAGGTCAGCGTCCGCACCGAGACGGCGGCAACGGTTGAAAAGGCCGGTTCCACCACCCTCCCCGCCAAGCGCCTCCTCTCCATCATCCGCGAGCTTCCCGCCGAGGAGATCCAACTCGAGTCGGACGGCCGGAACATCACCTCCATCCGCAGCGGCCCCAGCTTCTTCAAGGTCTTCGGTCTTCCGAAGGAGGAATACCCCGCCTTCCCTTCCCTCGAAGAGGTGCGCGGCTTCTCCATGAAGCAGGCCGACCTCAAGGAGGGCCTCAAGAAGACCTCCTACGCGATCTCCCTCGACGAGACCCGCTACGTCCTCAACGGCATCCTCTTCTCCTTCCGCGACGGCCGCCTCACCCTCGTGGCCACCGACGGACGCCGCCTCGCCCTCTGCGACGCGGAGCTCGGCGAGATCAAGTATCCCGCCGGCCACGAGCGTGACTTCATCGTCCCCACCAAGGCGATCAACGAACTCCAGCGTCTCCTCGTTGATGACAAGGAGGTCCGCCTCCATGTCGGCGACAACCTGGTCGCCTTCGACCTCGGCACCACGGTGCTCGCCACCAAGCTGGTCGACGGTACCTATCCCAACTACCGCCAGGTCATCCCCGGAGAGGCCAAGGAGCGTGTCTCCCTGGAGCGCGAGGTCCTTCTCCAGTCCACGCGCCGCGTCTCCCTGCTCAGCAGCGACAAGAGCGGCTCGGTCAGGCTGAACTTCACCAAGAACAACCTCGACATCACCTCCAACACCCCCGAGGTCGGCGAGGCGAAGGAATCCCTGGCCGTCCAGTACAAGGGACGCGACCTCTCGATCGCCTTCAATCCCGAGTTCCTCATCGATCCGCTCCGCAACCTCTCCGACGACACCATCTCCCTCGAGTTGATCGACGAGATGAGCCCCGGCGTGATCAAGATCAACTCGGCCCAGCGCTTCCTCTACGTGCTGATGCCGATGCGCGTCTCCGTCTGAGGTGCGACCGACGAGTTACACCGCGGGAGCCCTCCCGCGCGCACTCCTCTCCATGAGGTTCCTAAGAACCCCTTTGGCGCTCTGCACGGCGGTTCTCCTGCTTTCGGGTTGCGAGGCCCCGATCGTCTACCAGACGGCCCAGGATCGTCAGGCGATCTCGGCCGCCATCTCCGGTGAAAAGCCCGGCGATTACTACATCGGCCGCCGCTTCTACAAAGCGGATTACAAGATGTGGGGATGGGTGAAGAAGCCGGGCGAGCCCTGGAAGGACTCCCAGTTGGTCATGTTCAACGAGCAGAAGAAGCTCGCCCCCGACCGTGAGCGCAATGACATCGGCTCGGACAACAACTACGAGTACCGCCTCACCGGGCGCTTCTCCGGCGAGAAGGTCTATGAGCCCGCCAGCGATTCCTTCTACCCCGAGTTTGTTCTCAGCGGCGCCACGGTGATCTCGACGAACGCCCCCCTGATCTTCCCTGACAAGCGCTGGACTGATCCCGCGGTCCGATTGATCAGCGGTCCGCAGTACTGATCGAAATCCCGGGATTACTTTTCCCGGGCTTTTTCCAGAAGCCCCGTGGTTGATCGCCCCGGAACCAGTTGGAGGATACGAATCTCCGCTCCGACTTCTTCCAGAGCGGCCCGTTCGCCGGGATCAAGCGTCTCCGGGGTGTAATCTCCCCCCTTCGCATAAAGAGCGGGACGCAGGGCGCGGATGACGTCAGTGACACGCTTGCCGGTGAAGATCGTCACATGATCGACACAGCGGAGAGCCGCCAGCACCTCGGCACGGTCGGCCTCCGCGTTCAGAGGCCTCTCGGGCCCCTTGAGTTCACGGACGGAGGCGTCGCTGTTGACCGCCACGATCAGGGCATCGCCGCAAGCACGCGCCTGCTCGAGATAACGGATATGGCCGGTGTGGAGCAGGTCGAAGCAGCCGTTAGTCAGCACGAGTTTCTTTCCCCTGGCGGCATACGCTGCGCCGAGCACCGCCAATTGATTCGCCTCAACGAGTCGTTCCATCCCCTCATGGGAAACGGACGAAGGCCCCGAGGGAAGCAGATTCTCCTGTTTTGACACTCCCCGCCACCCCGATAGCTTTTCCCTCATGCCCTCATCGGCCACCAACCCCACCCTGCTCTCAAGGCTCAAAGCCGGATGCGCTTCCTGTTTCCCGCAATACGCGGCGCGGGCTCACTCCCCGTTCGGTGATGACGAGGAGCACGAGGAGTGGAGGGTGATGGCGGCCCTTGCGGCTGGTTGCCTTCTCTTCGGCCTTCTTGGCCTCCTGAGCGAGGCGATCTTTCACAACCGCCCGGTCGCCACGGGCCTCTATCTCCTGGCCTATCTCTGCGGCGGCTGGGATGCGGCCGGGGATGCCTGGGAACGCATCCGCAAGGGACAGCTCGACGTTCACTTCCTGATGCTCGCCGTGGCCGTGGGTGCCGGCATCATCGGTGCCTGGCGCGAGGGGGCGCTCCTGCTCTTCCTCTTCTCGGCCTCGGGGGCCATGGAGCACTTCGCCATGGGACGCACCAAGAAGGCGATCGACGCCCTCTTCCGGGGCGCCCCCAAGACCGCACGCGTTCTCCGCGACGGCAGGGAGGAGCAGGTTCCCGTGGAGCAGCTCGTTCCGGGGATGGTCGTTCTGGTGACCACCGGTGAGCAGATCCCCGCCGACATGGAGGTGATCAAGGGGGAGAGCGCCTGCGACGAGTCGAACATGACCGGCGAGGCGATCCCCGTCGCCAAGCGCCCCGGCGACACCGCCCTCTCGGGAACCATCAACCTCTGGGGTGTCCTTGAGGGACGCGTCCTCCGCCCCGCCAGCGAGAGCTCCCTGCAGAAAATCATCCGCCTCATTCAGAATGCCCAGAACCTCAAGGCTCCCTCCCAGCGTTTCACCGACAAGTTCGGCACCGGATACACCTGGACCATTCTCTCGCTCTGCACTGTGATGTTCTTTGTCTGGTGGTTGGTGCTCGGCCTCACCCCATTCGAGACGACGGACGGGAGCGCCAGCGCCTTCTACCGCACCATGACCCTGCTGGTGGTGGCCTCACCCTGTGCGCTGGTCCTCTCGGTCCCCTCGGCGATCCTCTCCGCGATCGCCAGCGGCGCGCGACGGGGTATCCTCTACCGGGGGGGCGCCGCGATCGAAACGCTCGCCAATATCAGCGTCGTCGCCCTCGACAAGACCGGCACCCTGACCTCGGGAAATCTCACCCTCGCCGAGATCGATGTCTTCGAGGGATCGGAGGAACGCTTCCGGAAAGTCGCCCACTCCCTCGCCCGCCTCTCCGAGCATCCTCTCTCCCGTGCCATCCGGCGGATCGCAGCAACCTGGGGAACCCCCGCCATGGAAGTGGCGAACTTCGAGACCATACTGGGTAAAGGCGTTCGGGCCAGCATCGCCGGGGAAACCTACGTCATGGGAAGCCGCAAGCTCGTCCTCGGAATGGAGCGTTTTGCGGCACGGGAGTTGCCCTCCGCGGGAAAAACAGCTGGCGCCGTCGTCTGGGTGGCCGGTGATAGCCTCTTGGGAAGAATGGTCTTCACCGACGAGATCAGGCCAGAATCGGCCGTCACCCTCAAGGCACTCCACCGGCAGGGTATCCGCACCGTGATGCTGACCGGCGATCACCGCGATGCCGCCGAATTGATCGGCGCCAAGGTCGGCATCGGAGAGATCCTCTCGGAACTCTCACCCGATAAGAAGGTCGAGGCTGTCGAGAACCTCAAGGAGGGAGGCAAGATCCGCGTCGCCATGATCGGGGATGGAGTCAACGACGCCCCCTGCATCGCCGCCGCTGATGTCGGTGTCGCCATGGGAGCGCGCGGCTCCGATGCCGCTCTTGAGCAGGCCGAAGTGGTGCTGATGAACGACCGGATCGAGAATTTCCTGCTTGCCCGACTCCTGAGCGTTCAGGCCAAGGGAATCATCACCCAGAACATCGTTGTCGCCCTCGGGACCGTCCTGCTGATGGTCTGCGCTGCCTTCATCTACCCAGTCCCCCTAACCCTTGGCGTCGCCGCCCACGAGGGAAGCACCCTGCTGGTGGTGATCAACAGCCTCCGGCTGCTTGCCATCAAGCTGCCGGAGACATCAAAGGCTGATTGAGGTTATTAGCTGTTTAGGCTGTAGGCTTTTAGGCCATCTGCAGGATCCCTCCACGCTTCAGAACAGATCCTCTTCGATTCCTTTTATCATCCCTGCTCAGCTCCTGATTTCCTGAGTTCCATATTAATTTTTCAGGAAGATCAGTTAACCGGAGCGAACGAACCGTTCGGGAGCTGACGGAAGAGCTGCCTCCCCCTCGGATAGGAGGGAATGTAGGTGCCGTCCTGCTGCTGCACATAGCTGATCTTGGCGGGAACAAAACCTCCGTCGGAACTGCGGGTGTAGAGCTGCTGGTTGGTGGGTTGCTGCTGATAGCCGCCTCCGGAACCGCTCGACTTCGGAATGAAGGCATTGATCGCTTGGGATCCGATGCTTCCCGCTCCCGCGGAGATGGCTCCCGCGGCGACGGGGTTCACTCCTTTCATGAGAGCCCCGGTGCCTGCTCCGATCCCCGCCGCGGTGACTCCCTGAAGAACGGCGGCCCCCATCGGGGTCATCACCTGACGGGGCTGCCCATTGGGGCCGATCTCGGTGGTGCAGCCGGCCAGAAGGGCGGCGATGGAAGCAAGGGATAGCAGGGAGGTGGTCTTCATAGGTCTTCAATATCAAAGAGGGTCTCCGGAAATCAACCGGGTTTATGGCTTAATTGGCCAAAGCTTACTCAATCCGATGAAGCGAGGGGGTGGTCTCCCGAGCCCACGGGAGTTTGGAATCGGGCCAGCGCTTGGCCTCCAGATCGCTCCAGTAGATCAAGGAGACCCCCAACCTGCGCGCCCTCTCCTGCCATCCGCTCTCCCCGTTCATGAGGGCATTGAGGGCGGCGAGTCGCCCTTCGTAATCGAGGCCATGACTCCAGAGGTGCCCCTCGTAGCCGCAAACCACCGGGTGTCCCAGGACAAGCACGGGATGGTTGTATTCCGGGGCACAAGCAATCACCGCCTCGGCGGGAACCCCGCGCAGGCACCACGCCGCCTCCTCAAGGGTGCTTTTCTTAATCAGCTCATATCCATGCCGTCCATCGAGCCCGGCCACGAGCGTGACCGCGCCGGAACCGAAGAGGAGCAGGGCAACCATGGCACGGAGAACAAACGGACGGCTCCCAATCAGAATGGTCCAGAGATAAGGAGCGATCACGATCCACGACCAGAGCATCAGCTTCATGTTGTCCCAAGGCCAGGGAGCGAAGCGGATCAGCAGAGTTGCCACGAAAACGAGAGCGGCAGGCCAGACAAAGGCCCTCGCCTCGCGGTCAGCATCTCTTCGAGTCAGCAGAAGGCAAAGGATCACGGCGAGCGGAAGGGCAATGCCGAAATTC
>Ga0208496_1000322_pt1 | contig 16859 bp, 16 predicted proteins | sample CryBogmetaGMA2M_FD_184552 | JGI IMG/M metagenome (GOLD analysis project Ga0208496, IMG submission 184552) | Freshwater microbial communities from Crystal Bog, Wisconsin, USA - MA2M (SPAdes) | ecosystem: Environmental > Aquatic > Freshwater > Lake | place: Crystal Bog, Wisconsin, USA | collected... | reverse complement strand
TGGAACAACTGGCCCCGCTTGGGCCTGTTTACCAGGCGGGAACCCTGTCCGGCAACCCGGTGGCGATGGCGGCGGGATTGAAGACTTTGGAATTGGTTTCCCTTCCGGGTTTTTATGAAAACCTTGCTGAAAAAACCCGTTATTTGACCGACGGTTTAAAAGCCAAGGCCAAAGCGGCAGACATACCTTTTACCACCAACCAAGTCGGCGGCATGTTCGGCCTGTTCTTTACCGATGTAGAAAACGTCGATAGTTTCGATCAGGTCATGGCTTGCGATGTGGAGCGTTTCAAGCGGTTTTTCCATGGGATGTTAGAGGAAGGCGTTTACCTGGCTCCTTCGGCATTCGAGGCCGGTTTTGTTTCCGCCGCCCATAGCCAAGCGGTGTTGGACGAGACCTTGGCGGCGGCAGGGCGGGTGTTTGGAGGGTTGTAGAACTGTGGGCGGATACAGGGATGTGATCCGCCGAATGCTGGCGACCGACCAACAACATTCGGCGGAACCCGGCCTTAGGTTTCGCCCGGAATCCGCCTTACCGCGTTGGAAAAAGAAGTCTCACGCAAAGCTCGCAAAGGCGCAAAGAAGAGCGATTTTCTTTGCGTCTTTGCGTGAAACTTGCTCTTTGGAATTGTCGAACATTCATGTGTTCTGACAAGTATCACCACACTTGTGTATAACAATCAGAGCGGGAGCTTAACGAGCAAAAAGGAAGTTATTTTCGGCCATATTTTTACCTTATTAACGAAAGCTTGACAAGCCCCTGCTGGTCATGCATTGTTTTGTTGGCATAGTCTTGAAAAACCTATTGAACTACTCACCCCTCCCCCTATTTTCCTAGGCGCGACGGGGTTTGCAACCCCGTTGCTTACGTTTTGTGTACAGCAACCGACAGCCGCCGAAGCACAAAACACTGCGGACGGGATTACAAATCCCGTCCGGCTTTAGTACGTTGTATTGCAAGGCTTGCCTTGCGATGGCGTGAGTAAGCAAGGCAACCCTTGCACTCCCGGCGTAATTTCAAGTATTGCCTAGTTCGTGTGCATCACTTTTAATCGCACCCAATTCTTGACTATTGTACACCCATCAGCGACAATACCCTCTTTTTGGCCTTTCCACCCTCTTCCCGGTCCCCGCAATGACAGGCATCTTTGCCGAAGCTGAAATTCTGGTTTCCATCCGTAATCTGGTGTTTTTTCGCGGCGGCAGGAAAATTTTTGATAACGTAAGCCTTGACATCCCGCGCGGGAAGATCACTGCGATCATGGGCCCCAGTGGGACAGGGAAAACCACCCTGCTTAAACTCATCGGTGGGCAGCTTCGTCCGGACGGGGGTCATGTCAGCGTGGAAGGGCGCGTGGTGCATAAACAGAGCCGCAAAGAACTGTACGAAATGCGTAAGCGCATGGGGATGCTGTTCCAAAGCGGCGCGCTATTGACCGACTTGAATGTATATGAAAACGTCGCTTTTCCGTTGCGCGAGCATACCCGGCTTCCTGAAAGCATGGTTCGCTCTTTGGTGCTGATGAAGCTTCAGGCAGTCGGTTTGCGCGGAGCCAGGCAGCTTATGCCGGGCGAGCTATCGGGCGGCATGGCACGGCGCGTGGCGTTGGCGCGGGCCATTGTGCTCGATCCGACGATGATTATGTATGATGAACCCTTCACCGGTCAGGACCCTATTTCCATGGGGGTCTTGGTGAAGTTGATCCACAATTTAAATGATGGCTTGGAATTAACCAGCATTGTGGTCTCGCATGATGTCAGGGAGACTGTCGCCATCGCGGATTATGTCTATCTCATTTCTGAAGGCAAAGTAGTTGCCCAAGGAACGCCAGAGGAGATAGAACAGACACCCTCGCCTTGGATTCGTCAGTTCATGCACGGCGAAGCCGACGGCCCTGTGCCATTTCATTTTCCAGCACCGGATTATGCGGACGATCTATTAAGGTACGGAAAAACCTTTGCGGTACCAATAGAAGTTTAACGCCAACAAATGCTTGATTCCACTCAAACACTGGGACGAAACACCTTGCAACGCCTGGAGAAATTAGGGCGGTCGTGCTTGTTCATATTGCGTGTGCTAACCGGTTTTCCCGATGTTTTCCTGAGATTTCGTTTGTTGACCGCGCAGATTTATTCTGTCGGTGTGCTGAGCATTGTCATCGTCAGCGTTTCCGGTTTTTTCGTCGGCATGGTCTTGAGCTTGCAGGGTTATAACGTCCTGTCCGATTTCGGTGCCGAACAGACCTTGGGAGTCATGGTGGCGGCATCCTTAGTACGGGAATTAGGCCCGGTCGTCACCGCGTTGTTGTTTGCCGGCCGGGCGGGTTCTGCATTGACCGCCGAAATTGGCTTGATGAAGGCGACCGAGCAATTGTCGGGAATGGAAATGATGGCGGTTGACCCGTTGCGCCGCATCATCTCGCCGCGCTTTTTTGCCGGTGTCATTTCAATGCCCCTTTTGGCCGCACTGTTCAGCATGGTCGGTGTCATCGGCGGCTACTTTGTCGGCGTGGATCTGCTGGGCGTGGACGAAGGGGCTTTTTGGTCGCAGATGCGCGCGAAAATTGATTTTCATGATGATATCATCAATGGCATCATCAAAAGTTTCGTATTTGGGGTGGTCGTGACTTGGATCGCTGTTTTCGAGGGCTATGACGCGCTGCCGACTTCCGAAGGGGTTGGCAGGGCGACGACACGTTCTGTTGTGTATTCTGCCTTGGCCGTATTGGCTTGGGATTTCGTGCTGACCGCAATGATGTATGGGGACAAGTGATGCAGCAATCTAAAGTATTGGAAACCTGGGTCGGCCTGTTTGTTGTTTTAGGCATAGTCAGCCTGTTTTTCTTGGCGATGAAGGTCAGTAATTTGGCTGATTTGCATGTCAAGGACGATAGTTATAGGTTATTCGCCCGTTTCCAGAATGTGGGCAGTTTGAGGGAACGCGCACCGGTATCCATGGCAGGCGTCCGAATTGGCCGTGTCAGTTCCATTCGGTTTGATAATAAAACCTATGATGCCGTGGTTGAAATGCGCATCGAACCGCAGTTCAACACGATCCCCACCGACACCACAGCCAATATTCTGACGGCGGGATTGCTCGGCGAACAGTATATCGGCTTGAGTGCCGGTGCTGAGGAGGCATATTTCAAGGACGGGGATGAGATCGAATTGAGCCAGTCTGCCTTGGTGTTGGAAGAGGTGATTAGCCGTTTTCTGTTTAACAAAGCCGAGGGTGGCTCGGAGAAAAAAGATTCACCCCAGTCAAATCCTTCCGAGGACGACCACTCGGAACACAAGACTAAGGGGGCATCGGTGAAGGACGAAGTAGTCACTAATGCTGACCATAAAAAGAAATCAGGTGCAAGATGATGAAATCGCTTCCTGATTAGAAAGATGATTCAGCTATTCCGACAGAGTTTTGGGTTTCGCTGAAACAAATTGCCAAGCAGGAAACACTTTATGAAATCAGCAAAATCCTTGTTTGAAATAAGCCAAGTTGATTCCGAACGATTCAAACTGGTTGGAGAGTTGAGCTTTGTTTCGGTCCAAGAGGCAATGAAAAAAGGTGCTAAACTCTTTTTTTTACCTGCCAATAAGATGGTTTTTGATCTAGCCGGAATAACCAAGGCCGACAGTGCGGGGCTGGCCTTGTTGTTGGAATGGCTTCGGCTGGCGAGCTTAAGTAGAGTGGACTTGCATTATGTCAACCTTCCCCGCCAACTTAATGCCATGGCCCATGTGGCCGGGGTTGATGAAATTCTTGTTATTGACTGATGTTACGCAGTTTTTACGCCGCAAGCGGCTCCATCCGCGCTATGGCTTACGGGTTGCGTAACATCTGTAATTAATTAAACCAAAAGCCCGTGCTTTGGCTCGGCTATCATAAAAGAGTAATAAATAATGGATAAATTGCTTATCACCGGCGGCAATACTTTGTATGGGGAGCTGCGCATGTCCGGGGCCAAGAATGCCGCGCTGCCCATACTGGCTGCGACCTTATTGTCGGAAAAGCCAGTTTTAATCGGCAACGTGCCACATCTCCACGATATCACAACAACCATGGAATTGCTGGGGCGCATGGGGGTACATTTGGTGATCGACGAAAAGATGAATATCGAAGTGGATTCCAGTTCGATACAGACTTTTTACGCTCCCTACGAGCTGGTGAAGACCATGCGTGCCTCCATTCTTGTGTTGGGTCCGTTAGTGGCTCGGTTTGGCAAAGCCGAAGTTTCGCTGCCAGGCGGCTGCGCCATCGGCACACGACCCGTTAATATCCATCTGGAAGGATTGACCGCAATGGGTGCGGACATCAGCGTAAGCAACGGTTACATCCATGCATCCGCGAAACGCTTGAAAGGCTGTCGGTTGGTGCTGGACTTGGTCACCGTGACGGGTACCGAAAATCTGATGATGGCAGCCGCCCTTGCCGACGGCGTGACCATCATTGAAAACGCCGCCCGCGAACCTGAGGTTGTTGATCTGGCGGACTTTTTAAATGCCATGGGAGCAAAAGTCCATGGCGCAGGCACTGATATTTTAGAAATTGAGGGTGTAGAATCGCTGTCCGGTGAAGGTCTGCATTATCAGATTTTGCCTGACCGCATCGAAACTGGCACTTACTTGGTGGCAGCAGCCATGACGGGCGGAAAGGTCAAGCTAAAGAATACCCGTCCCGACTTGCTCGACGCAGTGCTTGAGAAACTGCGCGAAGCGGGTGCGCTAATCAGCGTTGGCGATTCATGGATTGAGTTGGATATGGAAGGCAGGCGGCCAAAATCAGTATCCATGCACACCGCGCCCTATCCGGCCTTTCCGACCGACATGCAGGCCCAATTCACCGCCATGAACGCAATTGCCGAAGGGGTGGGAGTCATCACGGAAACGGTTTTCGAGAATCGCTTTATGCATGTGCAAGAGATGCAGCGCATGGGCGCGAATATCAAGTTAGAGTCCAACACCGCGATTGTGCGCGGGGTCGAGAAGTTGACCGGCGCACCTGTCATGGCGACCGACCTTCGTGCTTCTGCCAGTTTGGTGCTGGCAGGTCTAGTGGCTGAAGGCCAGACCGTGGTGGAGCGGATTTACCATATTGACCGCGGTTATGAATGTATCGAGGAAAAGCTTACCCAGCTTGGCGCGGAAATTCGGCGCATACCCCAATAATATTAAAAACACCCTATGTTGACCATTGCTATTTCCAAGGGAAGGATTTACGACGAAGCCATGCCATTATTGGCTGGCGCCGGAATCCGACCGACCGTGGACCCAGACAAAAGCCGCAAGCTGATTTTGCCTACCAGCAGAAATGACGTGCGTTTGCTGGTCATTCGCGCCGCCGATGTGCCAACTTATGTGGAATACGGCGCGGCCGATCTTGGCATAGCCGGCAAGGATGTCCTAGTCGAACACGGGGCTGGTGGTCTTTATGAACCTTTGGATCTAGGGATAGCCAAATGCCGCCTGATGACCGCAGCCCGCGTAGACCACCGCCAAGAGAACCAGCGCTTGCGGGTAGCCACTAAATATGTGAAAACCGCACAGCGCTATTTCGCCGACAAAGGGGTGCAAGTGGAGGTCATCAAACTCTATGGTTCAATGGAGTTGGCGCCTCTGGTGGGGCTGGCCGATTGTATCGTGGATTTGGTGGACACCGGCAATACCCTTAGAGCTAACGGAATGGAGCCGGGAGAATTGATTATGGACGTTAGCAGTCGCCTTGTTGTCAACAAAGCGGCGATGAAAATGAAACCCCAAGCAGTTGCAGAATTTATCCGGCAATTAAGGGATACGGTCATAAGTCGAGCAGCCCTAGCATGAGAACCATGGCAGAATTTACAATCCTCAGACTCTATGCAAAAGATATCGATTTCCCTGCCAGCCTAGACCGTTTATTGGCATGGGACGAAGGCTCAGATGCTGCTATCCAACAGCGCGTAAAGGAAATCATCGCCCGTGTCAAAACGGAAGGCGATATTGCCTTAGTCGAATACACGTCGCAATTTGACCACTATCGAGTGACTGAAGCAGCCGAGTTGGAACTATCCCGAGAAGAGCTTAAAGCAGCTTGGGAGAACTTGCCACAACAGCAAGCCGCGGCGCTGGAGACAGCCAATGAGCGAATTCGCATCCACGCTGAACACCAAAAGCTTGAGTCTTGGCGTCATTATGATTCCAACGGCACAGTCCTTGGGCAACAGGTCACTCCGTTAGATAGAGTAGGCGTTTATGTACCCGGTGGAAAGGCATCTTATCCTTCATCCGTATTGATGAATGTCATTCCGGCAAAGGTCGCAGGCGTTTCCGAGATTGTCATGGTCACCCCCACGCCAGGCGGCGAATTAAATGAATTGGTGCTGGCAGCAGCCTATTTATCCGGTGTGGACCGTGTGTTTCGTGTCGGTGGTGCGCAAGCAGTGGCAGCCTTGGCTTATGGCACAGCTTCCATTCCCAGAGTGGACAAGATTGTCGGACCCGGCAATATCTACGTTGCCACTGCGAAGAGGCTTGTGTTTGGGCAGTGTGGCATCGACATGATCGCAGGCCCTTCGGAAATCCTTGTCATCAGTGACGGACAGACCAATCCCGACTGGATTGCCATGGATATTTTTTCCCAAGCTGAACATGATGAGGATGCCCAGGCGATATTAATTAGCCCAAGCGAGGCCCACTTGAATGCAGTGGGATTGAGTATCGCAAAATTATTGCCAAGCATGGAACGCAAAGACGTGATAAAAGCCTCACTCGATAAGCGGGGTGCCATGATTCTTGTCGAGAATCTGGAGCAGGCTGCGGAAGTGGCGAATCGCATCGCCCCCGAACATTTGGAACTGTCTGTGGAAGATCCGGAAAGTATGGTAAAGCTAATACGCAATGCCGGCGCTATTTTCATGGGGCGTTATACCGCCGAGGCTTTGGGCGATTACTGCGCCGGTCCTAACCATGTATTGCCGACCTCCGGCACTGCTAGATTTTCGTCTCCCTTGGGGGTTTATGATTTCCAGAAGCGTACCAGCCTGATATTCTGTTCAAGTTCAGGAGCCGGAGAACTAGGGAAGACGGCCTCGGTGCTGGCTCGCGGCGAGGGTCTGACCGCCCACGCCCGTTCCGCCGAATTCAGAATCTAGTCGGTAGTTACACAGCGTTTTCAACATCAAACGTTTCTTGATAGTGTGTATGATAGCGCAGGATATTCGGTTAACTTGAAGGGTTAGCTGAATGTCAATTATTTGGTTATGTTTTAAAGATGAAAACGCTGTAAGTTTAAGAATATGCGAGCCAAACTATCTCTAGACATTGAAAATATTAATATTGCCAATCAGAATGGCATCGAAACCTTCGTAGCCTCAACTTTAAGGCATGAAGTGCTTTCCCTGTCGGCCTATCATGTCCAAGACTCGACCGGGCTGATAAAATTGGATGCCATGGAAAACCCCTACGCTTGGCCGGAAACTATGGTTGACGAATGGCTTGAAGATTTACGCAACGCCAAAATCAACCGTTATCCCGACCCTTCCTCAGACCGTGTGAAGGCGGCTTTGCGGACATCCAATAATATACCCGAAACAGCGAATCTGATGCTTGGCAATGGATCGGACGAGTTGATCCAGATCATCCTAATGGGAGTGGCGGGCGATGACGCAGTCGTATTGTCTCCCCAGCCAACTTTCGTAATGTACCGGCAGATTGCTGTTAGCTTGGGTTTGAAATTCGTCGGCGTAAAACTTAACGAGGATGATTTTTCACTGGACATGGCAGCCCTTAGTGCCGCCATAGCCAAGAATAACCCTAAAGTGATTTTTTTGGCATATCCCAATAACCCGACGGGTAATGCTTTTTCTGGCGAAGACATGTTAGAGATTCTTCGCATGGCGCCTGGGCTTGTGGTGGTGGATGAAGCTTACGCACCCTTTGCCGATGCCAGCTTCATGTCAAAATTGCTGGAATTCCCAAATCTATTGGTCATGAGAACCCTTTCAAAGCTAGGCTTGGCTGGACTGCGTCTTGGGTTTCTCGCCGGTCATCCGGCTTGGATTAGTCAATTGGACAAATTGCGGCTTCCTTACAACATCAATGTATTGACCCAACAAACGGTTGTATTTGCACTTGCAAATCCGTCCGTGCTCGACGGTCAGATAAAGCAAATCAAGAGTGACCGCGAACTTCTAGCATCCCGGCTGGCACACCTCCCCGTGAAGGTTTTTCCCAGTCAGGCCAACTTTGTCAGCTTTAGATTGTTGGAAAAAGAAGCCAACGAGGTTTTCGCGAAGCTAAAAAATAAGGGTGTGCTAATAAAAAATTTAACCGCTGCGGGTGGCCCGTTGCTTAATTGTTTACGAGTCACGGTTGGAACTCCTTATGAAAATCAAGTATTTATAGATGCTCTTACAGAAATCTTAGAGTCTTGATGTCCGCATGGACAGCTTGCCCGGTTAATTTGGATACAATGCTGATTGTTTCGGCGCAAGGATGTTCATACAATAATGAATAAACTGTTCAAAAAAACAAAAACAACGCACAACTATCATGGTTTGCAAAGAGGAATACCCAATGAATGATTATGGCGTGGACACCAGCAAGCGCTGGTTCCTGACCAAGGCGGCAACAATGGTTGGCGCGGCAGGTGCGATTTTTGCCGCAACCCCTTTTATATCCTCCATGCAGCCAAGCGAAAAAGCTCAGGCTGCCGGAGCGCCCGTGGAAGTTGACATATCCAAACTGGAACCGGGTCAGTTGATCCGAGTCCGGTGGCGCGGAAAGCCGGTTTGGGTTGTGCAACGAACGCAAGAATCCCTCAGTTCATTGCAAAAACTGGAACCTAAACTGCGTGACCCCAAGTCGGAGGAGTCCGAACAGCCGGAAACCTCGAAAAACGAATATCGCTCCTCCAAACCAGAAATTCTGGTTGCCTTAGGCGTATGCACACACCTAGGTTGTTCTCCGACCTACAGGCCAGAGGTTGCACCCGCTGACTTGGGACCTGAATGGCTCGGTGGTTTCTTTTGCCCCTGCCATGGCTCCAGTTTCGATCTTGCGGGCCGCGTTTACAAAGGCGTGCCCGCACCTAGGAATCTGGATATCCCCCCCCACCAATACCTTAGCGATACTCGGTTGCTAATAGGAGAGAATGCCTGATGGCCTCGGAAAAAGCCAAATCCCTTTTGGGCTGGATTGATGAGCGTTTCCCGCTCAGTTCGTTTGTAAGCGAACATCTGGTTAAATACTACGCACCGAAGAATTTCAATTTCCTTTATTTTTTCGGTTCTTTGGCCCTTGTGGTGCTGGTCATTCAGATTCTGACCGGAATCTTTCTGACCATGAATTACAAACCTGATGCCGCATTGGCATTCGACTCGGTCGAATATATCATGCGCGACGTGAGTTGGGGCTGGCTGATCCGCTATATGCATTCCACGGGTGCATCGGCGTTTTTTATCGTGGTTTACCTGCACATGTTTAGGGCTTTGTTCTATGGTTCTTACAAACAGCCACGCGAATTGCTCTGGTTGTTTGGCATGGTGATTTTCGTCCTGTTGATGGCAGAGGCCTTCATGGGTTATTTATTGCCATGGGGTCAGATGTCCTTTTGGGGGGCGCAGGTGATTATCTCCCTGTTTAGTGCCATCCCGGTATTTGGCGAAGATTTGGCCCTGTTGATTCGGGGTGATTATGTCATTGCCGACGCCACGTTGAACCGATTCTTTGCTTTCCATGTGATTGCCGTCCCCTTGGCATTGGCCGGCTTGGTCGTGTTACACCTGACGGCCTTGCATACCGTAGGCTCCAATAACCCAGACGGGATTGAAATCAAGAAAAACAAGGATGAAAACGGTATTCCTAAAGATGGCATTCCGTTCCACCCTTACTATACGGTCAAAGATTTGTTTGGCCTTTGCGTATTCTTGATTGTGTTTGCATTAATTCTGTTTTATTGGCCTGATTTTGGCGGCTATTTCCTGGAAGCACCCAATTTCGAGCCTGCCGATTCAATGCGCACACCAGAGCATATTGCCCCGGTTTGGTATTTCACCCCGTTTTACTCAATACTACGCGCCGTACCCGACAAGCTCGGAGGGGTAATCGCCATGGGCGGCTCCATTGTTGTGCTGTTTATCCTCCCTTGGTTGGATCGCGGTGAAGTCAAGTCCATACGTTATCGTAGTGGAATATTCAAAATTGCATTGCTGCTTTTCGTCATCAGCTTCATTGCGCTGGGCATTCTTGGCACTCGACCTGCGACACCTACCGCCACTTTGTTCGCGAGGTTCTTTTCGGCAATTTATTTTCTTTTCTTCCTAACCTTGCCGATTTACTCGACTAGGGAAAAAACCAAACCATTGCCGGAGAGGTTGACTCACGCCATTATTCCGTTGGAACAGCTAGAAGGCTGGCACTGGAATTTGGTACGTCGATTGTTGGCCTTTATCACGGACTCTTGGGCGTATCGCCGATTAAAGGAAACCATTACAAGCTACATGGACAAAATCGGTGGTGCTATGGAAGAAATCAAAAAGAAATACTGCAAATGAAACCCATGAAAACCATTATTGCGCTTGTGTTTTTCGCCCTTTCCTTCGGGGTGCAGGCTGTTGAAGGTTCCTCTCCCTTGCTTAAAGCAAAAGTAGACGTGTTCGATCTCGAATCAGTACGCCGGGGTGCCGGCTACTTCGTCGATTATTGCATGGGTTGCCATTCGATCAAGCATTTGCGCTACTCTCGAGTTGGCAAAGACTTGAAACTTAAGGATGAAGTATTACGTAAAGACATCATGCCGGATGGCGCTAAAGTCCATGAAAGTTTTTTGACTGCCATGGATTCCGAAGATGCTGTAAAGTGGTATGGTGTTGCCCCTCCCGACCTTTCCTTGGTTGCGCGCGCCAGGGGTGCGGACTGGTTGTATAGCTATTTAAAAAGCTTCTACATCGACCAGTCTCCGACCCGCCCAACAGGGGTAAACAATCTGTATTTCAAGGATGTTGCCATGCCTAATGTGTTTTGGGATCTGCAGGGGCTGCAAAAGCCGGTTATTGCAACTCATGAGGGAAGCCAAGTAATTGAACGTCTGGAAAAAGTCACGAAGGGCAAATTATCCGACGAAGAGTTTGACCAAACAATGTCGGACTTAGTGGCCTTCCTCGTTTATGCGGCAGAACCAGCACAATATGCCCGGCTTACCTTAGGCAAATATGTCATTTTTGTACTCTTAGTCTTGGCAATTTTGCTTTTCAAGCTGAAGAAAGAATATTGGAAGGACATCAAATAAGCTTTTCATGTTAAAATGCCCCCGATGCCAATTGTGCCACACGGCACTTATCCGGGGGCCAATGCCTATTGTCACCTATTCGGTGGTAAACCGAAACCATCACCCTTTTCTGGAACTCTGCGATTAGCATCAAGGCAACAGAGTTTATTTCTTCGTTACCCGTGAGGTGTTGAGCGTGGCAACTGCGGCCAATCGCAAATCCGTGATGACTCTTTTCTGTTCTCCAACATGCGCCTACAGCCACAGAGCGCGTTTTGTAATATGGGAAAAAGGCATATCAGCGGATATTGAATATATAAATGTCCACCAGCCCCCTGATGATTTAATTGAGCTAAACCCTTATGGAAGCACACCGACCATGATAGACAGGGATTTGGTTCTTTACGATTCGAATATCATCATGGAATACCTTGATGAACGATTTCCACACCCTCCCCTGCATCCGATGGACCCTGTTTCACGTGCCAGAGCCCGAATGATGATACATCGCATTGATCAGGATTGGTACAGGTTGACCGATGAAATTCTTAAGTTGCCAGATAAAAAAGCCAACAAACCCCGCAAGATATTACGCGAGAGCCTGCTCACAGCGATTCCGGTGTTTGCAGCCAGGCTTTTTTTCTTGAGTGATGAGTTTTCCTTGGTGGATTGTGCGGTTGGCCCCTTACTCTGGAGGCTTCCCATGCTCGGCGTTGAATTGCCAAAGCATGCGGAACCTATTAAATCCTATGCATCCCGCCTGTTTGAACGGGAAGGCTTTCAACTAAGCCTCAGCGAACAGGAACGTGAATACCCCCAGCTTGATTGACACTTCCACATACAAATGAACTTGCTGAAACCTTACCTACTTCGAGCCGTATATGACTGGTGCGTCGATAATGATTTGACACCCTACCTTCTTGCTAACGCAGACGCGGACGATGTCGTTGTTCCAAGACAATCGGTGCAAGACGGACGCATCATACTAAATCTTAAGCCCCAGGCAGTGCATAACCTGGCGCTGGGCGATAAGAAAGTCGAATTCAATGCACGGTTCGGTGGCAAGCCTATGCTGGTCAGAATCCCTATTAAAGCCGTGTTGGCAATCTATGCGCGAGAGAACGGTCAAGGCATGGTTTTTGATGAAAATGAGGAGGAAGATCCATTGCCGCCCCAGCCCACATCAACTGAACCCACTGAATCGAAGCCCGCTAGAACTAGGCCCGTGTTGAAAGTGGTAAAATAAAAAAGTCTGACTATTTGGCAATTAACACTGCGCAACGACCTAGGAGCTTGCAATGAATTCAACATCCTTACGCTCAGATCACGCCAACCGGCAAATCGCCCTACTTGGGGTACTCTCCTTGGTGATGATGATGACACGCTTTCATCACGAGGGTTCGGCATTTTCACTTCCCGATGCTTCCTTGGCGATTTTCTTTTTAGCCGGCATTTTTCTGGAAAGTCCCCTTTCTTACTGGGCATTGCTGATATTGGCTGCTGCCGTCGATTACATTGCGATAACGGCTCTTGCCGTCAATAGCTACTGCATTTCCCCGGCTTACCTATTCCTTGCTCCAACTTACGCAGCCCTATGGTTTGGCGGGCGTTTTATTAAAAAGTCCCCCCACCGCTCTTTGATGCATAATGCCGCGTTGTTGGCACTTACAGTCGTGTTTTCTTCCTCCCTTGCCTTTTTAATTTCCAACGTTAGCTTTTATTGGTATTCAGGCAAAGTTTCCGGGATTGGCATTGTTGATTATGCTTTGGAACTGATGGGAGAGTTCGGCCCTTATGTAGGGGCGACTTTGTTTTATGTCTTGGCTGGCTTGGGCATCAATGCTCTACTGCGCAGTCTGGCAAGTATCCGCCTAGGCCGGTTTGGTAGCCTCTGAAACCGATGAAAAAGCAAAGCGTATTGTTTGTCTGCATGGGCAATATTTGCCGTTCCCCAACCGCCGAAGGCGTGTTTCGCAAATTATTGCAAGATGAAGGGGTGGCGGATTGGTTTGAGGTGGATTCGGCAGGAACCCATGCCTATCATATCGGCAGCCCCCCCGATGAGCGGGCACAAAAGGCAGCCTTGGCTCGCGGCATTGATCTCAGCAAACTCCGTGCACGAAAAGTCGATTCTGATGATTTTGAATCCTTTGACCACATTTTGGTAATGGACCAAGAAAACTTCGATACATTGATGTATGCCTGCCCTAAAGTCCATTCTCATAAAGTAAAACTGTTTTTAGAATACGCCCCTAGCCTTAAGATCAAAGAAGTCCCCGACCCGTACTATGGCGGTAGCAGGGGTTTCGAGAATGTGTTGTTTCTGATTGAACAGGCATCGGTGGGGTTCTTGAATTCGGTGCGTGACAGCGTTTTCAACATCAGATAGTTACTGGATAAATCTTATGCGTTTGCGAAAACGTCAATGCGATCCAAAGCCGGACGGGATTTGTAACCAAAGCCGGACGGGATTTGTAATCCCGTTCGTAACGTTTTGTGCCATATCAGATGCGGTGACTTCACACAAAACGTAAGCGACGGGGTTGCAAACCCCGTTGCGCTTCGGGGCAACAAAGGAACCCGTCCATGGTTCCGCCCTTTACGATGGATATCTGTATGCGAGCAATGCGGCAAGGGCGGAAACCATGGACGGGTTCCACAGAATACTGTGGGTCGTTCGTCAGCATTCAGCGGATCACAGTGTTATTGCCCAGTATGAAATACTTGCCAAGGGTCGCGCATCCGGTTCTTTACCGTTAAGCCACAACCCATTTCGTCACCTTAGCCAGACCATTCGTCATCATAAGTCGCAAGGGCATCAATTGCGCCTTACGGCCTAAATGAATATCATATTACATAACGCCATTCCCTAATGGAAATGGATTATCATAGTTTGGACAAGACGTTGGATACGAATACGCAGTCCAAGGTACATCATAATTCCGTGCCATATCCATAACTTCATGAAAACGGTGGCTTCGACTGAACTTGAATTCGTAGTAAATATTCCAAAATGCGAAAAGCCCCCATGCACATGCATTTAGCCAATGTGCTTTGTTTAGATCCGCATTGTTTTTTGAGCAAAGACGATCACAAAATTGTAATGTTCTCCCTGTTGTGAATGAAGGACCAAATCCAGTTGGCATATTGCTTTTTCGATATGACATAATAATTTCGTTTTCCTCCTTAAGAGTGCAGTGCCTACTGCCTAAGTGTCCATCTCGAAAAACCAAGTCACCATCGTTATCGACTAAATCTATTTGATGTTCATTGTAACCGCCTACCCCGTCCGGGACAAGAATAGTGCCTTTGCATTTATCATCAGGAACCACTTCAAACAGTTGATCGATTGTTGAAAAGGCATCCACTACATCATGAATTGCCGCTACACGGTGTTGAAATTGCACTTTTAGTGGTTCTTTAAGGCATTTTGTTATCCCACCAGAAGGATACCAATGGCTGTATTTTTTTGAGTAGCTGCCTATTTTTGGAAAAACAACACTTTTCACTGCCGCATACTTATGTTCGTTCAACATTGCGTTAATAAATACCAGAAACTCTGACATTTTATCATTTACATAACCACTATCCACTGTTTGTCTGGCAAGATCATTTTCTTTTCTAAGATTAGCTTCCGAGCGAACCTCGCCTAACAATGCCCGTGCCAAACTATCCCAACTATCATAACTTACTGTACGTTCATTGCGGCTAGTAATCCAACGCTTCCATAACACTCTTGAGCTTTTAATCCAAGCCTCTAAAATAGGTTTAATATCAAGGTAATCCGCCATAAAACTCATAGCAATTTTAGGGCTGTTTATGCCAGCAAGAATATCCTGCATAGCCCTGTTCGTATCAGTTAACTTTATATCATTGCCATTAACATTGACATGAACATTGGGTTGCAAATAATCCCATCGCACTAAATCTGGTGTTGGTTTTTGAAAACTGCTATAAGACTTAGTGAAATAATGCACATGAGAGTCAGCATTTTTATAAACCAAGCTAGCCACTCGCTCGGCTTCATGCTCAAGTGCTCCATCCCAGATCAAACAGGGCTGCCCCGGCTGTTTTTCAGAATCGCAAGCCGTCATTTGCTGGAATACATGGACTAATTCATGTGCGATCAAAGCATCGCCTTTAGCGGTGTTTGGTTCGAACACTTTTGATGCAAAGTACAGATCCGTTCCATGGGCCAATGCTTCTAAACCCAAAGATTCCGGCAATGAACTAATATGTAATCGAATTTCTGATAGGTCTGCGCAAAAAAGCTTTTCCATTCGCGCCTTTAAATCACCAGAAAGCGCAAACCCTTTAGTTGAATCGCCATAGTTTAAGTGTACCTCCTCAGCAGTCCTATGTTCCCATGAGTGAAAATCAAGCCTATGGCCTTTATCGAATAATTTGCTTCTCATTGAAAATTACCTCTTTCAAAAACTTTGCTTTCAGTGTCTATACCATGGTTTGCCTGCGGGCTAGATTTTGGTATAGAGACATGCCATATTCTTAAGTCATATATTGCATCTTTGATGATTGCACACCTCCTATTTGTCGCTTTTACTCGCAGCAAGGCGTATTCCGTATTGCGCCGGATGTAGAATCTTGCCGAGGGTCATAACCAATCCCGCCGACATAGCCTTTACCGTTTAGCCATAACCCTTTCCGCCGCAATAGCCAGATATTTGGCACAATACGCGGAAGGGACCGCTATTGCGCCTGTATATCCACAGCCTTAGAAATATTCGACTGCCGATTTTAGATTATGCTGTGACAAAAAAGCTTTGAGATTTTTTTTAATCGTACTGCCTTTGACTGTAAACCGCTTAAGAGTAACCGGGTCAGCAGTACTCTTATCTAGGAGTTCAATATTGGCAACTCTCACTAATTTTACATCTCTGGAAAAAACAACATCTGAATTTAGCATCGCCTCTACGTAACACAATCCTGGTGTTCCATAACCACCTTTGTCTATTTCGTGGCTCGCTATTGGTCTATCAGGGATAACGGATGGAGGCCCCGGGGGAATGCGTAGACGTGCCGAAATAAGTATCTGTTTTAATACGAAGTCAGCACAATTTGCGAGAATTGGGTAAAGATTGAAGTAACTGCCAATTTCAGAACTGGATTTTACATTAAAGCTATCGTGTGGCGAAAAAGCTGCATTAAAACGCAGGTAGTCTTTCAAAACAAAATGAGACAATCCATAAAGGGGGGCTGAGCCTGAAGTTGCCCAAGTAAAATTCACAGCTGCGTATTTAGGACGAATATCAGCCACAAAAGTATGAGATCTCGGTTGACCGTCTGGCCCAAGATCAACTTTGCCATATTTGCTGATTTCTCGCCCCACTTTTACTCCATCAACTTCTTGATCTTCTTTGTCGTAGCCAAACATTAAAGTTTCTGCTTCATTTCTTAAGTCTCCGTAACCCGGCTGCTTAGATCGCAATCGATGCCAAATTGACTGAAACTTGTCCCCTCCCACCTTGCTTCCGAAGAATTTGTAGGGTTCAAAGTTGATTGTTAACGGGTAAACGATCACCCCCCTATAGCCAATTACGACTAAGTTGGTACAATGATCGCAACATTTTGAACTTTCTCGTACCACCATGCAACTGAGC
>Ga0208496_1000316_pt1 | contig 16985 bp, 15 predicted proteins | sample CryBogmetaGMA2M_FD_184552 | JGI IMG/M metagenome (GOLD analysis project Ga0208496, IMG submission 184552) | Freshwater microbial communities from Crystal Bog, Wisconsin, USA - MA2M (SPAdes) | ecosystem: Environmental > Aquatic > Freshwater > Lake | place: Crystal Bog, Wisconsin, USA | collected... | reverse complement strand
GACCCAGTGCGATGGATGGAAAACTATTTTGAAAACTTGAATCTGCTGGTTCGCGGTGGGCCGGGCCAACCGGTCCCGCTGGATGCCGTGCTGAAAAAAGCGGAAGAACTACGAAATTATTTCATGCAAACTGGGGGTGGTTCACAAGCTTTACAAGGCGGTGCAGCAATTGGCAATGATGTGGTGGGTCCTGCAAAACTTGAGTTTGCAAGATTGCCCGAGCCGGTTAAGTCTTGGTTAATGTCACTAACTTCTTCCGGGATAAGCTTGGGGCAAAAAGAAAGCGAGAAGGCAATAGAGAAGTCAAAAAAAGAAGCGGCCGCAAAAAAACAGAAAGAAGCCAACGATAAACTGAAAGAACTTGGGATAGCTGGAGGAGGGGGAGCCGATGCCGGCGTTGCTGGCAAAGCAGGTGGACCCTCCCAATGCAAGACAGCTTTTGCAGGGCGGTATCCATTTGAGCGTAATAGCCCACAAGACGTACCCTTGGCCGATTTCAGCAAGTTTTTTTCGCCGAACGGCATAATGGATCAGTTTTTCCAGGCGCATTTGAAGGACTTGGTCGATACGTCACCTCCGCAATGGCGGCAAAAACCTACCGATGGGCAATCCACTGTGTTGTCGCAGTCGATAATCAGCGAATTCCAACTCGCTGCTAAAATCCGTGATGCTTTTTTTTTCGGTGGCGGAACTACACCCATGGTACAGTTCGATTTGAAGCCATTGGAACTTGATGCAAACGCGGACAGTTTTCACTTGGTCATCGAGGGTCAAGAAATAGTTTACCGCCATGGAGCCCAACAAGTCACCCGCATCCAATGGCCTGGTCAGGCAGCCGGTTCCGGTGCCCGCATCGTATTTGAAAAACCCGATAAAAGCCAAGCTGTCTTAAGCAAAGAAGGTCCATGGGCAATGTTTCGGCTATTCGACAAATCATCATTGCAGCTTGCAAGCGGTCGTGACCAGTTTAATCTGACATTTCAAGCTGAAGGACTGACTGCGCGTTTCGAGTTGCGTGCAGTTAGCGTGAACAACCCATTCAGCCTTGGCAACGCATTGAATTTCCGCTGTCCGGAGTCCCTGTGATGAATGCTGTTCTACAGCAGGGTTTCTATGGCAAATTACCTGTCATAGGCGACTTTGTGACGCGCCGTCTTCCCAAGGCATTTGTCGAAGCATGGGATCATTGGCTGCAAAGTGCTATTACTACAAGCCGTGAACAATTAGGGGATTCATGGCTTGACATTTACTTGTTTTCCCCAATTTGGCGCTTTGGCTTGAGTCCGGGCGTATGCGGCCAGAATGCATGGACGGGGGTGATGATGCCCAGTGTTGACAAGGTCAACCGTCATTTTCCGTTCACCATGGCTTTTCCAGTGACCGATGCCGAAATTTTGACCTATTTGTTTGGCAGCAAAGAAGGCGAACTTTGGTTTAGGGAATTGGAGGAATTGGCGTTATCCTGCTTGGATGGCTTGGGCGTGGATGCGATTGATGAGCGCTTACAGGCTATGCAAGTGCCTGTGTTCCTCCCCGCTCGTAGGGCAGCTCTCGCTCCTGTCATGCCGGGAACTACTGGTAAGGGGAAATGTGCTTTCCACCTAAGCACGGAAAATTTTGGGCAGAACCCTGCTGTCTTTATGGGGCTGTCTGCCTCTTTGCTTAACCAGTTTATGCCTTTGTACAGCTTCTGGAGCCATTTTGACTCGGAAAATATTACCCCTTCGTTATTGGTTTGCGACGGCTTGCCGCCGATTGACACGTATGTTGCATTGCTAACCGGAGAATGGGCTCAGCGGGGTTGGGCTTTGCAAAGCAGCGCGATACGTGTATTGTCAAGTAATGATAAGAAACCGGACGAAAAAGACGGACGGGATGAAGGCAAAAATGTGCCTTATTTCGATTCCGATTCGACGACCCGTCCACGTAAACCCAAGATATCTTGGCAGTGGCGGTCTTGGGGTATCACCGTCGTAGGGATGCGTAGGAAGCTCAACGAAGACGCATTGATCGACAGGCGTGAAGCTGGTTTGTGGGCAGTGGCAGACGGCATGGGAGGGCATATGGCCGGCGATGTGGCCAGCCATATGATTGTCGATGAATTGTCTAAATTGGAACTCTCCGCCAATCTTCAAGATTTCGTCAACCAAGTTGACCGGCGTTTGCAAGATGTCAATTCGAAGCTATGCCAACTGGCTGCGGAAAGTGGGGACGAGGACCAAATCATTGGCAGCACGGTGGTGGTTTTTTTGGTCGAAGAGAACCATTGTGCGTTCCTGTGGGCTGGGGATAGTCGGCTATACCTCTTTCGCGAAGGGAAACTGGGGCAATTGACGCAGGACCATTCCTTGTATGATGATTTTGTCCGGCAGGGATTGATTGGTGTTGGTAGCCAGATGGATTTAGGCCGCTGTAATATTATCACCCGTGCCGTAGGCGCAAACAAAACCCTGCAATTGTCACGCGGAGAATGCGAAGCGCAAAATGGCGATTTGTTCCTAATATGCAGCGACGGTTTAGATAAAGAATTGACGCGAGAGGAAATCGAGCGCGTCTTTATTGAAACCCCGAAGGATGAGATTGCAAAGGTTTTGATTGAACAGGCCGAGAGTCGTGGAGCGAGGGATAATGTGACTGTCATGATTATCGAGGCATCGAGCATTGAAAGTGGGTAATATTCACTTAACAGTAATATTCACTTAACAGTAATATTCGACTATGGCTATAATGACCCATTAACGCGAAAAGGAGGCAAACCTTGGCTTCACTAGACATTGAAAAATTATTGGCGGAAATTTCCTCTGATTCACCGTGCGGCGACAATCTGGAGTATGATGCGGCTTTCACCGCCATGGAAAGCGAAGCCAAGGGAACACCTGAGAGGCAGGTTGGTGGAAGTGTAGAACCGGCGATACCGCCAAATTGGAAAGTCCTGCGGAAAATGGTTTTGGAACTTCTGGAAAGGACACGGGATTTGCGCTTGCTGGTAGAATTGGCCCGCTGCAACCTGAGCATGGAGGGCTTGATCGGTTTCAGGGAAGCTATTGCTTTGTTGCGGCAGAGCTTGGAGAACTATTGGGACACTATCCACCCTCAGCTTGATCCAGACGACGATAACGACCCTACCAGCCGGATCAACATATTGCTGATTTTATGTGACAGGGATAGTTTTTTGTTGCCTTTGCTTACCACACCCTTAGTGGACTCCCGCATGGCAGGGCGTTTTTCGTTGCGTGATGCACAGTTTGCCACCGGCAGAGTGCCCGTTCCAGCAGGGCAAACGGCACCCCAGTTGACTGTCATACAAGGTGCTTTTTCCGATGTCCCTCCTGAAAGCGTCAAGGACATACAAGAGGCATTGAAAAGCAGTCTAAGCGATGTCAACGGCATTGAAAATTACCTGACTCAACAGGTTGGCGTGGGTAACGCCCCGAGTTTTGCTCCGATTAGGGATATGCTGAAAGAAGCCTTGCATTTCGTCGATGAACAAGTGGAACATTTGGGGTTGGGAGGGACGGCGAATGGTGAAGCAGACGAATCCGGTTTGGATGCAGCCAACTTAAATGGGGCGGGTGCGAAAAATCTTACAGCAGGTCAAATTGGCGGTATTAATAATCGGAAAGATGTAATACGCGCCTTGGAACTAATTTGCGAGTATTATGCGAATAATGAACCGTCTAGCCCAGTGCCTCTGTTGGCGCGTCGGGCCAAACGACTGGTGACGATGGATTTCATGGAAATCCTTCAGGATTTGGCTCCCGAGGGGGTTAGCCAAGTGGAAATAATCAAGGGGTCTGATCCAGAATAGCAGCAACGCAGGCGATAAGTATGCCTTCCTTTTTTCAACTCAGTGAGGTCTAAGATGGCGCAAAGTAGTCAGAAGTTCATAGCACGCAATCGTGCCCCCCGCGTACAGATCGAATACGATGTGGAAGTTTACGGTTCAGAGAAGAAAGTCCAATTGCCTTTTGTGATGGGGGTGTTGGCCGATCTTTCGGGCAGACCGGCAGAGCCTTTGCCACCGGTAGGTGACCGTAAATTGCTGGAGATTGATGTGGACAATTTTGATGAACGATTGAAATCCATGAAACCGAGGGTGGCGTTCCAGGTTGCAAATACCCTAACTGGGGAAGGCAATCTCAATGTTGACCTGACGTTTACTAGCATGGATGACTTTTCCCCGGCGGCTATCGCAAAAAAAGTCGATGGATTGAAGGAACTGTTGAATGCAAGAACCCAGCTTTCCAATTTAATTACCTACATGGATGGTAAATCCGGGGCGGAAGATTTGATTGGCAAAATAATCAACGACCCTTCTCTGCTTCAAGCTCTGGCCTCTGCGCCGAAACCAGCCACAGACGCGCCCAAGGAGGAATAAGCCATGGCCGAATTGGAAACCCAACAACAAGCCGATCTAGCCTGGGCTGAACTGGGCGATTTTTCTTCACTGTTGAATAAGGAGTTCAAGCCCAAATCGGATAGGGCCAAAGAAGAGGTTGAATCAGCGGTTACAACCCTTGCTGAATATGTGCTCAAAGATGTCAAGAAGGTTTCAGATGATACGATCAAGAGCATCCAAAACATCATTGCCGAGATTGACCGCAAGCTAACCGATCAGATCAACCTAATACTGCACAATGAGGAATTCCAAAAGTTGGAAAGTGCATGGCGAGGGCTGCACTATATGGTGAGCAACACCGAAACCGACGAGATGCTGAAGATTCGCGTAATGAACATCTCAAAAAAGGATTTGGCCAAGACTTTGAAAAAATTTAAGGGAACCTCTTGGGATCAAAGCCCGTTGTTTAAGAAAATTTACGAAGAGGAGTTTGGTCAGTTCGGTGGAGAGCCGTTTGGTTGCTTAGTAGGGGACTACCATTTCGACCATTCCCCTCCCGATGTCGAGTTGTTGTCACAGGTGGCGCAAATCTCGGCTGCAAGCCACTGTCCGTTTGTTTCCGGTGTTTCCCCTGCGGTATTGCAGATGGATTCTTGGAGCGAATTGGCGAACCCACGCGATTTGACCAAGATATTCTCGACCCCCGATTATGCCTCTTGGCGTAGTCTGCGCGAATCGGACGATGCCCGTTACATTGGCATGGCGATGCCCCGTTTCCTGTCCCGCCTGCCTTACGGAGAAAAAACCAACCCAATAGACGAGTTCTCGTTTGAGGAAGAGACCGCAGGTGCCGATAGCAGCAAATATTGTTGGGCGAATGCGGCTTATGCGATGGCTACTAATATCAACCGTTCGTTTAAAATGTATGGCTGGTGTTCCAGAATACGCGGCATAGAATCCGGTGGCGCGGTGGAAAATCTTCCGGTGCATGCCTTTCCCACCGACGACGGCGGTGTGGACATGAAGTGTCCGACGGAAATTGCCATTAGTGATCGGCGCGAGGCGGAATTGTCGAAGTGCGGTTTCATGCCGCTGATCCACAAGAAGAACTCCGATTTTGCCGCGTTCATCGGCGCACAGTCGCTGCAAAAGCCGGCGGAATATGAAGACCCCGATGCCACCGCCAATGCCAACCTGGCCGCTCGGTTTCCTTATCTGTTTGCCACTTGCCGGTTTGCGCATTATCTAAAGTGCATCGTGAGGGACAAGATCGGATCCTTCAAAGAGAGGGACGATATGGAACGCTGGTTGAATTCCTGGGTTAAGCAATATGTAGATGGAGACCCCAGCCGTTCTAGCGAAGAATCCAAAGCTAGAAAACCCTTGGCTGCGGCAGAGGTCATTGTGGAAGAGGTCGAAGGAAATCCAGGGTATTATAGTTCAAAGTTTTTTTTACGCCCTCATTATCAGCTTGAGGGGTTGACCGTATCATTAAGGTTAGTGTCTAAATTGCCCTCGGCAAAAGGCGCTGGCTAATTTGACGCTAGCTGGGTGACGTGAGGTCTGGACGAAAAGTCCAATTAACTTTTTAAACGTGAATGAATAGGAGGATAGTGTTATGGCTGTAGACATGTTTATCAAAATTAAAGGGCACGACGGCGAGTCAAAGGATGACAAACATAAAAAACAAATCGACGTTTTGGCTTGGAGTTGGGGAATGAGCCAGTCGGGTTCTTTTCATACCGGTGGCGGCGGCGGCTCTGGTAAAGTGAATGTACAGGATTTGTCTTTCACCAAATGGGTTGATATTTCAAGTCCAACGCTTATGTTGGCATCTTGTACTGGCGAACATATAGAAGAGGCGGAATTATTTGTCCGCAAAGCTGGGAAGGATCCTTTGGAGTATATCGTCATAACAATGAAAAAGATCATCGTGTCGAGTATCTCGACGGGTGGAAGTGGTGGTGAAGACCGCCTTACCGAAAATGTGTCGTTGAATTTCGCGGAAGTCTCGTTCAAATATGTACAACAGTCAGATAAGGGTGCCGAGGAGGCGAAAAAGACCTTAAAGTGGAATATTGAAGAAAACAAAGGGGATGTGAGTTAGTGTCTTTATCGAAGTAACCGCTTGAGTCAATGGAGTATGTCCGCGAGGTGCAACAGTTCCTCGCGGACATTGGCACGACAAATATCTTTGGATTGGATTGTTCCTCCCAGTGCAGGGACAAAGAGTCATCGTGTTTTTAGAACAAATTGAGAGGGAAGAATAAGAGATATGCAAGCCGAACAAAGCCTCAACCAAGGAAACCTCAAGGAAGCCTTGGCGCAATTGCAAGATAGCGTTAGAAAAGATCCGTCAAATCCGAAGTTAAGAGTTTTCTTGTTCCAACTCTTGGCTGTTTTAGGCCAAAGGGGGCGCGCACTAACCCAACTCACAGTGGCCGGAGAGCTTGATGTCGCTAATTTATTGATGGTCCAGACTTACCGCGAGGCCATCCATTGCGAGGCTTTACGCGAAGAAGTTTTCGATGGCAAGCGCACCCCGATGATTTTTGGCGACCCGCAACAATGGGTGGCCTTACTGGTCGAAGCGCTACATTTGGATTCCCAAGGCCATCATCAGCAAGCAAAAGCCCTGCGCGGTCAAGCGTTAGAAGCCGCCCCGGAGATATCTGGAACGATAAATGATGCCGGTTTTGATTGGATAGCCGATGCGGACAGCCGGCTGGGTCCGGTATTGGAGGCTATCGTCAACGGGCGTTATTATTGGATACCATTTCAGCAAATCGGACGCATTGACATAGAAGAACCCATGGATTTGCGTGATGTGGTCTGGATACCCGCCCAGTTTACTTGGGTGAACGGGGGGAGTTCCAGTGGTTTAATCCCTACACGTTACCCAGGTTCGGAGAGTTCTGTAGATTCAACGATTCAATTAGCTAAAAAGACTGAATGGGAAGAGATTTTTGACGGAGTATATAAAGGCTTGGGGCAGCGTCTTTTGGCAACGAATGTTGAGGATTATGCACTCTTGGATGTACGCCAGGTTATACTGCATTCTAGGACGGAATAATGGCAGAGTTGCTTCCATCCGAGCGATTGCAGCCCTCTTTGCTGGACAGGCTTTGCGACGATGAACCAGCCAATAGCAAAGAGTCTAGGGAGCAGCGGGTTCTTTCAGTCCGGCGATTGCGTCAAAGTGTGCTTCGCGATATTGCTTGGTTGCTGAATGCGGTTTCTCTCGAATCGGTGCAGGATTTGGAAAACCATCCTGAAGCGGCCAGATCCGTTCTCAATTTCGGCATACCTGATTTGTCGGGACACACGATAACCAAAAGCCAAATAGTTGATATTGAAAAGCGCATTCGCAAGGTGATACTTGATTTTGAGCCGCGTATCCTACCCAATACTCTTAGCATTAAAGTAGTCAGTACAGATTCCTACAATCATAACGCGATGAATTTTGAAATTGAGGGTGATTTGTGGATGCAGCCGGTTCCGTTGAGGCTATACCTGAAGACACAACTCGATCTTGAAACGGGTAATGTCGTGGTGACAGACAAAACGGGATAGCCATGGACCCCCGCCTGTTAGATTATTACAATCGCGAACTACGCCATCTCCGCGAAATCGGAGGGGAGTTTGCCGGCGAATTTCCAAAGATAGCGAGTCGTCTTGCGCTGGATAGTTTTGAATGCGCCGATCCCTATGTGGAACGCTTGCTTGAAGGCTTTGCCTTTTTGGCTGCCCGGGTGCAGTTAAAAATTGATGCGGAATTCCCACGGTTCACCTCGCATTTGCTGGAATTCGTCTATCCCCATTATCTGGCCCCGACACCGTCCATGACCGTGGTGCAGATGCAGCCTGAAACCGCCGAGGCTGGCCTCGTCAATGGTTTCACCATCCCTAGGCACACAACACTTCGAGGCCAGATAGGCAAAGGGGAGCAGACCGCGTGCGAATATCGTACAGCCCAAGATACGACACTCTGGCCTTTGGAAATCGTCGAAGCAGAATATTTGTCCAACCCCAGCGCAATCGCCAACCGTGGCGTACCTAGCCTACCGGGGCTAAAAGCGGGCATCCGTTTGCGTTTGCGCGCCACGAACGGCCAGCCCTTCAGCCAAATTGCCTTGAGTTCCTTGCCGATTTTTTTGCGGGGAACGGGTTCTTTGTCCTCTCTTTTATGTGAGCAGTTCCTCGCTAACACCATTGCCTTGGCCGTTTTGCCTGCAAAAAATGATAAGTCTTGGTGCGAGTTGATCACAAAGCGCCCGGTTCGCCTGCTCGGCCTAGATGACGACGAAGCGCTATTGCCCTATGGACCCCGTTCGTTCCAAGGGTATCGGCTACTGCACGAATATTTTGCCTTTCCCGAACGGTTCTTGTCCGTCGAACTGTCAGGTTTGGAAAAAGCCATTAGACGGTGTGCAGATTCGGAACTGGACATCATCGTCATGCTTGATCGGCAACAACCCAAGCTAATCAACGCACTTGAACCCAGTCAATTCGCCTTGTTCTGCGTACCTGCCATCAATCTGTTTCCGCGCCGGGTGGACCGCATTCATGTGACACAGTTTGAAACGGAATACCATATCATACCTGACCGGACGAGACCGCTGGATTTTGAGGTATACGAATTGACCGAGGTGGTAGGTTATTGTGCGAACCAAACTGAGGAAAAACCCTTCCTGCCGTTTTATGGTTCAAACAGTGGTTACCGGCATCGCGACGAGAATGCTTACTACACGATTGAACGGCGCAAACGCCTGTTATCCGCAAAGCAACGCCGACAAGGGCTACGTTCCAGTTATGTGGGTTCTGAAACCTTCATTTCGTTGGTGGATGCCATGGAAGCACCTTACAGCGTGGAATTGAAACAACTGGGAATGCAAGCGCTCTGCACTAATCGTGACTTGCCCCTGCACATGCCTGTAGGCCAGGGAGCCACAGATTTTAACTTAGTGACCGAAGCGCCGGTCCGCTCCATCCGTTGCCTAGCCGGCCCGACCCGGCCTAGGCCATCAATGGCGGGGGGCAGTGTCACATGGCGGCTGCTTAGCAATTTGTCCCTCAATTACATGTCCCTGATGGATACCGATGAACTGCATGGGGCGGTTGCCCTGCGCGAATTGTTGACCTTGTACAGCGATCCCAATGACGATTCGGTGCGCAAACAAATTGAGGGGGTGCTGTCCACGCAGGCTAGGAATGTGGTCAGGCGTATTGACGCGGTAGGGCCGATTGTTTTTGGCCGGGGGGTAGAAATAACCGTGAAATTCGAAGAGTCTGCCTTCGAGGGTGGGAGCGCATTTCTTCTTGGCGCGGTGCTGGACCGCTTTTTTTCCCGCTATGCATCGCTTAATACATTCACGGAAACGGTGATCACCACCGCCGACCGAGGGGAGATCATGAGATGGCCGATCAGGATCGGGCAGCGACAGACGATTTGATCCAACGGCTTAAATCGGAACCTTGGCGGTTCGATTTTTTCCAGGCCATGCGCCTGATCGAATGCCATTATGCAGACAAACCCAGACTGGGTAAATCAATCAAAGCCTCGGACGATGCCATCCGTTTGGCACAGGCTGCGGAATTGGATTTTGCGCCGAGCGCACTGGCAGCTTGGGAGGCTGGCAAAGAAGGCCACCCCGATAGGCTGCTAGTCCGTTTCTTGGGGCTGTTTGGACCCAATGGACCCTTGCCACTGCATTTGACGGAATATGCCCGCGAACGCCTCCGCTACCATGGTGACAAGACTTTTCTGCGTTTTGCCGACATTTTTCACCACCGCATATTGAGCCTGTTTTATCGGGCTTGGGCGGACGGACAGCCCACAGTGCATTATGATCGAGTTCAAAAAGGAATCGATGAGGATCGGTTTAGTGCTTATTTAGGCTCGTTATTTGGCATTGGTGCGGCATCCTTGCGTGATCGCGATGCCATGCCCGACCGGGCGAAATTGCATTTCGCTGGGCATTTTGCTTGCCAGACTCGCCATGCCGACGGATTGCGCGCAATTATCGCTGATTATTTCGGCATCGGGACAAGAATTCATGAGTTTGTCGGAGAGTGGATGGAAATCGTTATGCGCGAACAAACCCGGCTGGGGATGCATGAGCAAGCCGGTCGGTTAGGTTTTTCAACCGTGCTAGGCGAACGGGTCTACGGCTGCCAACACAAATTCCGCATCGAACTCGGGCCGATGGACATGGCCCACTACCGTGGCCTTTTGCCGGGACAGTTCGGGCTGACCGAGTTGGTCGCCATCGTGCGAAATTACATCGGCGACGAACTGGTATGGGATGTGAACCTGATTCTGCGCAAGGAAGACATTCCGCCACTTCGCCTTGACGGTGGGACACAACTTGGTTGGACCACATGGATGGGGGACAAAAAAGATGGGAAAGATGCCGATGATTTGACTCTTAATCCATGCCGCTTTTTCAACATCTAATTTTTATTCTTTTTTCGTTGCGCCGTTGCGCCTTTGGGTGAGACCAACTTTTGCTATATATATTGATGTCAGATGGGTGAAGTTTTTTTTGCCTCATGCAAAGGCGCAACGTTAAGAACAAAGCGTTATTTTAATGAACAGGGGATACTCTAATGACTGAAATCAACCGCGCCAAGTTGTTCGGAAAACTTAACAGGGTTTGCTACAAAAGTATAGAAAGTGCCACCGTATTCTGCAAGTTGCGGGGCAATCCCTATGTGGAATTGGTGCATTGGATGCACCAAATCCTCCAATTGCAGGACTCCGACCTGCACCGCATTGTCAAAGCATTCGGCATCGACCCCGCAAGGCTGGTAAAGGATCTTACCGAGTCCTTGGACCGCTTGCCACGCGGAGCAACGTCCATTTCCGATCTGTCCTCGCATGTTGAAGACACGGTTGAGCGGGGTTGGGTTTATGGCACCTTGATGTTTGGTGAAAACCAAGTGCGAAGCGCCCATCTTATCGTCGGTTTGTTGAAGACTAAAGAACTGCGGAACCAGTTGATATCCATTTCCAAGGAGTTTGAAAAAGTAAAGATAGATACTCTCACCGACAGCTACAATGAAGTCGTTGGCGGTTCCCCCGAAGAAGGCTTGTCCACGACCGATGGTTCCCAAGTCGGTGGCGGTGCGGTCCCCGGTGAAGCCGCAGGGGCCATGTCCCCAGCGGCGATGGGTAAGCAAGAGGCACTCAAGCAATTCACCGTCGATCTGACCGAACAGGCAAGATCAGGCAAGATGGACCCTATCCACGGACGTGATGAGGAGATTCGCCAAGTCATCGACATTTTAATGCGACGCCGACAAAACAATCCCATCCTGACTGGTGAGGCCGGCGTTGGCAAGACCGCCGTGGTGGAAGGCTTCGCACAAAAAATCGTTGCCGGTGATGTCCCGCCGTCTTTACAGGATGTTTCCCTGCGTACACTGGATGTGGGTTTGCTCCAAGCCGGCGCCAGCATGAAAGGCGAATTTGAGCAACGCCTGCGCCAAGTCATCGAAGAAGTCCAAGCCAGCCCAAAACCGATTATTTTATTCATCGACGAGGCCCATACTCTGGTCGGTGCGGGTGGCGCTGCGGGGACTGGCGATGCGGCAAACCTGCTGAAACCAGCCTTGGCACGGGGTACCTTGCGCACGGTGGCGGCGACCACTTGGGCGGAATACAAGAAGCACATTGAAAAAGACCCGGCACTGACTCGGCGGTTCCAAGTGGTGCAAGTGAACGAGCCTAGCGAGGAAAAAGCCGTTTTGATGATGCGTGGCGTGGCTTCGGTGATGGAAAAACATCACAAAGTCATGATTTTGGACGAGGCACTCGAAGCGGCGGTCAAGCTGTCGCATCGCTACATCCCCGCCCGACAACTGCCTGACAAAGCCGTCAGCTTGTTGGACACCTCCTGCGCCCGTGTCGCCATCAGCCAGCATGCCGTGCCTGCCGAGGTGGATGATTGTCGCAAGCGTATAGGCGCAATGGAAACCGAATTGGAAATCATCGGTCGCGAGAAAGCCGTTGGCATCGACACCACGAAACGTGAAGACAATGCAAACGAAAAACTCGCTGCCGAGCGCGAACGATTGGTGGTTCTGGAAGCCCGTTGGAACTCAGAAAAGGAACTGGTGGAAAAGATACTCGACTTGCGCGGCAAATTGCGGGAAGGTGGCAAGCCCATAGATTCATCCATAGCCCCATCGACCGAGAATCAAGCTGCCTCCCCTACGACGGGCGAGGGTCAGACTCCTCTCCCCTCCACCTCTCAGGGTGAGAAACATAACCGCGAAGCACTCCTTGAAGAACTAAAAACCTTGCAATCGCAACTCCACGAACTGCAAGGCGAAACCCCGCTGATCCTCCCCAGTGTCGATGCCGTTGCGGTCGGTTCGGTGGTGCAGGACTGGACCGGCATACCCGTAGGTCGCATGGTCAAGAACGAAATTGAAACCGTGCTAAAACTGGCCGATAATTTGGAGCAGCGCATCATCGGCCAGCGCCACGCGTTGGACATGATCGCCAAGCGCATCCAAACCTCGCGCGCAGGGCTGGACAACCCCAACAAACCCATCGGCGTGTTCATGCTGGCCGGCACCTCCGGCGTTGGCAAGACCGAAACCGCACTAGCCTTGGCTGAGACCCTCTACGGTGGCGAGCAAAACGTCATCACCATCAACATGAGCGAATACCAAGAGGCGCACACCGTCTCCACGCTGAAAGGTGCGCCTCCGGGTTATGTCGGTTATGGCGAGGGCGGCGTGTTGACCGAAGCCGTGCGTCGTCGGCCTTACTCCGTAGTGCTATTGGACGAAGTGGAAAAAGCCCACCCTGATGTGCATGAAATTTTCTTCCAAGTTTTTGACAAAGGCTGGATGGAAGATGGCGAGGGCCGGGTGATCGACTTCAAAAACACCCTGATTCTGCTGACCACCAACGCTGGCACGGAGATGATTTCCAATCTGTGCAAAGACCCGGAACTAATGCCCGAGCCGGAAGGAATCGCCAAAGCCTTGCGCGAACCCTTGCTTAAAGTGTTCCCCCCTGCGTTGTTGGGCCGCTTGGTCGTCATTCCGTATTATCCGCTCAACGACGAGATGATCGGCATGATCGCCCGTTTGCAATTGGGCCGCATCAAGAAACGCATCGCCGAAAGCCATAAAGTGCCGTTTACTTATGACGACGAGGTCATCAAACTCATCGCCAGCCGTTGCACGGAATTGGAAAGCGGTGGGCGCATGATTGACGCGATTTTGACCAATACCGTATTGCCGAAAATCAGCGAGGAATTCTTGATTCGCATGATGGAAGGCAAACCCATCGAACGGGTGCATGTCAGTGTACAGGAGGGGGAGTTTGGGTATGGGTTTGAATAATGGCAGCGTTTTCAACATCGAATAATGACTTGATAATGTGTCTGGGGTTTAAAGCTTTCGGTTGAATCACAGGATTGGTTATGTGCCATTGTTAGATGGTTTTTGAAAATGAAAACGTTGTATATAACGCCGTAGACATTCGGCGCAATACGCGGCAAGCGGCTATTGCGCCCTACGGACCTACGGAACTAAATTGACCAAGAGTATAATGATGCAAACAGCAAAACAAATGGCAAGACAGGTTATCGAACATTTACCTGAACAAGCCAGTTGGGATGAGATCATTTATGAACTGTATGTTCAACAAAAAATCGCCAAAGGTTTGGAGGCTATCAAGCAAGGTGATCACGTCTCTGATGAAGAAGCAAGAAAACGCTTGATAACTCAATATGCAAGTTAGATGGACTGAGCCAGCACTGGATGATTTAGCCGCTATTCAAAATTATATCGCTAAAGATTCACCGTTTTATGCCCAACAATTCATTGAACGTATTTTTGATGTGGCGAAAAACTTGGAATTATTTCCTGAACTGGGTCGAAAAGTCCCGGAAGCATCGGAAAGCAGTGAAGTGAGGGAATTGATCTTTCAGAATTATCGGATAATGTATATGATCGATATGGAACAAGTTTATATTATTACGGTAATCCATGGGAGTCGTGGCTTGTCTGCGCTTAAGTATAAGTTTTGATGTTTTTAATGGGGTGAGATGTGCAACTTTTCCGACTTGCACCTTATGTCGAAGTTAGACATTCGGCGCAATACGCGGCAAACTGCTATTGCGCCCTACGGACCTGACCAAACAGTGGTTAAGTTGGATAATCCCTTGTCACTCATAGCCGATGACGTGGTAACAGGGTTCAAGTTGGAATTGGCAAAGATATAGGATGTTGGTTTTTGATTGTTAGGATCGGGCAACATCTTCATCTTTGCCAGACAACCTCGTCGGAATGTCGGACGCAATGTAAAGAGATGCGCCCGACAAGGCTTATGTCGAGTTTTTACATTCGGCGCAATACGCGGCAAGCCGCTATTGCGCCCTTGGTCCTAGTTGACTTTTCTCTTAACTGTGAGGAATACAAAATGAGTTTTTCTTTTACTGGCAATCCAAAGCTTACTCTCACCTATTCTGATCCAGAGTTGGAACCCGATCACATCTTGTTGAAATCTGCGCAGTGGTCCGGTTCTGCTACAGTCAATGTCAAAAACGAAAACAGCAAAAAATGGCGAATCGGATTCGTCCAGTTGCTTGAAAAGAACATGATGCAGGCGATTTATACCAAGCACAAATGTTCGTTAATATTGATTAACCACGCGTCAATGCCTGTATTGGACGCACACGTCAATCCCGATTACCGTCCCTTCTACGACGATTACAAGGCCGATTGGGAAAGTCGACCGAAGGACGTTCAAACTTCGTCGGCACAACCGGAGGTGGCAGTGCCCATTAAGATGTGGGACGAACCCGATATTTCATACGCGTGGTGGTACAACAATGACGGAACCGATCCGTTAACGGAATTCATCATGAGCCTTCAATTCAGCACTTATATCGTTGCGCGAGACATCACCAAAGGGGGCGGCATAACAGATACGTTCGATCTCATGATTCTCAAGCAATGGAGTGTGCTTCTGGAGCGGCGGTATTTATTCACTGTTAATGCTGCGGTCAGCACCAGTTCCACTTTGAAGGCAGACCTCACTAAAACCAAATGGGAAATTAAAAACCCTAGCCTTAAGCCGTCCGTCTGGGAACCTGATCAGAAGGGTTTTCCCAAGAACGCGGATTTCATTTTCAAGGGAAAAGTAGCAAATAAAGTCTTTACCAGTGACATTCAGACGATCAATGCCAAGAGTTCAGGCGAATTCGTCAAGAGCAGGAAGACTTTGTTTGGCAACTGATGTTACGCACGGATGTTGATAAACGCAGATATTGGATCAGGTCCAAGGGCAAAACCATGGACGGGTTCCGCCGAATGTTTGGGTCAGTCGCCAGCATTCGGCGGATCACATCCCTGTACAAAGCGCGGCGGGGTTTGCAACCCCGCCGCTTACGTTTTGTGAGAAGCCACGGCATCCAATTCTACAAAAGACTGGGCGCATTGCGATACTCTGCGTATTGCGCCGAATGTCTGAATATGGCGGCGGAACTGGTTGTAACTAAATGGTAATGGCCATGTCGGCGGGATTGGGTCCGACCCGTCGGCAAGATTCTGCATCCGGCTCAATATGCGGCGATACTGCTCTCGCAACATGAGGAGATGGGCATGACTTTGAATAGTGTTTTAATCAATCAAAATGCAGAAATAAATGCGTTGGTGTTGCATTGGCCGCCCTCGTTACGATTGGCGGAAGATCAGTTTTTTGATTTTTGTCAGGCCAATCGTGAACTGCGGATTGAACGCACCCAAGAGGGAGATTGTGAAATTATGGCGCCGACAGGTGTTGAAACGGGTGGGAGAAACTTAGTCCTGCTTGGTCAGTTGTATATTTGGACAGAACGAGATGGCAGCGGCGTGGCTTTTGACTCATCGACAGGGTTTATTCTGCCTAATGGCGCGATCCGCTCACCTGACGTATCTTGGGTAAAAAAATCCCGCTTGGAAGTTTTGACACCTAAACAAAAAAAGCAATTTTTGCCGTTATGCCCTGATTTTGTCATTGAGTTAAGATCACCCAGTGAAACTATCAATGTCTTGCATGACAAAATGCAGGAGTTTATGCTAAATGGGACAAGATTAGGTTGGTTGATAGACCCGGAAACGAAACGGGTTTATGTTTACCAAGCCAACCAACCAGTGGTTAAGTTGGATAGTCCCTTGTCACTCATAGCCGATGACGTGGTAACAGGGTTCAAGTTGGAATTGGCAAAGATATGGGATGTTGGGTTTTAAACGAAGGCCTTGGTCATCGTTCAGCCCACCCAATGTGGAGTGCGGCGACTCGTCGCCGCTTTCCGATTTTTTCTTATACTTAGACTTGGAGGTACTATTTCATGAGCGAAAATGATCTTGTTAAGTCTCGTCTGGCAGCAACACATGTAGTTTCTGTTGTTGACAAACTCGCAGCGAGCCGTAAGGGGATTGATTACGCCACTGCCATAACACGGTTGGCTGAATTGATAAATGATGCTGATATTGACCGTTGGCATTCATCGGGTGCTATTCGTAAGAAAATCTCTGTGGTAGAAATGATGGTCGAAGATTGCGTTAAAGTATTACAGGATGCACCGTTAACAATCAACTTTGAACCCTACAAATTCTTCGGAAGCAAGGTGGGAGGGGA
>Ga0208496_1000314_pt1 | contig 17015 bp, 19 predicted proteins | sample CryBogmetaGMA2M_FD_184552 | JGI IMG/M metagenome (GOLD analysis project Ga0208496, IMG submission 184552) | Freshwater microbial communities from Crystal Bog, Wisconsin, USA - MA2M (SPAdes) | ecosystem: Environmental > Aquatic > Freshwater > Lake | place: Crystal Bog, Wisconsin, USA | collected... | reverse complement strand
AAGCCCATCAATCGTGCAGGGTCCAAAAACGCGAATGATGCGCCTCGTTCCTCGGCACATCCTACATTATTATCTATTATTCGAGTGAAATGGGAGTAATTAAACAATGGCTTGAATATATACCCATTATCACCCTTTGGCTTCTTTCGTTTCGAGAAGAATTTCGACAGCTTCTTTCAGTACATAAAATCCAATTAATGACCCTATTATCAAATCTACAATACTCAACCCAGTAACCGCAACTATTCCGCCTGAAATGAAAACTGCAAGATTGGCAATTACATCAGCCCTTGTGCAGATGTAGCTAGCCCGCAGGTGGACCTCGCCACGATGGAATCTTGCAACTTGCGTGAGTACATATAGATTGACTGCAAACGAAACGGTGGAATATACCATCATCACTGCCCCGATTGGCTCGCTACCAAACAACCACCGCCTCACTACATCCAAGATAATACCGAAGCCGAGCAAAACCAGAATTCCGCCACTCCAACGAGCGGCATTTATTTTGAAAGCCATTCCCCGCGAGATGGCCATCAGTGCCAGCCCGTAGGTTATGGCATCCGTCAGCATGTCTAGCGCGTCAGCCAGTAAGCCTGATGACTCCGCTAAAAGACCCGCAATAGTGCCAATGACAAACATCGACAAATTCAGTGCCAGCGCAATACACAGGGTTTTTCGTTCCGCTGCCGTATTGGCGCACACCTGCCTGCAGTCACAACTCATATGTTTTTTTTAAGGCTTAGCTGGATTGGCAAATGCTTGGTCGGCTTCGATCTTGGCATAAAGTCCATTGATCAAATGCCTCTTGTGTCATTTCGTATCAATAGTAGCTTATTGTAACTGACCTGCAGCGATTTCCATGCTGGATTTTAACAAGCAGGTGAATGCGTCAATTCTTGATCCGGGCTTTATCGCCAGTGTCCGAAAGAAGCTTGCGCTAAACCAAAAGGAAGCGGGGGAGATTTTCGGCGGCGGGGTCAACCCCTTTTCTCGCTACGAGAACGGCAAGACCAAACCGCCCTTGGCTCTGGTGAAGCTGCTTAAGGTGCTGGATCGGCATTCCGACTTGTTGAACGAGGTCAGGAAGTCATAAACCACAAGATAAACCGTTTTTATGGAAACAAGTGGGATGCACTGAGGAGTTGGTGGAATAACCGTCAGAGTTATCTTTTCAGACAGACCCAACTCGCAGGAACGTCATGCAACGACCCTTATGAGTCATCCGCCGGATTACAAAGCAGCCTTCCACGAATGGCGGCTTATATTTTTAGTGATCAAGCAAGAGGCATGTGGTTTGGCAAAAGGAGACCGTCGGCTTAGGATCGGTTTCAGACAGCTTTCTGTTGGAAGCGGACTCACGGAGATCGACGTCCTCCCGTATGGATCACTGAGTCCCCACTATTAATCTAGGCCAGTTTGCCTTCCTTTATTCAATTCGGTATATTGCACAAAGAACGTCTTGACCAACTGATGAGAGATAGACCATGAGCGAGATCGAAATCTACGACAGCGGGTGGGGTGCGCAAGCCCACACGCCTGAACGAGCGGCGAACATACACACCCGCGCGGAACTCATGCATAAAATCACGTCCATCGTCAAAGCCAACGGCTGGACGCAAACCGAAGCCTCCCGCCGTTGCGGAGTGACCCAGCCACGTATCAACGATTTATTGCGGGGCCGGGTGTCGTGCTTTTCGCTGGATGCTCTGGTGAACATTGCAACGGCGATTGGACGGCGGGTGCATATTGAATTGGAAGCGGCTTATTTAACTTAGGTTGCTTCCTAGACCACTAGATCCCCGCTTTTCTCGCCAGAATGACGATGGTGACAATCCTGGAATACAGCTTTACAACCGAGGTAACCGCTTCCCTCGCAATTTTGCTGAATTAAAACGAGAAGATGGTATAGATATGGCCAGCGGACAATTATTGAGAAAACTAATCAGGTCAGGGGCGCTTGGCGACGAAGCTGGGTTTCGTGCAGCTTCCGAGGCAGTCATCAAGGAAGAGCGCGAAAGGAATCATCATTTACTGGCCAATGATCTGGAGCGTTTGCTTTACGGCGACCGGACGGCACACCAAAGTAACGTTCGCAAGTTGCATGGATTGGGTAGCTTTCCCGCCAACAAAGATAACGGCTTGGCTTTGCTTGAAGAGCGGGCGGTTATTCGGCAGGAAAAGGACATCATCCTTTCAGATGTTACGCAGACCATCATTTCTGAAATCGTCCATGAGCATAACCGGGCGGATGTGCTGCGTTCCCATGGTTTGCAGCCAGCCCAAAAACTGCTGTTTTGTGGGCCTTCGGGTTGTGGCAAGACTTTGGCTGCTGAAGTCATTGCCCATAGCTTATCGTTACCGCTAGTGATTATTCGGCTCGACTCCGTGATTTCATCCTTTCTTGGCGAGACCGCAGCCAATCTGCGCAAGGTTTTCGACTACGTTTCCCAAAATCCAGTGGTCGCCTTGTTCGATGAGTTCGACGCCTTGGCTAAGGATCGTGGAGATGCCGCAGATCATGGCGAACTCAAGCGCTCGGTGAATGCAGTCCTGCAAATGATGGATAGCTATCGAGGAGAGAGCCTGCTGATTGCGACAACTAACTACGAGTCTTTGTTAGACAAAGCCGTCTGGCGCAGATTTGATGAAACCCTGCGCTTTGAGCCTCCCAACCTCGAACAGATCAAGCGCCTGCTGGCACTCAAGCTATCCGGCATTCGCCGTGAATTTGAGACGGATGCCCATGAAATTGCCAACCTGTTCAAAGTGCAGGTCAATGAAAGACCAGGTGCTGGGCCACAGGGCGCAAAAGCGCAGAACCATAGGATATGCAGAGGAACGAAACGCATCATTCGCTTGACTTACATGTATTCACGGCCTCCAGCCGCCCATGCAGGGGTAAGCTCTGCCGGACGCGATGGCTTATTCTTTAACTAAATAGGATTGTGCCGGAATGATGGGAATGGCCCCATCATTCACGGCACAATTTGGGCTATCCTACCAGCAACACAGCGTGTGCCGCCGCCAGACGCGCCACCGGGACTCTGGGGCCGGAGCAGGATACATAGGTCAGGCCAGCCTTGTGACAGAAGAAAATCGACTCGGGATGACCGCCCGCCTCGCCGCAGATACCGACCTTGAGTTCTGGCTTGGTCTGGCGTCCCTTGGTCACGGCGATTTCCATCAGTGGGCCTACACCGTTAATATCCAAAGCCTCAAAGGGGTTGTCGCTGATGATACCCTGCTCAATGTAAAGCGGTAGGAACTTATTCTCAGCATCTTCCCGGGAGAACGACAGGGCCGCCTGAGTCAGATCGTTGGTGCCGAACGAGAAGAATTCAGCCACTTCTGCCACCTCGCTGGCTCTGACGCAGGCGCTAACAGTCTCAATCATGCTTCCGAATTTAACATTCAGCTTAATGCCGGACACGGCTTCGACCTCCGCCGTGATTTCATCCACCCATACCTTAACTTGCTTCAATTCGGCGACATTGATGACTTGGGGTACCATGATTTCGGGATGTACATCCACACCCGCCTTTAAACATGCAGCGGTTGCTTCCAACACGCCGCGAATCTGCATCTTGTAGATTTCAGGATAGGTGATGCCCAGCCGGACGCCGCGATGGCCGAGCATCGGGTTGACTTCGTACAGTTCGCGGACTTTGCGCAGCATCCGTTCTTTTTTAGACAGGGAGGCGTTGATTTCATCCGGTGTCAAATCCCCACCGAGCAAAGAGCCGCCAGCGGCCAAGTGACCCTTGACGACTTTTTGATAATGCAAAATATCGTCAATGTCTTCGACCAATTGATGCTCATTGGGCAGGAATTCGTGCATCGGCGGGTCAAGCAGGCGTACCGTCACCGGGCGCGGTGCCATCGCAGTGAAAATTTGCATGAAATCATCGCGCTGAATGGGCAGCAATTTGTTCAAGGCTTCCACCCGTTCTTCGACGCTGCGCGCCAAAATCATGTCAACCACTAGAGGCAACCTTTCTGACGCATTGAACATGCGTTCTGTGCGACACAAGCCAATGCCCACAGCACCGAACTCCACGGCCTTTTTTGCGGCATCTGGGGTATCGGCGTTGGCCATGACTTTCAAACGTGCGACATCGTCCGCCCAACCGAGCAGCGTCTTCAGTTCTAGTGAGAACACCGATGGGATAGTCGGGATTTCGCCCAGATAGACATTGCCAGTGCCGCCGTCTATGGTAATGATATCGCCCTCTTGCAGGATAATGTCGCCAATGGTCGCCAAGCGGGCGCGAGTGTCAACATGGATGCCCTCGGCACCTGCAACGCAAGCTTTGCCCATACCGCGCGCAACAACGGCGGCGTGTGAGGTTTTGCCGCCACGGCTGGTCAAAATACCTTGGGCAGCGAAGAATCCATGAATATCCTCGGGCTTGGTCTCTTCACGCACTAGGATGACTTTTTCGCCCGCACGGCCCCGAATTTCTGCGTTGTCGGCATCGAACACCACGATGCCGCTAGCTGCGCCGGGTGAAGCTGGCAGACCTTGAGCCAATGGTTTTTGAACGTGTTTGGGGTCTAGGGTCGGATGTAGCAATTGTTCCAAGTCATTAGGTTTGACGCGCAGCAGAGCCTTGGCCTTGTCTATCAGCCCTTCTTTTTCCATTTCCACTGAGGTGCGCACCAAGGAATGTGCATTCATCTTGCCATTGCGCGTTTGTAAGCAATAGAGCACACCCTTTTCGATGGTATATTCGTAATCTTGCACTTCCGCATAATGCTCTTCCAAGTTGTCGCGCAATTCCACCAACTGGCGATACAAGTCCGGCATTTCATTCTTCAATTCCTGCACTGGCTTAGGTGTGCGGATGCCAGCAACCACATCCTCGCCTTGGGCGTTGACCAGGTATTCACCATACATTTCGTTGACACCAGTGGCGGGGTTGCGGGTGAAGCCCACACCGGTGGCGCAATCGTTGCCCAGATTGCCGAACACCATCGTCACGACATTGACGGCGGTTCCGTTTGCCATGGCCGGGGTAATTTTAAATTCGCGGCGATAATCGACAGCGCGTTTGCCCATCCATGAGTTGAACACCGCCTTGATGGCGATTTCCAGTTGTTCGTAAACATCTTCCGGGAATGGCTTACCAATGTGGCTGCGGACGACATTCAGGAAACGCTCGCTAACATCTTTAAGGTGTTCCGCATTTAAGCCAATATCCGCCTTGACACCGGCTTGGCGTTTCACCTCATCAAACTGTTCGTCGAACAATTCGTCTGGCACTCCCAAAGCCACTTTGCCAAACAGTTGGATGAATCGGCGGTAGGCATCATAACCGAAGCGTTCGTTCTGAGTCTGCGCAATCAGACCTGGCAGAGTCGATGCGTTCAGCCCAAGGTTGAGGATGGTGTCCATCATACCCGGCATGGACATCGCCGAACCCGAACGCACTGAAACCAATAAAGGGTTCTCAGCACCGCCAAAACTTTTTCCCGTTGCTTGCTCCAAGGCTTGGACGTGACCATTGACTTCATCCATCAAACCTTCTGGCAAACCTTGCAAATCTTGATATTCCAAGCAGGCCTCCGTGGTGATGACGAAGCCCGGCGGCACATTCAGGCCAAACTGGGTCATCTCGCAAAGGTTGGCGCCCTTGCCGCCGAGAAGATGCTTGTTTTTGCCATCACCTTCCGCAAATGAAAAAACGTATTTCTTACTCATAATAATCTCCTTGGGTTGAAAAAAGGCAAAGTGCATGGGCCAAAAAAACGTATCAAGCCATTACTTGCGTTTACCGTTCAATTTAGCCATTTCGATATGTGAGAGTACCCGTAATTGGGCGAGTGCCTTGAGTAATTCCAACTTAGCGACATCTCGCACACTGTCGATGGCGCTAGTCTTGAGTACTTGTTCGGCATTGGCCTTCGCGTCCACGGCGGCCTCCCGGTCAATTTCGTTTGAACGCAGCATTTGATCGGCAAGAACTGTCACATTGGAGTTTTTCACCTCCAAGTAACCGCCTGAAACATAATAGATGAGGCGTTCGTTTTGGACGGTTTCCAGACGGATTTCACCGGGCTGGAGCTTGCTTAGAAAAGGTGCGTGGCGAGGTAAGATACAGACTTCTCCAAAGGCCGCAGGGGCAACCAAGCTGAAGCAAGACCCCATAAATATCTGTTGTCCTACATCGGCGATTTCAACCTGTAGAATGCAACGTGTATCGGAGTTTATGCCCTGCACAAAGGAATCTCCTTGAACAGGCCCGCCTCTCGCATGGCCAGCAAGATCACCGCAGAAGCCCCTTCTGCTGGAATGTGGTCGGTATTAAGCACCAGATCGAAGTTCTTGGCGAACTCCAAAGAACAATGCTCAATCCTGTCACTGTAAAGATCGACGACTGCTTTGTGCCGTTTGTTATTGATCTCAAATACCTTATGTTCGGCCTTCTGCAACGGGATGTCGAACTCTTCGGCGATGCGATGCGCACAAACAACTTTAGAACCCACGACTCGGACACGGAATATCGGTTTGCCTGAAAGAATCAAGTGCGCCCCCCTGCCCATGATGATGCAGTTGTTGCGCGAAAGCTCTTCCACTACGTTGCAAAGGTGGCGACGGTAATCATTCAGCGTGGCCGGGTTGCCGCTGATTAAGCTGTACAGGAAAGCACTCAGACCCGCACTCGGCTGTTCGTCGTGATGCTCGAAATGGTATTTTTCCGTATTGGCATTTTTGGCAACCCTATCGAGGATTTCCTGGTCATAAACCGGTATGCCCAAGGAATGCGAAAGTTTTTCCGCGATTAGCTCACCAAGCGCCCCGTAATCACGGGATAGGGTAATCACCAGGGAATGGGGTTCTTCTTCGTGCCTTCTATGGAGGTGGGTTTTGGCTTCAAAATCTTTGGCAAGGACGCTTTTCAAATAAGTCAAAGGGTCGATGATGGGCATGAATGGATATTCCTATAGGGTTTGGTTTCTGTTCGGCTGGCAATTCGATGTTCAGTCCGATGGACGTGCTGTTTTTGAGCCAAGCACCCTTGTTGGCTGCCTCCATGACGCCAGACCCTCCACCGGTTATTATTGTATAACCCTCAGAGGCAAGCAGACTAGCGATGCTTTGTGCAGCGTTGTAGTACACTGAACCCGGCTCGATGCGGGCCGATCCGAATATCGAAACTGCCAATTGCACCTGTGCCAATTTATCGAATCCTTCGATGAATTCACTCATGATGCGGAACATCCGCCAAGATTCGTCGCCTTTTAGGTCTTCAATCATACAGATAAAGCGTTTTCCACTTCTAATAGTTACTAATTGAATCTCATGGTTCTGCAAATATTTCTAATCAACGGATTGTTCCTATAGTCGTCATTCGTAGGGGCGGGTTCCAAACCCGCCCAAATTAATCTTTACCAAAATGTAAATTCCTAGCAAGCACCCGTAATGCCTGGCCCCTATGGCTCAGGCTGTTCTTAACTTCCGGCGACAATTCGGCGGAGGCGCAACCCTGTTCTGGCACGAAAAACAACGGGTCGTAGCCGAAACCATTTTTGCCTCGTGATTCCCGTAAGATTCTGCCTTCCCAAGCGGCATCGGCTATTATCGGGTCAGTGTCTTCGGCATCCCGCACATACACCATCACACAACGAAAACGCGCTGTACGTTTTTCGTCCTCAACGTCAGCCAATTCCCTCAACAACTTCGCATTGTTTTCCTGATCGCTCGCACCCGCACCGGCGTAACGGGCTGAAAACACACCCGGCGCTCCTCCTAAAGCATCCACCTCAAGACCGGAATCGTCGGCGATGACCGGCAATCCGCCCAACCTCGCCGCATGGCGGGCTTTAATCAAGGCATTTTCCAAAAAAGTCTGGCCGGTTTCCTCGGCTTCTTCATTTGTGAACAACGCTTGTGGCAGAATTTCCATGTCATGCCCCGACAACAGTGACTGGATTTCGCGGATTTTACCGGGGTTGTTGGAGGCGAGGATAAGTTTTGGCATTACAGAATTTTCAACATCTAATAATTAATTAATAGTTCTTGGTTATGGAATTTTTGTCATTAAAAACTGGCTTGATTTGGTATTCGTTATTATTTTACTTTATTAAGATGAAAATTCTGTACTAAAGAAACCGACGCTCACAAGCGTTTGGTTTTCGCTTTTTTACTGGTACTATTTCCTAAGTTCCGATTCTCATCGTTATGCTCAAGTCCAGCTAAGCCGGAAAAGCCGTCATTTCGGCAGGGATTGCCGGAATCCAGAAGCCATGGAGGGCAACTCGTCGCTGAGCAAGTGTTTGATTCTGGTAATTTCCAGCCTACAGTTTCACCTCCCTGTGGACTGGATGCATGAGAGACATCCATGTCTCTCACCCTTCGGGCGGCGATGCCGTGTAAATCGGCTGTCCTGCCGATTTGTCCAGCAATCCCTGCCGGAATGACGTACCCCGAACACTTGTGTATAACTGCTAGATATCCAGCTTGGGAAAACCTTTGTCTCGCAAGTTCTATGTTATTTAACACCGGAAGGAGGAACTTCCATTACCGCATTCCAAAGCTGGAGCTTGGGTACGAGCAGAAAAAAGTCTGGTCGGTATCCTCGGCTTCTTACTTAATGAACAATGATTGCGGTTCTATTGGAATTTGCCTGGTATATGGACTATTTTAACGTTTTATATCGCTGTTTTGTTTTGCAATATGAGCAAGTTTTTTTCTAGGCTATCTATCTGGTTTTGCAATTTGCTGTTATCTATCAGGTTAACCCTCTCATTTAATTTATGCAAATCCTCAATAGCTACAGACATACGAGAATTAATATCGAAAAGAAAATAAAATTTAGCAATACTCAAAATTATCGCAGTAATTACTAACATCAACTGGAATCTAGAATAAAGCATAAACTGATTGCTTTTACGTGATTTTTCATGCGAAGAATAACTTATACGATAATCTTCATCACTTGGATCGCGCCAATTAGTCATATCATTTACCATCACTTATTTCTGCTCTTTTAATCAGAGAATGAAGCAACCTCACCACACCTGTATCATTCAAAGTGGAGCCTACTATAACCTCAAACAATGCTCCAGCACTTCGTCGTGCAATAATATCAATTAATGGTTTAAATGCATCTTTAACAATTTGCTCGCTATCAGTGTTCCATGGAATTAGTAAGTCAGATTTATTTATAAACAGGCAAATATATTTATAAATAACATGACTATTGCTAGATACTTCCATGACCGCACCTAACGCATTGTCACTCCATTCATGAATATGTTGTGCTACTCTATCCGAAGATATTACAGCAGAAGAGCTTATAGTATCAGTTGGACTAAATGGAGAAAATATATCAACTATTATAATTAAAGATTGAGCGTAATGATCTTCGTCAATTAATTTCCGATCAATCCATTTTTTTATCACCTGACCAACATTTTGCCCTCTGTAATCATCAATATCGATACGGCAAACATGTTGCTCTTCTTCTTTTGTTATCTCATGGACGAGGGAATAAGTTTTAAAATCGGCAGACTTTATTCTAGGCTCGGCATCTGGATGTGCAGTTATCTTTTGTATTAAACTGGTTTTTCCCGAACCACCAAGTCCAATCAAAAGCACTTGATTTACAGACTCTATAGACCTTTTAGGCAAAGAAAATCTAGGTCCAGATAGTCTTCTAGATAGTTTTTTTAATTTGTTTGTCAACCAAGCTAATATTGCCCCTAACACAATAGTTAATTACGGTAATACATTTTTCTGAATATTAGGATTCTTTGACAGATCTCCAAAAAAATCCAAAAAAACTGATAATGCAGATTTGTCATCTATGACAGGCTCTACTCTATTTTTATCCCCAATAGACGGCGGTGTTTCAGGATATTGCGGATTAGAGTATTGAGGTGGCTGTGTCGGGCTATGGAGGGGCTTGATTGTAGGAGATTTTGCAATACTCTCTGTATAAATAAAGCCTAGAATGAAAAAAAGAATAATATATTTAGTAAGTGATGCTTTCCGCATAGCGGGTTCCTTTACAATTTTTTCACGCAATATGATAAAATTGTTGTACTGAAAGATTTTACCATTTGTTTGATACAACGATATATATTATAACAAAATTGACTATGTCGGGGTGGCCTCCTTATACTTGACATGCCTACAACATTTTGTCCATTCTTCTTTTCCCTTGTTCCCACTCACCTGTGAATGGGGTCGGGTCCAGCCTTTTACCTATAATGTAATGTTTAAATAAAAAAACAAGACCTTACCTAATTCTTCCCCCAACGCACCCAACTAACCATCATAATGAAACCGGCAGGCAATTATCACCAACTCATTATCCGTTGCCCGGTAAACTAGGCGGTTAGTTTCGTCGATACGTCTTGACCAATAACCAGACAGATTGCTGCGTAAAGGCTCGGGTTTGCCGATGCCTTCAAATGGCTCACGTGCCGCCGCTGAGATTAAGGAGTTAATGCGCTTGAGTGTTTTTCTGTCTTGCTCCTGCCAGTATAAATATGCTTCCCATGCGTCTGGTACAAAACGAATGCAACGCACGATTAACCATCATCGGCAATCAGTTTATGGACTTGAGACAATCCTGCCTTGTCTTGGCGAATCGCCCGCGCCAATGCATCTGCGTTGGCTGGGGTGGAAAGCAAATGCAAGGTTTCCATCATGCTATTGTAATAATCAAGGGACATGACTACGGCATCGCCTTCATTGTCTCGGCGGCTGATAACGGTGACATCGGCATCTTGCTGCACGTCATCCAAAATAGATTTAAGCGTTTGGCGTGCATGGGAGTAAGTAACAACTCTCATATTATCAACTCATTTTATGCCATTGGTTCGTTTGACTTGTCTAATGGGAATCCTAGTGAGTGAACCCATCGCTGTTACATTACAGCGTTTTCATTTTCAAAAAGTAAGTAAAATATCGAATTTACAATCAAACCTTTGGTTTAATAAGCTAACCAGTGCGTTTATAAACTTCATCAAGTAAGTATCTGATGTTGAAAACGCTGTAGAACAAGGTTTCCAATAAATTCTATTCTACTCCCCTTTATGCCTCATGCCTTGGAACAGCCTGTTTCAGTTTGCGCCACACTTTCTTTGTCAATTCGACAATCCGGGCTATCATCACGCCCGTTTGCGCCATGCCTTCCATGGCAGGTTCCTCTGCTTGCACTGCTTCTTCGGCAACCGTTACCAGCGCGCTGGCTTGCACAGGCTGTTCTTCTTCGATTGTCTCTGGTTCCTCCGCAGCAAACGGCAATTCCGTCCAATCAAGCTGTTCGTACTGATCCTTGGCTTCTTCTGCGTCAGGCTGCACGGGAAAATCGCTTAGCTCAATAGCATTGGCATCAAGTGTGGCCGGTTGAAGTAGAAAGCCCTGCACCAGCAAGGCCAAAGGTTCCCGCTTAAGTCGCAAGGATGCCTCCACGGCTTGCAGGGCTAGTGCCTCGTCGCCCGTTGCCAGAAGCGCGACAGACCTTTTCAGCCAAGCAGCCGCATCGGCTTCTATAGCCATCAATCGTGTAAGGTCGGTCTTGCAACGTGGGCACACAGGGTCTTGCCGCAATCTGGCCTGACAGGTGGGGCAGCGTTCCATCAGGCATCCAAGTAGTACACAATATCGGCCAACTTGTCTGTGGCAACCTCGACCGCATCAAAATCTTTACCCGCCAGGCCATCCTTGATTTGCTCAATCAGGTCAATCATCTCCTCCCGGTCTTCATCGGAGGCTTTTTCGAGCAAGCTTTGCGCCTTTTCAGCCAAGGCACGGCCCTTAACTTGAACATGGTGCTCCTCTGCCTCGCTATCGGATGCAGTCTCCAAATCAAACCCGGCATCATCGTCCCCGAACAGGGCGCTGACTCGTGCCTTGGCCACGTCAATTTCCCCTTCTTGAAAACGGGCGATGGCATTATTGATGGTGATGGATTTTTCCAGGCCGGTTTCCTTTTCGCGGGCCGAGACGTGCAGAATACCGTTCAGATCCAAGTCTAGTTTGATGGTAATTAAATTGCCAGCGGGTACATTACGCAGTCCTTTGACTAAGAACTCGCCAATTTCTATGTTGTTCAGGGCGTCAATATCCTCCCCTTGGAAAACCTTGACTTCCACTGCTTCTTGACCATCGACAGCGGTATAGAATGCCTCGGTCTTGCTGACGGGCAGCGGACTGTTCTTGCGTATGATGGGGACGTATTTAAACGGGTAATAATAATCCCCATCGCCAATGTCCCCTATTGCGCTAGTTCCATAGGTGTAAGGTGTCACATCCACCAGTACGGCAGACACCGACTCACCGGCAATCATTCCGGCTTGGATGGCCGCGCCCATGGCGACGCAAAGATCGGGGTCGATGTTACGTTGCGGCTCAACGCCAAATTCCGCGAATAGGCGCTCTCCGACCACGGGTGTGCGGGTGCTGCCACCCACCAGCAAAATCTCGTCTATGTCCGAAGCGGTCAAATTGGCCCCGCTCAGGGCGATATGCACCGCTTCCAGAGTTTCGTCAATATACTCGGCGATCATCGCTTCATATTCGTAGCGGGACAGTTCCAATGACAAATGGACTGGCGCACCTTCCTTCTCGACGAGGTATTCTTCGTCAATGCGCACAAAAGGCTCGTCGGACAACCCACGTTTAGCGGTTTCCGCTGCCCGATTGACACGGGCCATGACTTGTCGCGATTCGCCAATGTCAATGCCATGTTGCCCGTGGATATGGTCGACGATGTGTTTGACAATCTTGGCATCAAAATCGTCGCCGCCCAGCTTGTTGTTGCCATGGCTGGCTAAGACCTCGACGACATCATCCTCGATGCTGACCACTGACACGTCAAAGGTTCCGCCGCCCAAGTCGTAAACCAAGATGCGTTTGCGCCCTTCATGCCGGGCCTCGTAAGCCAAGGCTGCGGCGGTGGGTTCGTTGATAATACGCACAACCTCGAGACCGGCGATCTCGCCCGCTTCTCGTGTGGCTTGGCGCTGGGCATCAGAGAAATAAGCCGGCACGGTGATGACGGCTTTGTGGACTGGTTTTTTGAGGTAGTCTTCGGCGACGGCTTTCAGATGTTTCAAAATGACGGCGGAGATTTCCTGTGGACTGTAATGCTTTCCCGCCATCTCCACTTGGATGTCCTCTCCCATGCGCCGCTTGATGGATTTTATGGTGCGTTCAGGGTAGAGGATGTATTGGTTACGGGCCGGTTCGCCGACCAGTATTTGCCCGTTTTCGCCAATGCCGACGAAAGAGGGCAGCATTTTCCGGCCTTCTCCGTCCACAATCACGGTCACTATGCCATTTTCCACAATGGCCACTTCCGAGTTGGTCGTGCCCAGATCAATACCGATGATGATTTCACTCATAATTTATTTGCCTTGACTTCAGCGAGTCTTAATGTTTCTTCATCCCACTGGAAACCTTTACGCAGTTCCGCCGTAACCACGCCGTTTTCCAAGTCGGGCCTGTTGTCCAACTCCACGACTTTCATAGTATGGGGATCGACGGGCCGGCCTAGGGTTTCCAGGGGACGAACTTGATGGCGGGCTAGGGCTTCCTCCAAGCGGCGCATGGTCATTGCTTGGCCTTCACGAATACTTTGGATGAAATTCCTGTCTTGCCGTAGTGATTTGAAACTAAACCAGCCTTTGATGGGCCGGTAATTATTGAGCGCCGCCTGCCCCGCCGAAAGACGGTCGTAAAAATCGAGCAATTCGACCAATAAACTCCGCAACACCGCCCTACGTGATGCAGTAGAATTTTGGCGGGACTGCTCCAACTCCTTTTCCAACTGCGCATGGCTAGTGTGCAAAAGCTCTTGGGCCTCCTTTAATTGGCTGGTGACGTTGCCAAACTGGCGCGCTTCATTCTTGACCTCGGTGCGCAAGGCCGAAAGCTCCGCGAACAGGGAGAACAAGTCGGTCTGCCCGTCAGGCTCCAAAGATTCTGAATCAAGTTTGTCCAGATATCCGCTAAAGGCCGCTAGCAGTTCGGTTTTGCGGTTTTCGTCCATTATGTAGATGCTTTTGTTTTCAATAGATCGTCAAGTGCGGACTCGGCCAAAGCACCAACCAACAAGTCGGCATCAGGTCGATGAATATCCTTAGGCTTAAAAAGGGGCCGCAATAGACAGTCAAGGTCCACTTTTTCGCGGTGGAAAAGACGGTGATTGCTGCGCTGCTTTTCGTTTTGAATCTGCTCGAAGGCATTACGAAAACGTTGGAAAGCCTCGACATTATGCTCGGGCGGATATTCCTTTACCTTTTTTAAGTAAGCTTTCTTAATAGACTCGTCGCTGGCATCCTCGGCGACCTCTAGTATTTCATAAGGAGTTTGCATACTGTGTTGTCCTATCGGGATTTAGGCAATTTCTTAGCCGGACCAAATGGAGATGCCCCGCCAAACAAACTGCCCAAATCAATGCCTAACTCCCCCATTACCATCACCGCTGCCAAATCCATTAATTCCATATGGGACATGTTTTTCAGCGGCAGACCGACCGGTAATGCTTTGGCAAGCATGGAGATTAATTCAGCTCGTGGCATATCCTCCAATTCATCCATACGTTTCATCATGGCAGGTGTCATACTTGGGCTAAAATCATCAAGACCGGAGGGTAAATCTTCGTCAAACCCGAAATCCAGCGGATCTTCTAGCTCGCGGAAGAATTTCGCGATCATCATAGATGTACGGATATCCTTGTCCCGATGGGCGCGCTCCATAGCTTGGTCTAAGCGGCTTTCATCCGCAGGGGTCATTCGATTCGCCATGCCTTTGCATTTGGCGTAAACCTGGAAATACACGGCAGCGGCCATTACGGAGAAATGCCTCAATGCTTCCGTGCCACAAATATATAATTGTTCAAACAGGGCGCTACTAACTAAAGCCTGTCCCAAATTGAAAAAATCATCTTGGGTAAACCCCGGTTGTTTGAGGCTTCTTGTTAGGATGGGGTTTAATGGCTTCAAGGCATCGGGCAAACGCCGTTTTTCCCCGATGTTATAATGCTCGATTAGTTTGACCAACCCCGATAATTCCACCCGATTGGCTGTGTATTTCTTGTCCAAGCTAGGAACCAATCCTGCCACTGCGCTGAGCGGCTGGTCCAAGCTTAAAACCTCAATATTCAACTGAAACTGTGCCGACAGTCCACCGCCGCCTAGACGCCAAGCTTCCGCCAGTAATCCTGCGGCATGCTGGCGGTCTTTTTTCCGCAGAGCCAACAGCCCTTCAAAAATGCATAGGGAGACGTTGCGCCTGTGGGTGTCCAAGGCGCGGGCTTGGTCCAGTTCCTGTTGAGCTAGATCTAACTTTCCGGCCCGAAACTGTTTTCTTGCATGGCCGATATGGGCACTGATAAGCAACTGGCGTGCCGAACTGTTAATGGGGTCTATTTTGAGCAAGGTTTTAGCCAAACCGGCGGCTTTCTTGAAAGCTCTACGCCGGTTGGCGTTATTCATCGCCAAAGTCAGCAATTCTATATCTTTAGGAAAGCGCTTTATCGCCCTTTCCAGCCATTCTTGGGCTTCTTTTGGTTCTTCTATCCTCTCATTAAGGCGAATCAAAGCCACATAGGTCATTTGGTCGCTGGGATCCACCTCCAAACTTTTTTCTAAGGCACCAATGGCGATTTCGGGAACTTCATGTTCCGCTAATTTGGCGATGTGGCGAAGAATCAAAGCCTCGTCTAACCTGTCTCGCCCTGGTTCCGGCATCCGGGCAAGTTCTTCAATGGCTTTGTACCAATGAGTTGCCGCTTGGGGATATTCACCTTGAGCCTCCTCATGCAGTGCGCGTATGCGTTGGCGTTCGAATGCCGATAGAGAGCCGAATGCCTTCTGGAAAGAGTCCATGCCTTCCGGGAAATCCACCAGCATGGCAAGGCAGAAACGACGGCAGTTTGATTCGCCCAAGATTTTACGGTTGCTTAGCACCGTGTTGAAAACCAGCCTGTGGTTTGAACTGTTGGCTATTTTTTTCGCATCACGCAACAGGTTGAGTTGCTCTTTGCCGTAACCGTTGAGTTTTTGGATGATTGCCTGCTGCTTGGGAGGAAGTTCAGAAAGGGCGACCAAATCTGGCCCAGTGGCACGGGCTAGACCTTGCAACGCATGAGCCAAATGCCGGCAAGCCGAACCCTCTTCAACCCGGCCCAGCATTTCCAAACCGGCTGAACGGTCGCTACCCATCAGCAACAATGCCTTCAACACGGTGCGAACATTCCGGTAGGGTGATCGGGACGGAATTTGCCTTAATGCCTCCTCGGACTCTTCGTCTCGACCCGCACAATAAGCTTTGATTGCCCGTTTGACAGCAGAATGGTGTTTGGCAATGGGGTGCTCCTGGGGGAATGCTGCCAGCAATTTTTCATTCTGCAAGGCCAATACCGCCAAGGTTTCCGCCAGCTTCCGACCAACCGGGCCTTGCTCCGCGACCGGCCCTGCTTCTGCCAGCAGCTTTGCCAGCTTAGGAAACTGACCGGCATGGACCAGCCAGCCCAGATAAGCATCGGAAGGCGGGGTCTTCGGTTCCAGTTTGGTGTAGTTGTCCCATAGGATGATAGCCTCCTGCCACATGCCTTTGTCAGCAATCTGCAATGCACGTTGCCGATAGGCTTCAGCCAAGCCTTGCTCCCAATCTGGGCGATGTTCCAGCTTTAGCAAATTCTTGAAATGGACAATTGCCTCCTTGTAACGGCGATGTTGCATAGCAAAACTGGCTTCGGCCTGAAGGTCGTCGATTTTAGTTTTTGGGGGGGTAACGGCTTTCATGGCATTCAAAGAAAATATTTTGCAGCAAGCTTTTTTTAAAAAAAGCCAAGATTCTGCACAAAATTAGTCATTTAGCGGATGATATTAACATTATTAAACTCGAAATAATAGCACAGCAATTATCCCAAGGCTAGAACGTCGTCTTTGCCACAGCAATTCTCATTTTAGCGATTATGCGTTGTGGAGCCATCCCACCCGGCTATCAAAACGGGGGAGAGGCGATCATGGGAGGATGGCAGGCGATTGCC
>Ga0208496_1000312_pt1 | contig 17066 bp, 19 predicted proteins | sample CryBogmetaGMA2M_FD_184552 | JGI IMG/M metagenome (GOLD analysis project Ga0208496, IMG submission 184552) | Freshwater microbial communities from Crystal Bog, Wisconsin, USA - MA2M (SPAdes) | ecosystem: Environmental > Aquatic > Freshwater > Lake | place: Crystal Bog, Wisconsin, USA | collected... | reverse complement strand
TCTAGGTCTGCCATTTTGCAGGAAGTTTGGGGTTATACACCCGAAAGACATGTTGATACTAGAGTTGTCGATGTACATATTTCTAGATTGAGGTCTAAACTGGAAGATGATCCTAGTAACCCAGATTTAATTTTAACTGCACGTGGAACGGGATATTTATTTCAAAAAATAACCGATACTTAGAATTCTATACAGCAGTTAAGTCTACTATCTATTCTAAAATTTAATAGATAATAAATTTTTTAATCTTAAAATAATTACTTTTTTTAAAATTCTATTTATAATATTATTTAATAAATATAAAAATAAGTAAAATGACAAATTTTATTTCAATTTGCTTACACAGATAACGCTTTGGAGAATTAACTATGACCATAGCAATTGGACAAGAGGAAGGTCGCGGATGGTTCGACCTTGTAGATGATTGGTTAAAAAGAGACCGTTTCGTATTTGTAGGATGGTCAGGGTTGCTTTTGTTTCCAACTTCTTATTTAGCGTTGGGTGGTTGGTTTACAGGTACAACCTTTGTTACATCTTGGTATACACATGGCTTAGCAAGTTCTTATCTTGAAGGTTGTAATTTTTTTACTGCTGCAGTTTCTACTCCGGCTAATAGTATGGGGCATTCTTTATTGCTTCTTTGGGGTCCAGAAGCTCAAGGCGATTTCACGCGTTGGTGTCAAATTGGGGGATTATGGGCTTTTTGTGCGTTGCATGGTGCTTTTGGTTTAATAGGATTTTGTTTAAGACAGTTTGAGATTGCAAGACTTGTAGGTATTAGACCTTACAATGCTATTGCATTTTCAGGTCCTATAGCAATTTTTATATCTGTGTTTTTAATGTATCCTTTAGGACAAGCTAGCTGGTTCTTTGCGCCTAGTTTAGGAGTTGCAGCGATTTTTAGATTCTTGTTATTTATACAAGGATTTCATAATTTCACGCTAAATCCATTCCATATGATGGGGGTAGCTGGTATTTTAGGTGGTGCTTTATTGTGTGCTATACATGGAGCAACGGTACAAAATACTTTGTTTGAAGATGGTGATGCAGCTAATACATTCCGAGCTTTCACACCCACTCAGGCTGAGGAAACCTACTCTATGGTAACTGCTAATAGATTTTGGTCTCAAGTTTTTGGGGTAGCATTTTCAAATAAACGTTGGTTACATTTCTTTATGCTTTTTGTTCCTCTTGCCGGATTATGGACAAGTGCTATTGGCATTATAGGATTAGCTTTAAATTTACGAGCATACGATTTTGTTTCTCAAGAACTTCGCGCTGCAGAAGATCCTGAGTTTGAGACTTTTTATACAAAAAATATTCTTTTGAACGAAGGTATTCGTTCTTGGATGGCTGCTCAAGATCAGCCTCATGAAAACTTTATATTCCCTGAGGAGGTTTTACCACGTGGAAACGCCCTTTAATTCAACTTTAGGTGTTGCAGGTCGAGATATTGAGTCTACTGGTTTTGCTTGGTGGTCCGGTAACTCTCGTTTGATTAATGTTTCTGGAAAACTTCTTGGAGCTCACGTAGCTCATGCCGGTTTGATGGTTTTCTGGTGTGGGGCTATGACTTTGTTTGAAGTTGCTCATTACATTCCAGAAAAGCCTTTGTATGAACAAGGATTAATACTTTTGCCTCATTTAGCTGTTTTAGGCTGGGGAGTTGGTCCTGGAGGAGAAATTGTAGATATTTATCCTTATTTTGTAGTAGGTGTATTGCATCTTATTTCTTCGGCTGTTTTAGGATTTGGTGGGGTTTATCATTCCTTGATAGGTCCAGATACTTTAGAAGAATCTTTCCCAGCTTTTGGATACGATTGGCGTGATAAAAATAAAATTACAACAATTTTAGGAATTCATCTTATCGTTCTTGGATTTGGTGCATTACTATTGGTTATAAAAGCTATGTATTTGGGTGGAGTTTACGACACTTGGGCACCAGGGGGTGGGGATGTTCGTATCATTGATAACCCTACACTTAATCCAGTAGTTATTTTTGGGTATGTTCTTAAATCACCTTGGGGTGGAGATGGTTGGATTGTTAGTGTTAACAATTTAGAAGATATTATTGGTGGACATATTTGGATAGGTTTAACTTGTATTATTGGAGGTTTTTGGCACATACTAACTAAACCTTTTGCTTGGGCAAGAAGAGCGTATGTTTGGTCTGGAGAAGCTTATCTTTCTTACAGCTTAGTTGCTGTTTCATTGATGGCTTTAATTGCTAGCCAGTATTCTTGGTATAATAATACTGCTTATCCTAGTGAATTTTATGGACCTACTGGTCCAGAAGCTTCTCAAGCTCAAGCATTTACCTTTTTAGTTCGGGACCAACGATTAGGAGCTAATGTTGCTTCTGCTCAAGGTCCAACAGGTTTAGGTAAATATTTAATGCGATCTCCAAGTGGCGAAATTATTCTTGGCGGTGAAACTCAACGGTTTTGGGATTTAAGAGCCCCTTGGATTGAACCATTGAGAGGTCCTAATGGTTTAGATTTAAATAAGATTAAAAATGATATACAGCCATGGCAAGAACGAAGAGCAGCTGAGTACATGACACATGCACCTTTGGGGTCATTGAATTCAGTTGGTGGAGTTGCTACGGAAATTAACTCTGTAAATTTTGTATCTCCAAGAAGTTGGTTAACTTGTGCGCATTTTTTCTTAGGTTTTGCGTTTTATATTGGGCATCTTTGGCATGCGGGTCGTGCTAGAGCTGCTGCTGCTGGATTTGAAAAAGGTATTAATCGTGAGAATGAGCCTACTCTTTCTTTGAGACCTTTAGATTAATGGGTATTAAAAAAGCTATGCTTTAAAGCATAGCTTTTTTAATACCCATTAATCTAATTATTTTATAAAAGTCCTACGAAATGTATTATTCCTTTACCAGTAGAAAATTCTATTATCACCGTAAATAAAAACCCTAACATCGCTAAGCGACCATTCCAATTTTCTGCAGAGTTTGTAAACCCCCAGACCCAAGGCACAATAGTTTTATCTTCATTCATAATAAAATAAATAAAAAAAGTTTCTACTCTTAAAAAAGAACAACCATAATCTTATTATAACTTTATAATAAATAGAATCTAAATACCATGATTGATCTATTTTTTACTAGTGATTATTATAAAAAATCCATGACAAATTCCATAGCATTATTATTTGCATCTTTTTTAGGTTTTTTACAAATTTATTTGATTCTTCTTCTAATTCGAGTGTCTCTTACCTGGTTTCCTAATGTCAATTGGTATGGGCAACCCTTTTATTCACTGAGTAGGTTAACAGATCCTTACTTGAGAATGTTCCGTGGTATTGTGCCGCCTTTGGTTGGTATTGATATTTCTCCTATTTTAGGATTTATATTGCTACAGTGTATTATGCAAATAGCGAAAAATATAGGTTTAACTACAAATTAAATAAATATTTATTTAGGTATAGAAAATAATATGAAAGAGATACTATTAAATTGATGTAAAATTTCTATTAAAAAGATATTTAAATACGTAATGCAATAAAAATAAATATAATGATAAAACTTAGACTAAAAAAATACGGGCGTAAAGGGCAGATTAGTTATAGAGTTGTGGTTATGTCCTCGACTAGTAAAAGAGATGGGAGAGCAATAGAAGAATTAGGTTTTTATAATCCTAGAACAAAAGAGATAAATTTAGATTTATTTCGAATTCAGGTTCGATTGAGACAAGGTGCGCAAGCAACTTTGACAGTTCAGAACTTACTTAAAAGAATGAATTTAATAAATTAAATGGGAGGTTACAATTGCCTAAGTTTACATTAAAAGTTTTGTGGTTAGAAAATAACGTTGCCCTTTCAGTCGATCAGATTGTAGGTAATAATACTAGTCCCCTTACTTGTTATTTTTTTTGGCCAAGAAATGATGCTTGGGAACAGATTAGGATGGAGCTTGAGTCTAAACCTTGGATCTCGGAAAGAGAAAAGATCGATGTGCTCAATAAAGCTACGGAAATCATAAATTTTTGGCAAGAGCAAGGAAAAAAAGCATCTTTTACAGACGTACAAATGAAATTTCCAGAGCTTATTTTTGCAGGACATAGCTAACGTATTGAACGACAAAGGTACCATTTTGGTACATTTGTCAATGTATATTTTTTATATTTATGTTACGTTATTCACAATTAACTTTGGACAATACCATAGACACATCTTTGAAGATAAAAATTGTACATTTATTTGACATTAATATTTCACCAGGTAAAAAATTTTTCTTACGTAATAGAAGCATCTCATTGCAAATCCTTTTGAAGTTGATTTATACTCTTAGGTTAAAAAAAGTACTTTCCGCTAAACTTACAAATCGTATCGCAGTAAACTATGTTAAAAAATTTCTTCTAGGATCAAAACAGGATAAATTTGATGGTTTAAAAGTGAACAAAACTTCTTTGGATTCAAATTACGTAATTACATTAGGCATAAATAATTTGTATGACGATTTTAAGTTCATATCAACTGTATTATTATGAAACGATTAGGTACGGGTCGACTTTATTATTATTTATTGCATGTAATTGTTTTGTATTCTTTTTTTACGAGATTATATCAAGATAATAAGCTTAATTCTTTACGAAACTATTCGTCCTATATAGAATATATTTCTTATAAGAAAATTTCACTTGATCCTATTAGTTCTATAGAAAAAAAATTTTTGGTAGATTTGAGTTATAAAAACCAATTTTACTCCAAAAATTTAAAGTTTTCTTTTAAAGGTTTATTTTATTTGGATAAAGAGGGTAAAATTTTAGGTTGTAGGGATGTTACTAAAGACTATTTACATACTTTTAATATCTATCAAGGGGTAAATAAAACTTTTTTACACAGTACTTTATTTGGAAGTATTAAATGTATAAAAATTTAACTATTTTAATAAGTTAATCTTGCTTATCAACGACAATACATTCTGTTGTTAGTATCATACTAGCGATAGATGATGCATTTTGGAGTGCTGAGCGAGTTACCTTCGCAGGATCTATAATACCTTCATTGTACATATCTACAATAATACCTGTTGAGGCGTTATAACCGATATTAAATTCACTATTTTTTATATCTTCAATTATAACAGCTGGGTTTACCCCTGTATTTTCTATGATGCGCCGAAGGGGGTATGTTAATGCTTTTTCAACTATTAGAGCCCCTATTAATTCTTCTTCTAAAAGATTTTCTTTTGCCCAATATTCTAAATCTTTAGCAATATGAGTTAATGTTGCTCCACCACCAGGGACTATACCTTCTTCGACTGCAGCTTTTGTTGCGTTGATAGCATCTTCTAAGCGTAATTTTCTATCTTTCATTTCTGTTTCCGTAGCAGCTCCCACTTTTATTACTGCCACTCCACCAGCTAATTTTGCTAATCGTTCTTGTAATTTCTCTTTTTCATAAGAAGAATCGCTACTATCAATTTGACGTCTGATTTGTTCACATCTTGACTTAACTTCTCGTTCGTTACCTTCTGCGATTATAGTAGTACCTTCTTTTGTTATTGTGATTCGTCTGGCTTGGCCTAGCATATCCGTATGTAAAGATTCTAAGCTGAATCCAGCATCTTCAGAGATTACCTCGCCACCAGTTAGTATTGCGATGTCATCTAACATAGCTTTTCTTCTGTCTCCAAATCCTGGAGCTCTGACTGCAGCCACATTTAAAACTCCTCGAATTTTATTCACTACTAGTGTTGCTAAGGCTTCTTTTTCAACATCTTCTGCTATTATTAACAAGGGTCGTCCCGTTTTTGCTACCAATTCTAATACAGGTACTAGTTCTTGTTGAACCAATGTGATTTTTTTATCTGTAAGTAGAATATATGGATTTTCTTGTACAATTTCCATTCGATCTGTATCAGTTACCATGTAAGGAGATATGTAACCTTTTTCAAAATACATACCTTCTGTCATTTCTAATTCTGTAAACGTAGATTTCCCTTCTTCAAGGGAAATCACACCTTCTCGGCCAACTTTATCTATTGCGTTGGCTATCATTTGTCCCACTTCGTCATCGTTGCCTGCTGAAATAGTTGCAACTTGAGTTATTGATTTTGTATCCTCAACAGGTCGAGAATATTCTGAGATCTGATTTACGACAAATTGGGTCGCTTTTTCTATTCCTCTTTTTAAAGCTATTGGATTTGCACCAGCAGCTACATTTTTCATACCTTGTTTGACCATTGCGTGGGCTAGAACTGTAGCCGTAGTTGTTCCGTCACCAGCAACATCATTGGTTTTAGATGCAGCTTGTCGAATAAGAGCCACTCCTGTGTTTTCAATATGATTTTCTAATTCTATTTCTTTCGCTATAGTTACTCCATCGTTGACGATTTGGGGAGCACCAAATTTTCTCTCCAAAACTACGTTTCTTCCTTTTGGACCTAGGGTCACAGATACGGCTTCAGCTAATATATCCATACCTCGTTCTAAGGCTCTTCTAGCATTTTCTTGATATAAAATTACTTTGCTCACACATTCTCCTAATAGAAGGTTAATGAAATGCTTAAATTCTAAGATAAAAAACATTTTTTTAATACTAGACATAATTATACGATATAAATAACGTAAAATTTTTTTGCATATTGGTTGATATCACATACGAATTTTTTGTTCCAATATGTAAAATAATTGAAATCATTGCTAATTCTTAGTTGACTATGCTAAAGTATTTGAAGTATGGTTGAGTGCTTGTAGCTCAGTGGACTAGAGCACGTGGCTACGAACCACGGTGTCGGGGGTTCGAATCCCTCCTTGCACAGTCAAATTATTTATTGATAATATAAAATCAGTAGATCTTGACAGCTCTATTAACAATGCTACTATAAATTTAGTATCGATCTAATATGGGGTGTCGCCAAGTGGTAAGGCAGCGGACTTTGACTCCGCCATTCGTAGGTTCGAATCCTCCCACCCCAGGTTTTATTTGAAAGTAAGCTATCTTCTTAGCGAATATCTACATGGTGCTATAATAATAACAACCAATTTTAAAGTTATGCATACTTAAGAAGTAAATTTATGGCTGTTATACAATTTATTCAAGGTGTTAATGAAGATGTAATTCCTGACGTTAGGTTAACTAGATCCAGAGATGGTAGCACTGGTACAGCTACGTTTAGGTTTTCTAATCCTAAAGTTCTAGACAATAGTATCCTACCTAAAGGTACTATTACAGGTATGTATTTAATTGATGAAGAAGGTCAGATTATTACACGTGATGTTAATGCTAGATTTGTAAATGGCAAACCACAAGGTATAGAAGCAGTTTATATAATGCAAAATAAAGAATCGTGGGACAGGTTTATGAGATTTATGGAGAGGTACTCTCAGGATAATGGGTTAACTTTTACAAAGTCTGGCAATTCTGAAGTGTAGATTACGCTACGTAAAATTATTTAGAAAATAAGAAGACAATCTAGATCAGAACTTATTTTCTAAGGTTTTTTTAGATGTTATCTCTATTTACTTTTTTGTGCTATTATAATAAGTATACAAATGGCGAATGTAGCCAAGGGGTTAAGGCAATGGGTTGTGGCTCCATTATTCGCGGGTTCGATTCCCGTCGTTCGCCCTTTTATAATTTAACACAGTACTCCAAGGGAGAGTACGCAAGTCTAGTAAGTTTTTTGTATCTGTTTTGTCTAGTAATTTACTTATATATTTTTCGACACTTCTACTACTTATTTTTAAATTAGAAGCTATTTCTGGAATTTTTTCCCCAATTAAAATTTTTTCTAATATCCTTTGTTCTTTTATTGTTAAATTCAGTTTTCGGTTAGAGGATACACACGCATTATATTGTTTTGTTAATCTTATTCGAATATCTTTTAATATAAGATAACTTTTTAGGGTAAATCCTAAAGATATATGGGTGTGGTATATAATATTTTTTACTATTGATTCCAGTTCTTCTGGATCAAAAGGTTTCGATAGGTATGCACTACATCCTAAGGTGTATCCTTTTATTCGATCGTCTGTTAATCCTTTGGCCGTTAAACATATCCAGGGTACATGTTGAAACTGTTTGTTCTTTTTTATTCCTTCGATAAAAAGTTGATTTTTATTCTCAGTCATACTTACATCCACAATTATGCAATCGGGTAAATTAATTTTTAATTGTTTCCATGCATCTTGGATTGTTTTTACAGGTATCAACATTATCTTTTTATTGGAAAAATATTTTTCCGTTACAAATAATAATTTTTCTTCGCTATCTAACATTAAGACTGTTGGTAGTATTTTTATGTTTTTTTTTGAGTACATTTGATTTTTCGTAGTCCTTTTGATTTTATATTTATGTTATAATCTAAATATCTAGACAGCAAGAAAAGTTTTTTATAGTTTTTACTAGAGTTTGTTTCACATTTCTATTGCAATTTACATATATGGGTAAAGTTTATGATTGGTTCGAAGAAAGACTTGAAATTCAGGCTATAGCCGATGATATTACTAGTAAGTATGTTCCACCGCATGTTAATATTTTTTATTGTATTGGTGGGATAACTTTTACTTGTTTTATAGTTCAAGTTGCTACAGGATTTGCAATGACGTTTTATTATAGACCTACAGTCGCTGAGGCATTTGCATCAGTTGAGTATATTATGACTGAAGTGAATTATGGGTGGTTGTTTAGGTCTATGCATCGTTGGTCTGCGAGTATGATGGTTTTGATGATGATTTTACATATTTTCAGAGTTTATTTGACAGGAGGTTTTAAAAAACCTAGAGAATTGACATGGGTAACTGGAGTTACTTTAGCTGTAGTTACAGTGTCTTTTGGTGTAACGGGTTATTCTTTACCTTGGGATCAAGTTGGTTACTGGGCATGCAAGATTGTAACTGGTGTTCCAGAGGCTATACCCGTTGTTGGTAGCCTTTTAGTAGAATTATTGCGTGGAAGCGTTAGTGTTGGTCAAACTACCCTAACGAGATTTTATAGTGCGCATACTTTTGTTTTACCTGTGGCAGCAGCTGTATTAATGCTAATTCATTTTTTGATGATTAGAAAACAAGGGATTTCCGGACCTTTATAATTTATATATTTCTATTTCAGGAGGATTACATATGTCAGTCTTAAAAAAACCAGATCTAACGGATCCTAAATTACGTGCAAAATTAGCTAAAGGGATGGGGCATAATTATTATGGAGAGCCTGCATGGCCTAATGATCTTTTGTATATGTTTCCTGTAGTAATATTGGGTACTTTAGGATGTATGGTTGGTTTATCCGTATTATCACCTTCTCCTTTGGGTGAAAAAGCAGATCCTTTTGCTACACCTTTGGAAATACTTCCAGAATGGTATTTCTTTCCAACATTTAATTTGCTTCGTGTTATTCCAAACAAATTGTTGGGTGTTTTGTCTATGGCTTCTGTTCCTTTGGGTTTAATTACAGTTCCCTTTATAGAAAGCGTTAACAAATTTCAGAATCCGTTCCGTAGACCTTTTGCCATGACACTTTTCTTATTTAGTGTAGTTTTTGCTATTTGGTTAGGAATTGGTGCGTGTTTACCGATTGGTCAAGCCCTAACATTAGGATTATTCTAATTTGTACTTAAAATTAAATAAAATTACCAGAGAAACCTTAAAAATTTTTTTTAGATTTCTCTGGTAATTTTATTTAATTTTCACTTTAGCCCCTGCTTCTTCTAATTGTTTTTTAGCAGTTTCTACGTCGTCTTTTGAGGCAGCTTCTTTAATATTTTTAGGGGTAGATTCAACTAAATCTTTAGCTTCTTTGAGACCCAATCCTGTTAATGTTCTAACAACTTTTAGTATAGCTATTTTTTTATCTGCTGGTACTTCTTCTAGAATTAAATCAAATTCTGTTTTTTCTTCTACTTCTTGTGGTGCACTGGAAGAGTTTGTAGTTATTAAGCTTACAGCACTCACAGAAGAAGAAGCACTCACGTTAAATGTTGTTTCGATTTCTTTTACTAAATCTGCGGCTTCTAACAAAGATAATAATTTTAATTGTGCGATGATTTCAGCTACTTTTGAGGTCATATTGTGAATTATATATTTTATTTATTTACTTATGAATTGAAAGAGTTGAACAACGAACATTTATGAAAATATTTTATCCTTGAAGTGGTTTACATCTACAAGAATAGACGGGCCCATTGTACTGCATATATAAAAACTTTTCCAGTATCTTCCTTTTGCTCCTGAAGGTCTATTTTTATCAATAGATTCTTGAATAGTTTCAAGGTTTACTAACAAATCTTCGATTGAAAAATCAGTTTTGCCAAAAGGTACATGCACAATCCCACTTTTATCAGCACGGTACTCTAACTTGCCTTTTTTGAATTCTTCGATTGCTCCTTTTACATCTGGGGTAACGGTACCAGATTTTGGAGAAGGCATTAAGCCTTTAGGTCCTAGTATTTTACCCAGTTTTGCGATAGATGGCATCATGTCAGGAGTTGCAATTAATCTATCAAAGTTGATGATTCCTTTTAATATATCTTGAATCAATTCATCAGATCCAGCTAAGTCTGCTCCAGCATTTAAAGATTCGAGTATTTTATCACCTTGAGCAATAACTCCAATCTTAATTTTTTTCCCTGTTCCTCTTGGCAAGATTACAGTGGTTCTTAGTTGTTGGTCTGCATACTTAGTATCTAATCGTAAACTAATATGAGCTTCTGCTGTTTCAACAAATTTTGCAGTAGCGGTTTCTTTGAGTAATTTTAAGGCGTCAATCGCTTTATAAGGTTTTGGTTCAATTTTTTCGTGAATTTTTTTTGTTCTTTGTGAAACTTTTGCCATGTCGATTTAATTATTCTTTTATTGTTATTCCCATATTTTTAGCAGTCCCCAAGATAATTCGCATTGCAGATTCTCTGTTTTTTGTATTTAGATCTGGTAGTTTTGTTTCTGCAATTTCTTTTAGTTGTGTTTTGGTTATAGCGCCTACTTTTTTCTTTTGGGGGTCTCCAGAACCTTTAGAAATTCCCGCTGCTTTAGTAAGTAATACGGAAGCAGGTGGTGTTTTGAGTAAGAAAGTATAACTTCGATCGTCGTAGACAGTTATTTCAACAGGTATTATAAATCCTATTTTGTCTGCAGTTTTTGCATTATACTCTTTACAAAACATTACAATGTTCACTCCTCGTTGCCCTAACGCGGGACCGACAGGAGGGGCAGGAGTAGCTTTTCCAGCATCTAAAGCCAGTTTGACGATTGCAACCACTTTTTTAGCCATATATTTTTTATCTTTTTTTATTAATACTTTAGTTATATACACATCTAGTGTGGGTGCTGTAGATGATTTTTATTATACATGATAGTTAATTTTCTTTGCTATAGGAGAAGCTTATTATAACACGCCCTGAAGGACTTGAACCCTCGACATCAGGTTTTGGAGACCTGCGTTCTACCAACTGAACTAAGGACGCTTAGATTTTTTTATTGTTTTCAGGAGAGAGAGGGATTTGAACCCTCGTTAAAGTTACCTCTAAACAGCATTTCCAGTGCTGCGCCTTAAACCACTCGACCATCTCTCCCTCAGCAAAAATAATTATAACAAAAAAATTTAATCTAGGATATAGTGAAATAAAAAATAAGTATTAAATGACATTTTTATATGTTCACTCAGCCGAAACATATTTGTTTAAATACCTAATTTTATATTCCAAGTTACCTATTCTTTTGTTTAGAAATAAATTTGATTTTTATGCCAGGAACCAGGTTTGAACTGGTGACACGTGGATTTTCAATCCACTGCTCTACCAACTGAGCTATCCCGGCAGTATTTACTTTTCAAGAGTATACATGAAAAAATTTTTTTTTACAATACATTTTGGACTAATTTTACATTGTCAGATTTTATAAAAATCTGACAATGCCGCTTAATTTTTAGCCAATTCTAATTTTTCTCCTAGTAAAACTTGAACTTTTCCATTTATATCAACATCTACGACAGCTGTATCACCTTCTTTAATTTTTTCGGATAAAAATTCTTCGGATAGAGTATCTTCTAGAAGTCGCATAACGGCTCTTCTTAAAGGACGTGCGCCATAGATAGGGTTATAGCCTTCGTCAATAAGATGACTTTTAAATCTGGCTGTTACTTCTAGTTGAATTCCTTTTTCAGAAATTCTAGTAAAAACTTCTTTCAGCATTATTTCAGCAATTTCACCTACTTCATCTTTTGTTAGCTGTCTAAATACAATTATTTCATCTAATCGGTTTAAAAATTCTGGTCTAAAATATTGTTTTAGTTCTTCATTTACAAGACTTTTTATTCTATTGTATTGAGTATCATTTGCATTTTCTGTTAGTTCAAAGCCTAGGCCACCCCCTCCTTTTTCAATAACTTTTGATCCTACGTTTGATGTTAGTATAAGTAGTGTATTTTTAAAATCAACCGTTCTTCCTTTAGAATCAGTTAGTCTTCCGTCTTCTAATATTTGTAATAATAAATTGAACACGTCTGGATGACCTTTTTCAATTTCGTCGAATAAGACAACCGTATATGGACGTCTTCTTACAGCTTCGGTTAGTTGTCCTCCTTCATTGTAACCTACGTATCCTGGGGGAGATCCGATTAATTTTGATACGGTGTGTCGTTCCATGTATTCTGACATATCTAAGCGTACCATAGCTTCTTCAGACCCAAAAAAGTACGATGCTAAAGCTTTGGTTAATTCCGTTTTCCCTACTCCTGTTGGACCTGAAAATATGAAACTTGCTATGGGTCTGTTAGGGTTTTTTAATCCTACTCTAGCTCTACGAATTGCTCGGGAGACGGCTATTACTGCTTCATTTTGGCCTATAATTCTTCCATGTAAAGTTTCTTCCATTTGAAGTAATTTTTCAGATTCACTCCTTGTCATTTTATTTACAGGTATACCTGTCCATGCCGCTACAATTTGTGCTATATCTTCTTCAGTAACTACGGAAACTTCTTTAGAAGGTTCCGTTTCTCCTTTTTTGCTTTGGGCTATTGCCGCAATTTGCGCTTTTATTTCCATTTCTCGGTCTCTAAGTTGACCGGCAGCTTCAAAGTCTTGACCTCTTACGGCATCATCTTTTTGTTTTAAAACTTCTCGTAGTTCTTTATCGAGTTCTCTAGCAGCTGGTGGTAATTGTGAATGTAGTAGTCTGACTCTTGAACCAGCTTCATCGATTAAATCTATTGCTTTGTCAGGTAAAAATCGATCCGCAATATATTGATCTGCGAATTTAGCTGCTGCTGTTAGAGCTTCATCCGAAATAACAAGTTTATGATGTTTTTCATATCTATCGCGCAGGCCGTATAATATTTCTATTGTTTCCTCGACGCTTGGCTCTCCTACAATTACAGGTTGGAATCGTCGCTCTAAAGCAGGGTCTTTTTCTATATGTTTTCTATATTCTTCTAAGGTTGTTGCACCTATGCATTGCATTTCTCCTCTAGCTAGAGCTGGCTTAAGAATATTTGCTGCATCTATAGCCCCTTCGGCAGCTCCTGCACCAATAAGAGTATGCACTTCATCTATAACGAGTATTACGTTGTTTGCTACCCTAATCTCATCTATAATTTTTTTCAATCTTTCTTCAAATTCACCTCGGTATTTGGTTCCAGCAACTAGTAGACCTATATCTAATGTGACTACTCGTTTATCCTCTAAAATATCTGGAACATCTCGATTTGTTATTCTTTGTGCTAATCCTTCAGCTATAGCTGTTTTACCGACTCCAGGTTCACCAATTAGAATTGGGTTATTTTTTGTTCTACGTCCTAAAATTTGAATAACTCTTTCAATTTCTTTTTGTCTTCCTATAACGGGATCTAATTTTCCTTCCGCTGCTTTTTGGGTTAGGTTACTTCCAAATTCTTCTAAGGTTGGTGTTTTGCCTTTATTCTGACTGGTTCCTGTTGTGGATTCGGCTGTGTCACCTAGTAGTCGAATCACTTGAGTGCGAATTTTTGTTAGATCTAATGCTAAATTTTCCAAAACTCGGGCAGCGACTCCTTCACCTTCTCTAATTAGACCTAGGAGTAAATGCTCTGTTCCTATGTAGTTATGGCCAAGTTGTCGTGCTTCTTCAAGAGATAGCTCGAGTACTCTCTTTGCTCTGGGTGTGAAGGGTATTTCTACCGCTACAAATCCTGATCCACGACCTATAATTTTTTCAACTTCGACTCTAGCATCTTTTAGGTTTACTCCCATGGATTTTAATACTTTTGCTGCGATTCCAGTCCCTTCTCCGATAAGTCCTAGTAAAATTTGCTCTGTTCCTACAAAATTATGTCCTAATCTTCTAGCCTCTTCTTGGGCTAACATAATAACCTTTATAGCTTTTTCAGTAAAACGTTCGAACATATTTTTAAGGTTCTACTTTATTTTTATTATCGTTGATAAAGATATCATAATCCTTGCTGTAGCCCCATTTAAATATATTATTTAGTGTTTTATAACTTATTAACAAGCATTCACGTGTTCTTTTTTCTCATACATATGTTTGAGAGTATAATAAAAATTAAGTATATTAAAAAAAATAATTTTATGAAATTAATTACTCGTTCATTTTTAGCGGATATTGAAAATACTTTTTTTAACACAAATTTACCTATTGTTAATGTTGGAGATACACTGAAACTTGGTGTATCGATTACAGAAAGTAACAAGGAAAGAATTCAATTCACAGAGGGTGTTGTGATAGCTCGGAAACATTCTGGTTTAAACACTACTATAACATTGAGACGTATTATGCAAGGAGTTGGTGTGGAGAGGGTATATCTTTTGCATTCACCTAAACTCAAAAGTATTGAAGTGTTGCGTAGTTCAAAAATTAGAAGATCTAAATTATATTATTTGAGATTGCGATTTGGGAAGGCTACTCGTTTACAACAGAGGTTTAGTTAGGAATGATTTTTGGATAGTCTTTTTAGACTATCCAGAAGGCGTCTTGAATTGTTTTAATTTTTATGTTAATATTCATATTAGATATAATTTAAGATTTATGGGTCGGTGCCCGAGTGGTTAAAGGGGGCGGACTGTAAATCCGCTGGCTGCGCCTACGTTGGTTCAAATCCAACCCGTCCCATTTTTTTATACTCCTATCATTTGAGCATTGCTTTTACCAGGTGCAACCATTGGATAACAATTCGTATCTGGTATTACTTGGAAATCTACTACTATTGGGCCGTCATATTCCATGATCATTTCTATATTTTTTATAAGATCTTCTTTTGTTTTTATTAGTATACCTTTAATTCCAAATGCTTCTGCAAGATAGATAAAATTAGGTGCTCCTTTTTCCATATTGGAATGTGAGTATCTTTCTCCGTAAAAAGCTTGTTGCCATTGCCGTACCATTCCTTGCCATCTGTTATTTATGATCATAATTTTTATAGGCAAACTGTATTGGGCAACTGTTCCTAATTCTTGCATATTCATTTGAAAGCTGGAGTCGCCTGATATACATATTACTTGTGAATTTGGGTGTGCTATCTGGGTTCCTATAGCTGCAGGTAATCCATATCCCATAGTACCTAGTCCTGCGCTTGTTATCCATTTTCTTTGTGTAGTTTTAATAAATTGAGCAGCCCACATTTGGTGTTGTCCCACGTCGGTTGTCCAGTAAGCTTCCGAAGAATGATGACTAATTGTTGAAATAACTTCTTGGGGTGATAAGCTTTGGGCATTTTTTGGTATTAATAATGGGTATTCATTACGCCAACGATTGAGTCTTTTTCTCCAAGGTTGAGTTTGTTCGTAATTTACTTTACCAAGTTTTTTCAGTGTTTCTAGAAGATCTTGAAGAACATCTTTAATTTCTCCAATAATCCCCAATTGAGGAATTCTATTTTTTCCTACTTCTGCTGGATCTATATCTACTTGTATAACTTGCGCATGACATGCGAATTCGTCTAACTTTCCAGTAACTCTATCATCAAATCTTGCACCCAAAGCTATTAACAGATCACATTCGCTAACTGCATAATTTGCGTATACTGTTCCGTGCATTCCTAGCATCCCTAACGATAGAGGATTAGTTTCATCTATAATTCCTTTACCCATTAGGGTTGTGGCAATTGGTATCTGTAAATATTCTGAAAGTTCGGATACTTCTTTGTACGCGCTTGATATTATAGCTCCACCTCCAACATATAGTAACGGTTGGTTAGATTGTAGTATGAGGTTTATGGCTTGTTCAATACGTTTTTTAGTATGTCCAACTATAGGAGGGCAGCCTAAAAGAGTTACATTTCCGGGATCAATAGGCTTATATTCGAATTGTTCTAAACCTACATCTTTTGGAATATCTATTAAAACAGGTCCCGGTCTTCCGTATTTAGAAATAAAAAATGCCGCGGCTACAATTCTCGACATCTCTTTTGTATCACGTACAACGTAAGAATGTTTGACAATAGGTAAGGTTATCCCAAAAATATCAATTTCTTGGAATGCATCAGTGCCAATAAAAGATCTGCCTACTTGTCCAGTAATTACTACGATTGGTACAGAATCCATGTGTGCTGTAGCAATTCCGGTAACTAAATTAGTAGCTCCTGGTCCAGACGTTGCGAAACAAACTCCCACTTTTCCAGTAGATCGAGCATAGGCGTCACTTGCATGTGCCGCACCTTGTTCGTGTCGGACTAGTATATGTTCGATAAAGCCTTCTTTTTCCCAGGCGTAAAGTTCATCGTAAATTGGTAAAATAGCTCCTCCAGGATAGCCAAAAATATGTTTGACATCGTGACGCACTAAACTATCTATTAGTGCAAAAGCTCCTGTAGTTTCTCGTTTTGTTAAATTTGTTGAAAGCATAAAAGTAAGACCTCGTTTCTGGTATAGAATAAATTTATCGTATTATAATTAGTGTATATCTAACATAGCTCTTAATGTAAGAGACAAAAAACTGGTTATTGTGACTATTATTATTATTAAAAACACTGTAGTTTGTGGACGTTGGAGCAGGTTAAAAAATGGACCTACTATAATTAATATTAATCCAAGTGTAGAAGAAATAAAGAATCTAGGAAAGCGTAATATGTTCTCCCAAAAATCAGACATAAAGTTATCTTTGATTAAATTGTCAGCTGTTCAAAAT
>Ga0208496_1000311_pt1 | contig 17092 bp, 14 predicted proteins | sample CryBogmetaGMA2M_FD_184552 | JGI IMG/M metagenome (GOLD analysis project Ga0208496, IMG submission 184552) | Freshwater microbial communities from Crystal Bog, Wisconsin, USA - MA2M (SPAdes) | ecosystem: Environmental > Aquatic > Freshwater > Lake | place: Crystal Bog, Wisconsin, USA | collected... | reverse complement strand
CGCTGGCATTTCGCAATTACCTATTGTATTAAGCAGTTGATTAATCTGCTTGCTTACGTAAAAAGGCTGGGATCTCATAGTAATCAGCCCCTTTATCCAGCATGGTTTTTGCCTGTGGAGAGCTATCCGCACCTAAAGCAGGAGCAGAACTCGCCTCACGAGAGCTACGAAATACCCGTGGCAAATCATACTGGCTGTAATCAACACCAGTAGTGGCTGGTTGAGCTGCTATTGCTGGCACGCTTGCAGAACCAATTAAAGCCATGCCTGCGCTGGTGCTTAATGCAGAATCCAAGCCTACCTTACTGATTGCTGCAGAAGCGCTAGCAGGAGCAAAAGTATTGAGGTCTGCCATGGTTGGCATTGCATCACTAGTACCAGTGGCCTGTCTCCAAACTACTTCTGGCTGATTTGCCTTACGAGCTTGAGGATTATTTAAGCCAGTAGCGACTACAGTCACACGCAATGCATCGCCCAAGCTTTCGTCATACACAGTACCGAAGATCACAGTGGCATCATCAGCAGCGTAACCACGAATCGCGGCCATGACTTCACGAGTCTCAGATAACTTCAATGAACGGCTTGCAGTAATGTTGACCAACACGCCACGTGCGCCAGACAAATCAACGCCTTCGAGCAATGGAGATGCAACTGCAGCTTCAGCAGCCAAACGGGCCCGGTCCATACCAGAAACGGTCGCAGTTCCCATCATGGCTTTACCTTGCTCACCCATGACGGTTTTTACGTCTTCGAAGTCAACGTTGATCAAACCTTGAACATTGATGATTTCCGCAATACCAGAAACGGCGTTATGCAATACATCATCAGCACATGCAAATGCCTTATCAAACTCAGCATCTTCACCCATCACTTCAAAGAGTTTTTCATTAAGAACCACAATCAATGAATCAACATAAGATTCAAGCTCTGCAGCACCATTCTCTGCAACCTTCAAGCGCTTTACACCCTCAAAATCAAATGGCTTGCTGATAACACCTACTGTCAAAATACCCATCTCTTTTGCTACTTGAGCGACGATTGGGGCTGCGCCTGTTCCAGTGCCACCACCCATACCGGCAGTAATGAATACCATATGAGCGCCTTGCAATGTATCTGCAATACGAGCACGCGCTTCTTCTGCTGAAGCAGCACCGATTTCTGGCTTAGCACCTGCGCCTAATCCACTAGAGCCCAGTTGCAAATTCACAGAGGCCTCTGAACGCTGTAATGCGCCAGCATCGGTGTTCATGCAAATAAACTCTACGCCGTTAACGCCACGACGAATCATGTGCTGGACAGCATTACCACCAGCGCCACCGACACCAACCACTTTAATAATGGTTTTGCCAGCTGTTTCTTGATCTAACATTTCAAATTCCATATACCCTCCTAGGTAAATAACTTACTACGTTGACGACGACGAAAAAACTTAAAAATTTCCTGCAAACCATTCCTTCATGCGCGACATGACTCCTTGCAATGCGCCTGATTGCGAAACTCGACGGCCACGCAATAATTGCGCTTGACCTTCCATCAGCAAGCCAATGCTGGTGGCATATCTAGGGCTACGTAGCACTTCATGTAAATGGCCGCGATATTCAGGCGTACCGATACGAGCTGGTCTCAAGAACACCTGTTCGGCTAACTCAACCATGCCCGGCATTAATGAAGTACCACCAGTAAGAACAATTCCTGAAGAGACCATGTCCTCGTAGCCCGAATCACGAACTACGCCCCTAACCAAGGTGAATAATTCCTCTACACGCGGCTCAATCACCGCGGCAAGAGCCTGCTTAGACATTGGACGCGGCTCTCGATCACCTACACCCGGCACATCAATCATGGCAGCAGGATCGGCCATCTCTTGACGCGCAATCCCGTGTGCAATCTTTAAATCTTCTGCATCAATCGTTGGTGTGCGCAATGCCATGGCAATGTCATTAGTAATTTGATCACCAGCAATTGGAATGACGGCAGTATGGCGAATAGATCCTTGGCAATAGATAGCGATATCCGTAGTGCCCCCACCAATATCCACCAAGACCACTCCCAATTCTTTTTCATCATCGGTCAATACAGCTAAGCTAGATGCGAGTGGTTGTAAGATCAAATCATTTACCTCAAGACCACAGCGACGTACGCATTTGACGATGTTTTGTGCAGCACTGACTGCGCCAGTAACAATATGCACCTTCACTTCTAAACGCAAACCGCTCATACCAATCGGCTCACGAACATCTTCCTGGCCATCAATAATGAATTCTTGAACAAGAATGTGCAATATCTGTTGATCCGTTGGAATGTTGATTGCTTTAGCAGTCTCCAGCACGCGCTCAACATCGCCCTCCCCAACTTCCTTGTCCCGAATCGCCACCATACCGCTTGAGTTAAAACTCACAATGTGGTTACCCGCAATTCCAGTAAAGACTTGAACAATTTGACGATCAGCCATCACTTCAGCTTCTTCAAGCGCTTTCTGAATCGACTGAACAGTTGCCTCGATATTGACAACTACGCCCTTTTTCAATCCCTTAGATGCGGTTTGCCCAACTCCCACCACATTGAATTGACCATCAGGAGCGAGTTCAGCCACCAAGGCTACCACCTTGGAAGTGCCAATATCTAAGCCTACTAATAGATCACGATTATCTTTACTCATTCATATTCCTCATTGCTTCAGCTCGCTTTTTTTGCCATCTACTTCATTCTTTTTCAAACTTCCAGAGGCAAGATGAACTGCAAAACCGTTTGCATATCGCAGATCGACTGCATCAATTCGGTTTGCCCACTTTTCCTGAACTTGTGGCCAGTATTTAAATAAACGGGCAACACGCTCTTCTGTTAAGTTTTTATCGGAGCTCTCTTCATCGCGACCAAACTCCACCTTCATGCCATTGGAAAGCTTTACATGCCATGCATAACGCTCGGTGAGGGCCAGACTGGTTACTTCAAGACCCCAAGGCTTAAACCAACTGTTCGCTTTCTCATAAAGACTCATGACCTCTTTCCCAGCATCGTCTGGACCAGAGAAATCTAGCAACTTTGGGTCATCAACTAGCTCCGAGATACGGCCAGCAAATAGCTCTCCATGGGTATTCATCAAGGTATGACTATCTGAGCCATCCCAAGTAGCAAATGGTTTTTGCTCTTCAATATTGACAATTAATCCGTTAGGCCAAACGCGGCGTACATTGGCATGACGCACCCAAGGCATGCTCTCAAACCCCCGTTTGACATCCTCTAAGCGGACGCTAAAGAAGTTCCCCTGCACGGTTTCCATCACTTGGCGCTTTACAAGAGATTTATTAATGTGTTTCAGCGTTTGACCCGCTACAGGCTCAACCTGAATTTGCTTCAAAGTAAAGACAGGTCTCTGGCTCAACCAGACTAAAACGCCAATGACTAACATCACAGTGAAGCAACGCATCAAGAAACGACTGACCTTTTGCATTCGCTCCGGATGATTCCAAAGAGGAGACATGATGACAGAGAAAATATCTCCGAATCGGTCCAAAAGAGTACTCATATAGTAGCGCCCCCTTTTGACTGCAGGGTTTGACTAAGCAACCACAGTACCAAATCTGCATAACTCACACCTGCGGCTTTAGCTGCCATAGGCACCAAAGAATGTGAAGTCATACCTGGAGAGGTATTCATTTCCAATAAATAGGGTTTGCCGGTTTTTTGATCCAACATCACATCAGCACGCCCCCATGTGCGACAACCTAATGCTTTATAGGCAGCTAAAGCTAAGTCCTGAACCCGAGCATCCACTTCAGGGGCAAGCCCTGTTGGACATAAGTACTGCGTCTCATCTGAGAAATACTTATTATGAAAATCGTAGTTCGCCTGTGGTGGAATAATTTTGATGACTGGCAAAGCTTCTGCTGTATCGCCTTGGCCAACGAGTGGACAAGTCAACTCATCACCCACAATACAAGTCTCAGCAATCACTTTTTTGTCTAGTCCAGCAGCCAATTCATAAGCAGCTGGCAATTCATTGGCAGACTTCACTTTAGTGAGACCAAGTGATGAGCCTTCATGAGCTGGCTTCACAATTAATGGAAGACCTAGATGCTTTACTACGGCATCCCAATCACTTGTTGCCGTAAGCTCTTCAAACTCAGGAGTCGATAGACCATTGCTTAACCAAATTTGCTTAGTCGCAATCTTATCAATTGCTAAAGCAGAAGCTAAAACGCCACTACCGGTATAAGGCAGATTCAATAATTCCAATAAACCTTGGATTGTTCCATCCTCACCGAATCGCCCATGCAAGGAAATAAATACGCGATCAAATTTTTCTTTGGCTAACTCAGTAGGGCAACGCAGTCCTGTGTCAAACCCATGGGCATCAACCTCTTTAGCACGCAGAGCGTCCAAGACCCCATTGCCTGACATCAAGGATATTTCGCGTTCACCAGAACGGCCGCCCAATAAGACACCAACCCGCCCTAGCGCCTTCACATTTAGACTGGCTAACTGTGATTTCACCCGATCGCCCCACAGGCTCAAGTTGACCTCTTGTTTAGACACTCTTCGCCTCCGCTAATGTATGCGGCAAAGCAGAGATTGATCCCGCGCCCATCGTAATTAAAACATCACCATCTTTTAATATTTGACTTAGTTTTTCAGGCATCTCAGCAACGCCAGTGGCAAATGCTACGGCTGCTGTATTTAAAGTTCCCTTGAAGTTTTTATCCTCTACAAGAGCGGCCTTCATTAAGCTCTTACCATCCGCTCCTGGAATTTTTGCTTCACCCGCTGGATATACCTCAGTCAATACCAAGGCATCAAAGTTTTTAAGAACCTGTACAAACTCACCAAAACAATCACGGGTTCTAGTAAAGCGATGCGGTTGGAACGCCAGCACCAAACGGCGGTCTGGGTAAGCGCCTCTTGCAGCCGCTAATGTTGCAGCCATCTCTACCGGGTGATGACCATAATCATCAATCAAAGTGAAACTGCCACCAGATGCAAGGGCAACATCCCCAAAGCGCTGGAACCGGCGACCAACTCCACTAAATTTAGATAAGGCTTTTGTGATTGCTTCATCACCAACGCCCAACTCTGTAGCAATGCCAATGGCAGCTAGCGCATTTCGCACATTGTGCAGACCAGGTAAATTTAATGTCACTTCTAGGGGTCCTGGTTTAGTGCCATGCCTACGAACTGTGCGTCGATCTACTCTAAAGTGCATTTGAGTTCCATCAGCACGCACATTGCTAGCGCGGATGTCTGCATCGTCAGAAAGCCCATAGCGCAATACCGGCTGGGAGACAAATGGAATAATGTCTCGGACGTTTGCATCATCTATACACAACACTGCAACACCATAAAAGGGCATACGCTGAATAAATTGCACAAATGCCTGCTTCAGTCGAGCCATATCATGTTGATAGGTGTCCATATGATCGGCATCAATATTGGTAACCACTTCCATTGCAGGAAATAACTGCAAGAAAGAGGCGTCAGACTCATCAGCCTCAACGACAATAAAGTCGCCTTGTCCTAAGCGGGCATTAGCACCAGCAGAATTAAGCTTTCCACCGATAACAAAGGTAGGATCTAAGCCACCCTCAGCCAATACTGAAGCAACTAAACTGGTTGTTGTCGTTTTGCCATGGGTTCCAGCAATAGCAATGCCCTGTTTTAAGCGCATTAATTCACCCAACATCACTGCGCGCTGGATTACCGGGATCTTTGCTGCTCTAGCAGCAAGCACTTCTGGATTATTTCCAGCAACTGCCGTAGAAATAACTACTGCTTCTGCAGTACCAATATTTTTGGGATCATGGCCAATCTGAATTACTGCGCCCAACTCTTTGAGGCGCTTAGTTACCGGACCTTGAGCCAAATCAGACCCAGAAACTTGGTAACCCAAGTTCAAGAGCACCTCGGCAATACCACTCATGCCCGCGCCACCAATACCAACAAAATGAATTTGCTGAACAATATGCTTCATGTACCCACTCCCGCACAATCAGCGCATACCTCAGCTACACGCTGAGTTGCATTTGGTTTAGCTAATGCATGCGCACGTAAGGCCATTTCTTTTAAGTCCACACGACTCAAGTTTTGAATCATTAAGGCTAAATCTTGTGGATTGAGATATTGCTGTGGCAAAAGAATGGCTGCATCCGCATCAGATAAAAATTGGGCATTTGCTGTTTGATGATCGTCAATAGCAAAGGGAAATGGGATTAAGCAAGAAGCTACGCCGCAAGCAGCCAACTCAGAAACGGTCATTGCACCAGAACGACAAATCACTAAATCTGCTTGAGCATAAGCTGCTGGCATGTCGTCAATGAAAGGACGAATATCCGCATTAACGCCCGCATCTGCATAACGCTGTTGTAGCTCATCTAAATGCTTATCGCCTGCCTGATGAATAATTTGAGGACGAGAGTCTTTAGGAATTAATGCCACTGCAGCAGGAATAATTTCATTTAATGCTGCAGCCCCTAAGCTACCCCCTACAACCAGTATGGATAAGGGCCCCTGACGTTCTTCATAGCGCAATGCAGGCGCAGGAATATGGTCAAACTCTTCGCGGATGGGATTGCCCACCCACTCAGCATGCGCCATCGTCTTTGGGAAACCCGTTAATGTGCGCATGGCAATTTTCGCAAGCGCAAGATTTGCACTACCGGCAACAGAATTAGCCTCATGGAGAACTAATGGGCGTTTTAATAACTTAGTTACTAAACCACCAGGGAAAGTAATGTACCCACCCATACCCAAAACTACGGATGGTTTTATACGGCGCATGATCTTCCAGCTTTGAATGCAAGCACGCATTAAGTTGAATGGCAACATCGCTTTGGCTTTGAGTCCCTTACCGCGCAGACCACCAAACTCGATCGCTTCAAACGGAAAATTGCAAGACTTCACAAGGCGATATTCCATGCCTTGTTGGTTACCCAACCATGACACATTCCATCCGCAGATCCGCAAATATTCAGCAACAGCAAGGCCTGGGAAGATATGCCCCCCAGTACCACCAGCCATTACCAGAATTGAGGGTCTTGTCACAGTTTCCCTCCACGCATCAAGATACGATTCTCGTAATCAATCCGAAGCAGCATGGCAATCGCTACAGCATTCATTAAAATTCCTGAACCACCGTAGCTGACGAGCGGTAAAGTTAAACCTTTAGTTGGCAGCAAACCCAAGTTCACACCCATATTGATAAAGGCTTGCCAGCCAATCCAGATGGCTACACCTTTCGCGGCAAGGCCTGCAAAACTGCGATCTAGTTGTAAAGCAGTGCGGCCAATAATGAATGCGCGACGGACGATCCAATAGAACAAGAAGATCATGATGACTACACCAACGAAACCAAGCTCTTCACCAATCACCGCCATAATGAAATCAGTATGTGCTTCTGGCAGGTAATGTAATTTTTCTACACTGCCACCAAGCCCCAAACCAAACCACTCGCCGCGACCAAATGCCATTAGAGAATGGGTTAATTGATATCCCTTATTTGCTGCGTTATCCACTTGCCATGGGTCCATAAACGCCAACATGCGACCACGACGGAATGGAGAGAGCGCAATCATCGTAGCGCCGCTCATCAGGCCTACCGCTATCAAGCCACCAAATAATTTGGCATTAATTCCACCCAAGAACAGAATACCGAAAGCAATTAAGGCAACCACCACGAATGCACCCATATCTGGCTCAGCCATTAAAAGGCCGCCAACTAAAGCAACTGCAATGCCCATTGGTAACATGCCCTTAACAAAAGAGTGCAAATACTCTTGGCGTTGCACGGTATAGCTTGCAGCAAAAATAATAGCCGCAAATTTCATTAACTCAGAAGGCTGGAAGTTCATTAGACCTAATGGGATCCAACGTTTAGCCCCATTGACGCCCTTGCCTACCCCAGGAATAAGAACTGCAATTAACAGCAGAACCGTAAATCCGAAAATGAGTGGTGAATAACGATCCCATATTTTTGTTGGGATCTTGAAGGCCCAAATACCCACCCCAAGTGCGATCGCTAAAGAGATGACATGACGAATTAAGAAAAAGTTACTGCTGTAATTAGCGTACTTAGGACCATCAGCCAAAGTAATGGAAGCCGAATACACCATTACCAAACCAATTAGCATGAGTGATAAAACTGCCCATACGAGTAATTGGTCATATTCCATCATGCGGGAGCGGGTTTGCTCTACACCAGATACTGCATCCCTTAAACCAGTCCGGAAGTTAGTGATTCCACCCCTAGAAAAATTCCAGAAGCGATCTAAACCTAAACGATTTTCAGGAAATAATTTTTCTTTTAGATTCATGCCTGAACTCCTTCGAAACGCATTCCCAATTCCTCGACTTCACTGGCAAATGCCTGTGCGCGGGCAACATAATCCTTGAACTGATCTAGACTTGCGCAAGCTGGAGAAAGCAAAACTAAATCACCTGTTTGTGCTTGCTGGGCTGCAGCCTTGACAGCTGCTTCCAAATTGCCACTCATGGTGCAAGGAATATCCCCACCAAGAGTTTCGCCAATAATTGCAGCATCTTTACCAATCAAGAAAACACCTTTGACGAAACGCAAAGCTGGCTCACGTAATGGACTGAAATCTTGGCCCTTGCCATCACCTCCAGCAATCAACCAAATTCTTTTGCCAGATTCATTACTACCCAAACCGTTTAAAGCAGCCACAGTGGCGCCTACATTAGTCCCTTTGCTGTCATCGACATACTCAACATCGTTCACGATCGCAATACTCTGAACCCGATGTGGCTCGCCATGGTAATCGCGCAGTCCATGCAAAAGGGCGTTCATTGGTAAGTTGGCAGCCTTTGCCAGTGCAAGTGCAGCCAATGCATTTAATGCGTTGTGACGGCCACGTATTCTTAATGCATCAGCTGGAATTAAACGTTTGAGGCGTAATGGTTGAGCTTCAGAGATTGCTGCAGATTTGCGACGACGCTTTGGTTTTAAATCAATATCTTCATCTACCTCAGCCCAAACCAACCAGTCAATACCGCCTGCACGCAAATCATGCTCAATACCAAAGGCACCTTGCTCATCAGGCGTATTAGAGCCAAATGTCACAATCGTTTTTTCTTGTTTTTCCTCTTCAGAAAGTAAGCCCATCACCAGAGAGTCATCTCTGTTCAAAATACAAACTGAATCTGCACCAAATATTCTCGCCTTCGCTTCCGCGTAAGCCTGCATATCGCCGTGCCAATCCAAATGATCTTGGGTGATATTAAGCACTGTTGCTGCTGTTGCATTTAAGGTGTGGGTATAGACCAACTGAAAGCTGGATAACTCCAACACCCAAATATCAGGCATGTCCTCTATTTGATCTGCCTCATTCAGACTACTCATCAATTTCTCTAAAGCAGCGGGGCTAATATTTCCAGCGACGGCTACCTTTTTTCCAGATCGCTCACATAACTGACCAGTTAAGGCGGTAGTGGTTGTTTTTCCATTCGTACCCGTGACTGCAAGTACTTTGCTTGCATAAATTGATTCGCTTGCTTGTGCCATACGACTTAGGGCAGCAATAGCACGGGCAAAAAATTCAATCTCACTCCAAACATCAATCCTGGCTTTTCTAGCTTTTACTAAAAATGATTCCGTTGGATCTTGGAATGGCGATAAGCCAGGGCTAATTCCAATCACCTCTATATTGGCTAACAAGTCATCATTCAACGGGCCACATTGAATATCGTTTAGACCGGCCGTTCTTAACTCATCCAGCCAAGCATTTTGCTGCAGAGAAAATTTAGACTGCTCACGAGTATCCACGAGGCGGACAAAAGCGCCATTACGCAAACACCATTTGGCCATGGCCACGCCAGACTCTCCTAGACCCATGATCAAGAAGCGCTTGGGGGCCTCATAGCCTACATCAGCCATAAAAGCAGGGTTAGTGAAGGTATTTTCTATATTCAACATATTTACTTTTGGCTCACCGTAATTTCAAGCTAGATAAACCAACTAACACCAATAGGATGGTGATGATCCAGAAACGGACTACTACTTGCGTTTCCTTCCATCCACCCAATTCAAAATGATGGTGCAGTGGAGCCATGCGGAATATGCGGCGGCCTTCACCAGAATATTTTTTGGTTAATTTGAACCAAAGGACTTGGAGCATTACTGAAAGTGTTTCGGCGACAAAGATTCCACCCATGACAAAGAGCACGATCTCTTGGCGCACAATGACCGCAATTGTTCCAAGTGCACCGCCGAGTGCGAGCGCCCCAACATCCCCCATAAATACTTGTGCTGGGTGGGTGTTGTACCAAAGGAAAGCAAGCCCCGCTCCACCCATAGCCCCGCAGAAGATCATTAGCTCACCGGCACCGGGAATATAGGGAAACAATAAATACTTGGCATAAATTGCATTACCCATGACGTAAGCAAATGCACCTAAGGCGGCGCCCACCAAAATCACAGGCATGATTACCAACCCATCAAGGCCGTCTGTCAGATTGACGGCATTACTGCTACCCACAATGACTAAATAACTCAAGATGATGAAGCCCATCATTCCCAATGGGTAACTCACTTCTTTAATGAAGGGCAGGAGTAAGTTGGTTTTAGCAGGTAGATCCAATGCGAACCCACTCTTTACCCAATCGTAGAAAAGCTGAAGTACCTTAAGGTTATTTACCTCTGAAACTGAAAATGCCAAGTAGATAGCAGCGAATAAACCAATCAATGTTTGCCAAAAGAATTTTTCTCTTGAAGCCATTCCCTTCGGATCTTTGCGAGCAACCTTGCGATAGTCATCTACCCAACCAATTGCGCCGAACCCAAAAGTAACGATCATCACAATCCAAATGAAGCGGTTACTTAAGTCTGCCCACAACATACATGAGACAAAGATACCAATCAAAATGAGTACTCCGCCCATTGTTGGTGTGCCAGTCTTCACTAAATGGCTTTGCGGGCCATCAGTACGAACAGCTTGACCCATCTTCAAGGCTGTCAGTTTACGAATCACCCATGGTCCAGCAGCCAAGCCAATTAGCAATGCAGTTACAGTTGCCATCACTGCTCTAAAAGTGATGTAATTAAAGACTCGGAAAAACCCGAAATCATCTTGTAGCCATTGCGCCAAAATTAAGAGCATGTTTTAGCCTCTTCCATCAAGGCTTGGACTACACGCTCCATGCGCATAAAACGTGAACCTTTAACCAAAATATTTAAATGCTCATTGCTACCAGTGGACTGCGCATGTAATGCATCTCGTAACTGCAAAATCAGACTATCCATATCTACAAAATGTTTTGTGCTTGAGCTAAGTTTCTTAGCTTTCTTGGTTTCTTCAAATCCCTTAATGGCGAATGCACATTGCTCGCCAAGGGCAAATAATTTAGTGATACCTTGCTCAGCAGCATATGACCCAACTTCCCGATGAAACTCTGGACCTTGATTGCCGACCTCACCCATATCACCTAAGACCAACCAGGACATATTCCCCGCCTGTTTTAATGCATCAATAGCTGCTCTTACTGAATCAGGGTTGGCGTTATAGCTGTCATCAATTAAGGTGTGATTTGGATCAATATTTTTGGCTTGCATACGCCCATTTACCGGAGAAAAAGCTTCAAGACCTTGCTTGATTTTTTCAAGACTCACCCCCGCAGCTATGGCAACAGCGCTAGCTGCTAATGCGTTTCGAACATTGTGACTACCCAAGGCATTTAACTGAACCTCAACTGAGCCTATCTCGGTTTGAATTTGTACATGGCCATTGCCGAGCAAACGACCCATCACTCCAGCCTGGATCTGTGTTTTTCCAGATACCAGAGCAAAATCAATGACTTTCCGACCAGCAGCAGTTTGATGCCATAGACCTGCAAATTCAGATTCAGCTGGGAAGACTGCCACCCCATCTATTGGTAGCGCTCGGATAGCATCGGAATGCTCTTCCGCAACAGCGGCCACGGTAGCCATGAACTCTTGATGCTCACGTTGGGCGTTATTAATTAATGCAATATTGGCTTGTGCTATGGCTGCCAGCTGAGCAGTTTCACCTGGATGATTCATGCCGAGCTCAATTACAGCAAGGCAATCCGTTGAACGTAACTTTAATAAGGTCAGCGGTAAACCAATGTCATTGTTAAGATTGCCTTTAGTTACTAAAGTGTGGTCTTCGCCGACTGCAGCTTTAAAAATCGAGGCAATCATTTCTTTGACTGTGGTCTTACCGTTGCTGCCAGTGACTAGCGCTAATGGAATCGGGTGAGTTGTGCGCCATGCTTTTGCTAATTCACCCAATCCGATTCGCGTATCTGCTACTCGAATTGCTGGGAGGTTTTCTGGGCACTTATCTTGATTGCTAATGAGCGCTCCCGTAGCGCCTGCTTTAGCCACATCCTCTAAAAAGTCATGTGCATCGAAGCGTTCACCAGTCAAGGCTACAAATAGTTCGCCGTGATCAACTTGACGACTGTCAGTTCCTACTCGGTTTATCTTTAATGCTTGCGCATCCTGCGCTGAAGCGTTAATCATGCTGCTTCCCGGTAGCATGGCATGTACTTGGGCTAGTGTTGTCATAGCAGACATCAAGCGATGCCCCCTGCAGCTAAAAGGATATGTTCTTGGTCTGAAAAATCAAACTTCTTACCATTAATATCTTGGGTTGTTTCGTGACCTTTACCAGCTACTAATACGATATCGCACACACCAGCATGACGAACGGCCGCCATGATCGCCGCTGCACGATCAACAATTGTCTGTACATTCGCTACCTCTTGACCTATGCCACTACGAATCATTTGAATAATTGCCTGCGGATCCTCAGAGCGTGGGTTGTCGCTGGTGATAATAATTTGGTCAGCATATTTCTGTGCGGCAGCACCCATTTGAGGACGCTTAGCGGCATCTCGATCACCACCACAACCAAAAACACACCAAATTTTTCCACCCCGTTGCTCTGCAATTGGCTTTAGGGCTTGTAATGTTTTTTCTAGTGCATCAGGCGTATGGGCATAGTCAACGATCGCCATTAAGCCATCAGATTTTTGATGCTTACCCAATTGAATTAACTCCATGCGACCAATGACGGAACGCAAGTAGCTCACTCGTTTACTAGCCTCATCGCAGGTATAACCTTGGGTTAGCAATACAGTCCACACAGCCAGCGCATTGCTTAAATTAAAGTCGCCCAATAAAGGAATATGTAGCGTATTGGCACCAACTCCCTCATGAGTAAACAATGAGTCATATCCAACACCATTTAAGACGCTATCTTTTGCATAAATACGTTGCAGGCGATCGCCAAATTTTTCAAAACCTTTGAACGCTTCTTGTTTTAAAGCATATGCCCAAACTTTGATATCGCCTTTAGCTAAAAGCTTGGCAGTTAATTCACGTCCAAACGTATCATCCAAATTGATAACGGCATGCTCTAAACCTGCTTGCTGAAACAGTTTGGCTTTTGCTTCAGCATAGTCAGCCATACTGCCGTGATAATCTAAATGATCTTGCGTTAGGTTAGTAAACACGGCACAATTAAATTGGGTGCCTGCTACACGATCTTGATCTAAGGCGTGTGATGACACTTCCATAGCCACTTGCTTGGCACCAGCATCAAGCAATTCTTTGAGCTGAGTCTGTAATTTGGGCGCATCAGGAGTTGTATAACCAGTCTGTACCAGTGCACCTGGAAAGCCTGTCCCAAGCGTGCCTAGAACTGCCGTACGATGATTGGGCGCATCTAAAGCTTGGGCCAGCCACTGCGTAATACTGGTCTTGCCATTAGTACCCGTTACACCAATCATCTTTAATTGGTGGCTGGGGTAGCCATACCATTTAGCACATAGATCTCCAGCTATTGCTGCGAGATTATCAAGCGCAATGCACTGTGGATGATCTATATATTGGGCGCCAGAATCCGCGGAGTCGAAAACCACTGCTACTGCACCACTCTCTAATGCTGCTTCAATAAATTGACGTCCGTCACGCAACACGTTCCCATGACCAACGGGATAGGCAAAAAAGATATCGCCAGAGTGAATCTGGCGACTGTCCGCGCTTACCTTAGCAGAGCTATTCGCTATGGTGTGTAAGTAGTCAATCAAGTGATTGGGTTCTATCTTCAATGCCACACTCATCTTTTCAGAACCACCTGCTGGGTCTGTACATTTGCAGTACGAATCTCATCCGGACTCTTATCTTGCAAAACCATTTGCTTCACTTTGCTATCAGGCAATACATTGAGCGTATTGAGTGTTTCGCTCACAATGGTTGAAAAGACTGGTGCTGCTACATCTCCACCATAGTGACTACCACCTGTTGGCTCATCAATCATGACTGCCACCACAATTCGAGGGGCGCTGATTGGCGCTAAGCCCGCAAAGTAAGCTCGATACTTATTGCCATAACCTTTGCCAACCAATTTATGGGCTGTACCTGTCTTACCACCTACCCTAAATCCTTCAGCCTGTGCCTTAATTGCAGTACCGCCAGGCTCAGTCACTGTTTCAAGCATGGTGCGCATTTCAATAGCAGTTTTTGCTGAGAGCACTCTTGTGCCCTGTTTAAAGTCTGGGCTACGCTCGATTGTTAAAGGCACTAACTCACCATCGCGTGCAAACACTGTATATGCGCGAGCCATCTGAAATAATGAAGCAGAAATACCATAACCAAATGCAATACGCGCTTGATCCGTTGGCATCCACTTCTTGAATGGGTGCACAGTTCCAGCCACAGCACCTGGGAAACCAATTTTAGGTGCTTGCCCCAAACCAACTGCCGTGTAAAAATCCCACATTTCTTCAGCAGAAAGATTGTTCATAGCAATCTTTGCAGTACCGATGTTGCTCGACTTCTGAATCACCTGCGCAACAGTGAGATTGCCGTATGGATGAGTATCGGTAATCGGCTTAGGCCCAACAAGATATTTGGCGCCAATCACCATATTTGTATCTGGCTTAACAGCACCCTTTTCTAAAGCAATCGAAATCGTAAGTGGCTTCATAGTTGAGCCAGGCTCAAAAGTATCTGTCAATACGCGATTACGCAACTGCTCACCCGTAAGGTATCTACGATCATTCGGGTTATAACTTGGATAATTCGCTAGAGCCAAAATCTCACCAGTCTGAGTATCTAAAACTACCGCACCACCCGCCTTGGCGTGATGTTGCTCAACCGCATCCTTTACTGCGTTGTAAGCCAAATATTGAATTTTGCTATCAATAGAAAGATTTAAATCCTTGCCGTTTTGTGGCAATTGCAAGATTGCCATCTCCTCAACAACCCGGCCTAAACGGTCAACCACTACGCGTCTTTGACCTGGATGACCTGCGAGCTCTTTCTCCCTCGAAAGTTCCATACCCTCTTGACCGCGATCTTCCACGTTGGTAAATCCAACTACGTGCGCCATCGCCTCACCCTCTGGGTAGAACCGGCGGTACTCATTATTTAGGCCAATACCTGGGATTTCTAATTGCTTAATTTGTTGGGCAACCGCTGGATCAACTTGGCGCTTTAAAAAAATCTGTTTGCGCTCTTCCTTTAACTTCTTACGCAATTCAGACTCGCTCATTTGCAAAAGACTAGCGAGTTTTTGTACCTTATCAGCCGCTAAATCATCAGGAACCGTATCGTTATAGGCAATCACAGATTTTGCTTCCAGGCTGGTAGCAATGACTTGACCATTGCGATCCAAAATTTTTCCACGACTGGCCGGCAGCTCTAATTCACGCTGTGTACCACGAACACCCTTAGCTTCATAGAATGCATTCCCTGGGCCCTGAATCCAGAAAGCCCGCAGTAAAAGCAGCATGAATACGAAAAATAAAAGAAATAGCATCAAGCGTGACCGCCACATTGGCAGGCGCAAGACTAAATTTGGCGTAGTAGAAAAACCAACTGGTCTCATTTAGCCTCCTTCAAGTACAAAGTACGCTCAGGAGAAATCGGGGACATGCGCAACTGATTACGTGCAACATCACGAATGCGTGCCGACTTTGATAAATTGCGTTGCTCGTATTCCAAGCGTAGCCACTCTTGATTTAATTTACGCTCTTCAATTTGCGCTCGCTCTTGAGCAATAAATAATTTACGCGCACGCTGCTGGGCTGCTACCAAAGATAATGCACAAATAAGGAGTAAGGCAAGTAGGGTCAAGGTCGCACGATTCATGCTGAAACTCCCATGCGCTTTTCTGCTATACGCATAATTGCTGAACGGGCGCGAGGATTTTCTAAAACTTCGGCTTCACTTGGCTTAACACGCCCAATAATTTCTAAGGCGCTTTGGGGTAAATCTTTTTCACGTACCGGTAAGCCACGTGGCACCTCTACTTTTGCATGGGCTTGCAAAAATTGCTTCACGATACGATCTTCCAGAGAATGAAAGCTAATGACTGCTAGTCTTGCGCCCGGCTTTAATAAATTCAGCGCTGCTTTTAAGCCCAGCTCCAAATCTTCCAATTCACGATTGATATAAATACGTAATGCCTGAAAAGTTCTAGTAGCAGGATCTTGGCCAGGCTCCCGTGTTCGAACTACGCTTGCAACCAAGCTGGCTAATTGGGTTGTCGTTTTTGGGGACAAGCCTTCTTCTCGCTTTGCCACAATGGCTTTAGCGATTTGAAAGGCAAAGCGCTCTTCTCCGTAAGTCTTAATCACGTGTGTGATTTCCTCCTGCGGTGCCTGCTCCAACCACTCTGCAGCCGTCAATCCGTGCTCTGTATTCATCCGCATATCGAGTGGGCCTTCGCGACGAAAAGAAAATCCTCGATGTGCCTCGTCCACTTGCGGTGAACTGATTCCCAAATCCAACAAAATTCCATCTACTGATGCCGCTTCTGCATACTGATCCATCTGCGCGAAACTGTCGTGCACGATCGCTAGACGAGGATCGTTGATCTTCTCTGCTACAACAATCGCATCCAAATCTTTGTCGAAAGCAATCATGCGTGCAGAAGAAGGGAGTTGCTTGAGCAAAGCTTGCGTATGACCACCGCGACCAAATGTTCCATCGATTACTAAAATATTTTTTGTTGAGTCTTGATTCTGAATGAGCGGACCACTGATTAGTGCCGTCACCGCCTCGGCCAGTAACACTGGGCGATGAGTTATGTTCATAGCACCCTGTCATCAAAAA
>Ga0208496_1000308_pt1 | contig 17141 bp, 18 predicted proteins | sample CryBogmetaGMA2M_FD_184552 | JGI IMG/M metagenome (GOLD analysis project Ga0208496, IMG submission 184552) | Freshwater microbial communities from Crystal Bog, Wisconsin, USA - MA2M (SPAdes) | ecosystem: Environmental > Aquatic > Freshwater > Lake | place: Crystal Bog, Wisconsin, USA | collected... | reverse complement strand
ACCAAACATGATGTAGTGGGAAAATAGAAAGTGTTAATGAAAATATATAGGAATGATACTCTAGCGCCCCATGAAACTTGATGATGTCCAGCGCATTGCGCACCTATCTAGGCTTGAGTTAAATCAGGCAGAAGCCGAGGCAGTTTTGCCTCAATTACAGGCTATTTTTTCCCTAGTGGAAGAAATGCAGGCCGTTGATACAACGGGTCTTGAGCCTTTAGCTCACCCGATCCTCTTTTTACGTGACTTAGCCCAGCCAATGCGTGTTGATCAGGTCACCGAATCAGATAGCCGCGCTGAAAACATGCAATCAGCCCCTGCGCAGCAGGATGGCTACTTCTTGGTGCCAAAGGTGATCGAATGAGTTGGCACAACACCCCGATTGCCTTAATGGCAAAAGCACTGGCTGCAAAAGAGGTCTCCAGTACCGAGTTAACCCAGTACTTTTTGGGTCGCATTGATGCTGGAAAACAGTGGAATGCTTATCTTGATGTGAATGCTCACTTAAGCTTAGAGCAAGCAAATAAAGCAGATCAACTGCTTTCTTCCGGTAAAGCTGGAAAATTGACCGGCATTCCAGTTGCACACAAAGATGTCTTTGTAACGCGGGGCTGGAAATCCACTGCAGCCTCCAAAATCTTGGCTGGCTATCAGAGTCCTTTCGATGCCACAGTAGTAGCGAATCTAGGAATCCCGGACGAAAACAATCCCCATGGTGCTGGCATGGTATGTTTGGGCAAGACCAATATGGACGAGTTCGCAATGGGCTCCTCGAATGAAAATTCTGCCTTTGGACCAGTCTTAAATCCTTGGAATTCTGCCCACGTAGCTGGCGGTTCATCAGGTGGCTCAGCTGCAGCCGTTGCTGCAGGTTTAGCCCCGATCGCTACCGGAACAGATACCGGCGGGTCCATCCGTCAGCCGGCTGCATTTTGTGGCTTAACTGGAATTAAGCCTAGTTATGGGCGCGTGTCACGCTACGGCATGATTGCCTATGCTTCTTCACTTGATCAGGCGGGTCCTATGGGCAAGACTGCCGAAGACTGCGCTTTACTTCTCTCGGCTATGTCCTCACATGATCCGCGTGACTCCACCTCTTTGGCTGATTCTGGAGAAGACTATGGTCGCTACCTCAATCAGAATTGGAAAGAAGGCAATACAAATCCGGCAAAACCATTAGAGGGTTTGCGCGTCGGTTTGCCTAAAGAATTTTTTGCAGAGGGTTTAGCAAGTGATGTTGCTAAATCTGTGAATGATGCAGCAAACCTTTTACAAAGCTTGGGCGCCACTTTAGTTGAAGTGAGCTTGCCAAAAACGAAATTATCAATACCCGTCTATTACGTATTGGCGCCAGCAGAAGCCTCTAGTAATTTAAGTCGTTTCGATGGCGTGCGTTACGGCTATCGCGCTAATGAATATCGCGACCTTGGTGATATGTATGCGAAGTCCCGTACCGAAGGTTTTGGTTCTGAAGTAAAGCGCCGCATCATGATTGGAACTTATGTTCTTTGTCATGGCTACTATGACGCTTACTATCTTCAAGCGCAAAAGATTCGTCGCATTATTGCGGCAGATTTTCAGGCCGTGTTTAATCAGTGTGATGTCATCCTGGGGCCCGTAGCCCCTGATGTGGCATGGCGCTTAGGCGAGAAATCAAAAGACCCAGTGCAAATGTACTTAGAAGATATTTATACACTCTCTACGAACTTGGCAGGCCTGCCAGCAATGAGTGTGCCCTGTGGATTTAATGCAAATAATTTACCTATCGGCATGCAACTCATCGGAAATTATTTTTCGGAGGCACGCTTGTTGCAGGTAGCTCATCAATATCAGCAGTCCTGTGATTGGCATTTGCGTCAGGCAAGCGAGGTGGCATGATGCAATGGGAAGTCGTTATTGGTCTAGAGACCCACGCTCAATTACAAACACAGTCTAAGATTTTTAGTGGCGCAAGCACACGATTTGGTGCAGCGCCAAATACACAAGCATGCGCAGTTGATCTCGCATTGCCTGGTGTTTTACCTGTGCTCAATCGTCAGGCTGTAGAGCACGCTATTCGTTTTGGTTTGGCTGTCAATGCAAAGATTTCTCCAGCGAGTATTTTTGCTCGCAAGAACTATTTCTATCCCGACTTACCAAAAGGCTATCAAATTAGCCAGATGGAAATCCCCGTTGTAGTCGGTGGACAGCTTGAGATCTTGGTGGGCGATGAAGTTAAGGTCGTTCAGCTTACCCGCGCCCACATGGAAGAGGATGCTGGTAAATCCGTTCATGAGGAGGGCTTTACAGGCCCTCATGGCGAACCTTCTAGTGGAATTGACTTAAACCGTGCCGGCACACCCTTATTGGAGATCGTGACTGAGCCGGTCATGCGTAGTGCCGCAGAAGCAGTTGCCTATGCCAAAGCTCTGCATGGTTTGGTGGTTTGGTTGGGGGTTTGTGACGGCAATATGCAAGAAGGCTCTTTCCGTTGTGATGCGAACGTATCGGTTCGACCCAAGGGTCAGGCTGAATTTGGCACTCGTTGTGAAATTAAAAACTTAAACTCCTTCCGCTTTTTAGAAGAAGCCATTCAATACGAAGTTCGTCGGCAAATCGAGTTAATTGAGGATGGCGGAATAGTCGTACAAGAGACGCGTTTATACGATCCCGATCGTGGCGAAACTCGCAGCATGCGTAGCAAAGAGGACGCTAACGACTATCGCTACTTCCCGGATCCAGATTTATTGCCTGTAGTGATCGATGACGCATGGATTGCTGATGTGCGTAGCAAGATGCCCGCACTTCCTGTGCAATTGCGTGAAGAGTGGCAGAGCGAATTTGGCTTAAGCGCCTATGACGCGCAGCTACTCACACAGGATCGAGACACAGCAAAAGTATTTGAAGAGTTGTTAGCAATCGTGGGTAAGCCATTAGCAAAAGCAGCCGCCAACTTAATTGCAGGTGAATTTGCATCGTCCTTAAATCGCGCAGGCATTGCAATGGCAGATGCCCCATTGAAAGCCCAACATTTGGCGCCATTACTGACCCGAGTCGCTGACGGCACAATCTCCAACAAGATTGCTAAAGATATCTTTGCAATTTTATGGGGGGAGGCTATCGCAGGCAAAAACATTAGCACTGTAGATCAGGTCATTGATGCCAAGGGTTTAAAGCAAATTAGCGATAGTGGAGCCATTGAGACCATCATTGATCAGGTGTTGGCTGCTAACCAGAAGTCTGTAGAAGAGTTCCGCTCTGGCAAAGAAAAGGCATTCAATGCGCTGGTGGGCCAGATTATGAAAGCTTCCCAAGGCAAAGCTAACCCAGGTCAGGTAAATGAGCTCTTGCGTAAAAAGCTTGCTTAGTTAAAAAATTATTTAGAAAGAAACCAATGAGCGCAATAGATCCAAAGCAAGCCGAGCAAGAAGAGTTGGTGGCTGAGTGGTTGCGGGCAACCCCAGGCTTTTTTGAGCGCTATGCTGATCTCTTTAATGAAATTCGCATTAAGCACCCACATGAGGATCGCGCCATTTCTTTGCAAGAGCGCCAGATGACGGTGTTGCGCACACAAAACCAGGAGCTCAATCGTCGCCTAAGCGAGATGTTGCACTTTGGTAGTCGTAACGACAAAACCCAGCAAAGTTTGGTTGCATGGTTGTTGCGCTTAATGAAGGCAAATAATAAAGCTGATGTAGAGGCTGCAATTACATCTGGCCTAGCCGAAGTATTTGAGGTGGAATCTGCACAACTCTTGTCGCCGAACTCCGCTTTTGGTCCTTGGGTTGATACCCCTCTTTGCGGCTCGGCAAAAGAATTGGCTGCTGCGAGCCTAGATTTGCTGGCAAGCCAAACCACTATTGATCCTGAGTTGCAAAGCATGGTGGCTATTGGTTTGCCGCTAGGTAAAAGTATTGGCGTCAAGCAATCTCCTGCGGTATTGTTGTTGGCCAGCAGGGATGAGTCGCGCTTTACGGCCGATATGGGTGCCTTCTATCTACGTCAGATTGCTGAATTAACTGCTGCAGCTTTGGATCGTATCCAGGCTTATGAAATTAAAGGCGACTGAACTTTCCCCCCTTATGCAAGAGTATTTGCATGAGCTCCACGTGTTGCGTCAACTATCGCCGCATACGCTGAAGGCGTATGGTATGGATTTGAGTGATCTTCAAAATTTTGCGCAAGAAGACAATGTTGAATTATTGAAGGTCAGTAATGGTCATGTGCGTCGTTGGGCTGGGCGTTTGCATGCCAAGGGCAAATCTTCGAGAAGTATTGCAAGAGCCCTTTCAGCATGGCGTGGCTGGTATGACTGGCTTACCGAGAAAGATGCAAGGCGTGATGCGCGTGCTGGCAAAGTCACTAGCAACTTGGTGGCCAATCCAGTGGATGATGTAAAGGCACCCAAGCGCTTGAAGTCTTTGCCCAAGGCGCTATCAGTCGAGCAGGCATTGGCCTTGGTAAACCAAGCTGTGAAAGAGGCTGAAGAAAAAAAGGATTTGGAATCGATTCGGGATGCAGCGATTATTGATTTACTCTACTCATCAGGCCTGCGTCTTTCAGAGCTTTTGGGAATTGATGTTATGCAAAGCAAAGACAGGCAGCATGAGTCTGCGGGTTGGTTAGATTGGGATGCTGCCGAAGTAACCGTTTTAGGTAAGGGCGGTAAACGACGCTCTGTTCCCGTTGGAGTGCCCGCGATGAAATCGCTAGTGGCTTGGCGAGAACTACGTGATGCCGGAAATTACCAAGAAGAATCCATTGCATTATTCCTGTCTATGACTGGCAAGCGTTTATCCCCTCGCACAGTGCAGGCTCGCTTACGCACATTGGCCATGCGAGCAGGTTTACCCACTCATGTCCATCCCCACATGATGCGCCATAGTTTTGCTAGTCATGTGCTGCAATCATCGCAAGACTTGCGGGCAGTTCAGGAGATGCTAGGCCATGCCAGTATCGCTAGCACCCAGATTTACACATCCCTCGATTTTCAACACCTTGCTCAGGCATACGATAAAGCGCATCCGCGTGCAAAGGCTGGCAAAGGTTGAGGAACTCGGTAAGATAGAAGGTTTCCTGCTTTGGGAAACTTTGGCATCTAGATTTTGATTGGATCATTCATGGCATTAATTCCGGTAACCATTTTGACGGGCTTCTTAGGAAGCGGCAAAACCACTTTACTCAAACATATTCTGACTGAAGAGCACGGTAAAAAAATTGCTGTGATCGAGAATGAATTTGGCGAAGAAAATATTGATAACGATATCTTGGTTCAAGACAATCAAGAGAACATCGTCCAAATGAGTAATGGCTGCATTTGCTGCACGATTCGTGGCGATCTCGTAGAGGCTTTAAACGAGCTATGGCAACAGCGGAAAGATAAGAAGATCAGTTTTGATCGCGTAGTAATTGAAACGACGGGCGTCGCTAATCCAGGTCCTGTAGCTCAGACATTCTTTATGGATGATGATGTAGCTGATCATTATGTTTTAGATGCCGTGGTTACCTTGGTCGACGCTAAGCATGGCCAACAACAACTCAATGAACACGAGGAGGCTCAGCGCCAGGTTGGCTTTGCGGATCAAATTTTTATCACCAAGACAGATTTGGTTAGTTCTGCAGAAGTTGATGCCTTGCGCAATCGCCTGATGCATATGAACCCAAGAGCCCCCATTGCAGGCATTTCCAAGGGTGTGGTGCCTTTAAATGCCGTTTTGGACCTGAAGGGCTTCAATCTGAATGCCAAGCTCGATATTGACCCGCATTTCTTGGAGCAGGAAGACCATGATCACGAAGATTGTGGCCACGACCATAGTCACGACCATGATCACAGCACCTGCGGGCATGATCATAGTCATGACCACCATCACCATGGCCATGCCGGCCATACAGATCGGATCCAATCTTTTGTTTTTCGTAGTGATAAACCCTTTGATCACAAAAAATTAGAAGACTTCCTTGGTGGTATTTTGGAGGTCTTTGGCGAGAAGATGCTGCGTTACAAAGGCGTGCTCTATGTGAGGGGAAGTGCCCGAAAAGTGGTATTCCAGGGGGTTCATCAGATGATGGGTAGTGATTTAGCTGGTCCCTGGGGCGCTGAACCTAAGCAAACCCGAATGGTGTTTATTGGCATCGATTTACCTAAGGACACCTTACTGGCAGGGCTTGAGGGGTGTTTAGTCTAGAAAGATTCGGGTACAATCCGCCGCCACGGTCAATATTGATGAATATTGAATTAAGGTAATAAAAGTTTGGCAGAATGAGGCAATAATGCTTCAAACCAGGAAAGAATGAGATGACGGTAAAAACAGCAACAAAACCAGCAACTGCTGCAAAAGCTAGCAGCAAAGCTGCGAGCGCCAAAGCTGCAAAAGGTGCGCCACTAACTGAAGCAGAATTGCTCAAGATGTCCGACAAGGACTATATGAATGCTGCTCAGTTAAACTTTTTCCGTCAAAAATTACTGACTCTCAAGAATGATATTTTGAAGAATGCATCCGAGACTACAGAGCATCTGCGTGAAAATATTTTGGTACCAGATCCTGCTGATCGTGCAACGATTGAAGAAGAGCATGCATTGGAATTACGCACCCGTGATCGTGAACGTAAGCTGCTCAAAAAAGTAGAGCAGGCATTGGCACGTATTGAATCCAGTGACTATGGCTGGTGCGAAGAAACTGGCGAACCAATCGGCTTGAACCGTTTAATTGCAAGGCCCACAGCTAATTTATCTCTTGAGGCTCAAGAGCGTCGTGAACTTCGTCAAAAATTATTTGGCGAATAAATTTAAGTAGCAATGACTAAGCAATTACCAACCATTAGTGACATCTCTCCTTTATTAAAGGCGGAGATTTTGGCTGAGGCGCTGCCTTATATTCGTGCGTATCACGGTAAGACTATTGTGATTAAGTACGGCGGAAATGCCATGGTGGAAGAGCGCCTTAAAGAGAGTTTCGCACGAGATGTCATCTTATTAAAGTTGGTTGGCATGAATCCTGTGGTGGTTCATGGTGGCGGACCACAGATTGATGAAGCTCTTAAGAAGATCGGCAAGACCGGTACCTTTATTCAAGGTATGCGTGTAACCGACGAAGAAACCATGGAAGTGGTGGAGTGGGTTCTAGGCGGAGAAGTACAACAGGATATTGTGATGTTGATTAACCACTTTGGCGGCCAAGCAGTTGGCTTGACCGGTAAAGACGGGGGTTTGATTCACGCCAAGAAAATGATGATTCCTAGTGATACTGATCCAGGCAAGATGGTCGATATCGGTTTCGTTGGCGAAATTGAAGCCATTAATCCTGCGGTAGTTAAAGCTCTGCAAGACGACGCGTTCATTCCGGTGATTTCTCCGATTGGCTTTAGTGCAGAGGGCCAGGCTTACAACATTAATGCCGATTTAGTGGCCGGCAAAATGGCCGAGATCCTCCATGCAGAGAAGTTGGTCATGATGACCAATATCCCTGGAGTGATGGATAAAGACGGCAAGTTACTGACAGATTTAACCGCGCGAGAAATTGATGCTTTATTTGCGGATGGCACAATTTCCGGAGGCATGTTGCCCAAGATATCTTCTGCGTTAGATGCCGCCAAGAGCGGCGTTAACTCAGTGCACATCATTGATGGCCGTATTGAGCACTCTTTATTGTTAGAGATTTTGACCGAACAGGCGTTCGGCACAATGATCCGCTCTAGATAAGTAGATAACTATGCGCGAATCTTCGGGGTCAATAGACATCAACGATAGTACTGCTGAAGCTGGTGCGGCTCGTAAACGCCCACGTCCGGGCGAGCGCCGCTTGCAAATTCTGCAAGTGCTTGCTGAGATGCTGCAAAATCCCAAGGGCGAGCGCGTCACTACTGCAGCATTGGCTGCAAAAATTCAAGTGTCTGAAGCAGCGCTGTATCGTCACTTTGCCAGTAAGGCGCAAATGTTTGAGGGATTGATTTCATTCATTGAGCAAACTGTTTTTGGTTTGATTAATCAAATCAATCAAAAGGAAGAATCTGGCCTTGCACAAGCGCGCGGTATTTTGCAAATGCTCCTGTTTTTTGCAGAAAAGAATCCCGGCATGACTCGTGTTTTATTGGGCGATGCTTTATTGCAAGAGGATGATCGCCTACAGGAGCGCATTACTCAAGTGCTTGATCGCGTAGAAGCATCGCTCAAGCAGGCTTTACGTATTGCTCAAACCCAAGGTGGAAATTGGGCGCAACTAGGTCAAGAAGAAGTCAGTATTCGTGCTGCTATGTTGATGAGTTTTGTTTTAGGTCGTTGGCATCGCTTCGCCCGTAGTGGATTTAAGAAGCTGCCCACTGACGCCTCCGATGTTAGTCTGCGCCTTCTCCTCTCAGAATGAGCGAGCTAAACCTCTCTAGAAATACTATTCATTTTGCCGAGCCCCTGCCTTTGCAGAGTGGCGCCATGTTGTCTGGCTATGATTTGGTAATTGAAACTTACGGCAAGCTGAATGCCGATAAAAGTAATGCTGTATTGGTTTGCCATGCGCTTAATGCATCACATCATGTAGCTGGACCGAGCCCAGATGATCCCGAGGATATTGGTTGGTGGGACAATATGATTGGACCAGGCAAGCCGGTAGATACAAATCACTTCTTTGTTATCGGTATCAATAATTTAGGTTCTTGCTTTGGCTCTACAGGACCAATGAGTATTCATCCAACTACTGGCAAGCCCTATGGCGCTGACTTTCCTGTTGTCACTGTTGAAGACTGGGTGAATACTCAAGCCCGCTTGGCAGATAAGTTGGGCATTAGAAAATTTGCGGCGGTCATGGGCGGTAGTTTGGGTGGCATGCAGGCAATGGCTTGGGCTATCCAATTTCCTAAGCGCTTAGATCACTGCATAGTTGTTGCATCTACACCCAAGTTAAGCGCTCAAAATATCGCTTTTAATGAAGTCGCGCGGAATGCTATTTTGTCAGACCCAGATTTTCATGGTGGCAACTATTACGAGCATGGCGTAGTGCCTAAGCGCGGTTTGCGCTTAGCTCGCATGGTTGGTCACATTACCTATTTGTCAGATGATGACATGGCGGAAAAATTTGGACGCGAATTACAGCGCCCTAATGGCGAGTCTCATGACTACCGCTTCAGTTTTGACGTTGAGTTTGAGGTTGAAAGTTACCTGCGCCATCAAGGTGAAAAGTTCTCGACTTATTTTGATGCCAACACCTACTTGTTGATTACCCGTGCACTCGATTATTTTGATCCTGCACGACGTTTTGACGGAAGTCTTAATCGTGCTTTAGCCGAAGTGCAGGCCAAGTTTTTAGTGGTGAGTTTTTCAACTGACTGGCGCTTTCCGCCCAATCGCAGTCGCGAGATTGTTCAGTCTTTATTAAGCAATAAGAGCGAAGTGACCTACGCAGAAATTGATGCCCCGCATGGGCACGATGCATTTTTATTGGATGACGAGCGTTACCATAATCTAGTGAGGGCTTACTTTAAGCAAATGCGCGAGGTTCAATCATGACCTTAATTCAGAAACGTGCAGACTTTGAGGCAATTGCTAAGTGGATAGCACCCAATACTCAAGTGCTCGATCTCGGGTGCGGCGATGGTAGTTTTTTAGAGTTCTTGCAGAAACAAAAACCTGTTCATGCTTACGGTGTTGAGATTGATGATGCGCGAGTGCTGTCTTGCGTTCAAAAAGGCCTAAATGTTATTCAGCAGGATTTAGAAGGCGGACTAGCTTTATTTGAAGACAATAGTTTTGATACGGCTGTACTGTCTCAAACTTTGCAAACCATTCATCAAACTGAGAAAATTTTGCGTGAAGTGGTTCGCGTTGGAAAAGAGTCAGTGATTTCTTTCCCTAATTTTGGTCACTGGTCCCATCGCTTGGCTGTGGGCTTGGGTCGTATGCCGGTTTCTAAAAGCTTGCCCTATCAATGGTACAACACACCAAACGTGCGTGTATTGACTGTTGCCGATTTTGAAAAGTTAGCTTCTAGCCTTGGTCTTAAAGTGCTAGATCAATGCATCTTGCATGAAGGCCGCCAGGTGACTTTGATGCCAAATCTATTTGGCAGTCTCGCCCTATTCCGTATTCGCCGTGCCTAACAATCTGCTCAATGTAGTGCAGTCTTGGCTCAAAGATTTTCGGGTATATCTCGAATGGCCTTGTTTGCGTATGTTATTTTTGGGATTCTCTGCCGGCCTCCCTTTATTGCTAATTTTGGGAACTCTCAGTTTTTGGTTACGCGAAGCGGGTATTGATCGCAGCACTATCGGTTACTTAACTTGGGTTGGCTTGATCTACGCTTTTAAATGGGTTTGGGCGCCGCTCGTAGATCGCTTGCAAATTCCACTACTAACGAAGTTTTTTGGTCGCCGCCGTAGTTGGCTTCTTTTTGCCCAAGCACTCATCATCTTGGGTCTGGTTTGCATGTCAAGTCTGGACCCTAAATTCGCACTTAATTCGATTGTTTGGTGTGCATTATTAGTAGCGTTTGGATCTGCCACTCAGGATATTGCTTTGGATGCCTTCCGTATTGAGTCAGCCAATAGCGATCATCAGGCAGCTTTAGCTGCTACCTATCAAACTGGATATCGACTTGCCCTGATTTGGGCGGGAGCAGGTGTTCTTTGGCTTGCTGCCCGAGCCGAAACAGGCAGCGGTTATGACGCCAGCGCATGGCAATTTGCATATCTTTGTATGGCGGCCTCTATTGGGGTTGGTGTCATCACGACGCTACTAAGTAAAGAGCCGGTCAAGTACGAGTTGGCAAAAGTGCGCACAGCAAAAGCATGGCTTTATCAAACCCTTGTTGAGCCTTTTGCAGAGTTCATTACTCGCTATCGTTGGCATGCGGTTCTGATTTTGTCTTTGATTGCCATTTACCGCATCAGCGATGTTGTGATGGGCATCATGGCCAACCCATTTTATGTAGATATGGGTTACACCAAAGATGAGGTGGCAGCTGTCAGTAAAGTATTTGGCGTAGTGATGACTTTGATGGGGGCTTTTATTGGTGGCGTGCTCACATTACGCTTTGGTGTTTTACGAATTTTGTTTGTGGGCGCGATTCTTTCTGCTGTGAGTAATTTGCTATTTGCGTGGCTGGCTACACAAGGACATGATTTGCATGGTTTGATTTGGGTAATTTCAGCAGACAACTTAAGTTCGGGCATAGCTAGTGCAGCCTTTATTGCCTTCCTGTCTTCCCTCACCAATATTCGTTACTCAGCCACCCAGTACGCTTTGTTTAGCTCCATGATGTTGCTCTTGCCAAAATGGCTAGCTGGCTTTTCAGGAGTGTTTGTTGATAACTTTGGTTATCAAGCCTTCTTCTACGGCACTGCCATTATTGGCGCCCCAGTTCTACTTTTAATCTGGGCAACTATTCATTTCAAAATCGTTCAGATCAAAAAAGAAAGGGAGTAACACTCCTGCCATTTTTGATTTACATTGATGACTGCTTAAAATTTCCAGTCGTAGTCGACCGTGAGGGGTGCATGGTCTGAAAACTTTTCATCTTTGTATACGGCAGTTTTCTTGGCAGTTTGCGCAATGCCTGGTGTAGTGATGTGATAGTCAATTCGCCAACCAACATTTTTTGCATACGCTTGTCCACGGTTACTCCACCAGGTATAACAAGTCTCGGTTGCTTCAGGTTCAAGTTGGCGATAAACATCGACATAACCCACTTTGCTAAATAAGTTGGTAAGCCAAGCGCGTTCCTCTGGTAAGAACCCAGAGTTTTTAAGGTTGCCTTTCCAGTTCTTGAGATCAATTTCCTGATGGGCAATATTGACGTCGCCGCAGAGTACGATTTCACGACCCGTTTTTTTGAGGGTGATGAGATGGGGTAGGAAGCTGTCGAGATAGCGATATTTAGCTTCCTGTCGCTCAGGCGAGCTTGATCCTGAGGGCATATAGACCGAGATTACAGAAAGCCCCTTAAAGCGCGCCTCCACATAGCGCCCTTCTGCATCAAATTCTTCATTGCCATAGCCATACAGCACCTCATCAGGCTTGTGAGGGGTGTAAATACCACAGCCGCTGTAGCCTTTTTTCTCGGCATGATGAAAAAAACCATGCATCCCATCGGGGTTGAGGATGGCATCTTCTAAATCATCACGCTGAGCCTTGAGCTCCTGCATACAAATAAAATCAGCTTTTTGTTGAACAGCCCACGGTAGAAAGCCTTTTTTGACTGCGGAACGGATACCGTTGAGGTTCGCGGAAATGATGCGTAACATGTAGACCTATGAGCTCAAATAATTCAAATCAAGATAACTTTATTCGTTTTGCCTTAGAGGCAAAAGTTTTGTCCTTCGGGGAGTTTAAAACTAAAGCAGGAAGACTCTCACCTTATTTTTTTAATGCGGGTGAATTTAATGATGGGGTACGTTTAAGCGCACTGGGCCGCTACTACTCAAAAGCCTTGCAAGAATCCAATCTTCAATTTGACATGCTTTATGGCCCTGCATATAAAGGTATTACTTTGGCGGCCTCAACTGCGATTGCTTTGGCAGATGATGGTATCAATGTTCCTTATGCCTACAATCGTAAGGAAGCCAAAGATCATGGCGAAGGCGGAGTGCTTGTTGGTGCACCAGTTAAAGGGCGCGTAGTAATTATTGATGACGTCATTTCTGCCGGAACTTCAGTAAGAGAATCCGTTGATTTGATTCGCAAGGCGGGAGCAGAACCTGCGGCAGTATTAATTGCTTTGGATCGTATGGAGCGATCAGGTAACGCAATTGAAATTGGCGATAAGTCTGCGGTGCAAGCAGTTGAACAAGAATTTGGATTGCCGGTGATTGCAATTGCAAACCTATCTGGCTTAATGTCTTTCTTAACCTCTTCTAGTGATGCGCAGCTAACAAACTATTTACCTGCAGTAAAAGCTTATCGCGATAAATATGGAATTTAAGAGCGACAGCTTTTAAATTGTTGTTTCGCCTTCAAAGACAGTAACTGCAGGCCCAGTCATAATGACGGGCTGTGCAATGCCATCCATCATTCCGCCCCAAGTAATCTGTAAGTCTCCGCCGCGGGTGTGAACTTTTACGGATGAATCTAATAGGCCCCTGCGTATTCCAGACACAACTGCAGCACATGCACCAGTACCACAGGCCAAGGTTTCACCCGCACCACGTTCGTATACGCGCAATTTGATTTCATTGCGACTGATGACTTGCATATAGCCTGCATTCACTCTCTTTGGGAATGCTGCAAACTTTTCTATTTCTGGACCTTCTTCTGGGATGGGTGCGCTATCAATATCACCTACTATTTGCACGGCATGTGGATTACCCATGGAGAGAACTCCAACGAAGCTATCGTGAGTTGCGGGATGGTTTAGGGGGAGCGCATAGAGAGTCTCCTGAAATTCTTGAATACTTTCTAAGCCATTTGCATTAAATGGAATATGACTATGTTCAAAAATGGGCGCGCCCATATCCACCTCTACTTGACCATCGGGATGTGATTTAAGTGTGAGGACGGTGTGTGCAACTTCCACACGTAAGGGGTTTTTGTTCGATAGACCTTGATCTAGTACAAAGCGCACAAAGCAGCGAGATCCATTTCCACATTGCTCAACCTCGCCACCATCAGCATTGAAAATGCGATACCGAAAATCAGCATCTGGGCGAGTCGCTTTTTCAACCAACAGAATTTGATCTGCGCCAATGCCAAACTGACGATGAGCTAAGGATTGCCATTGCTCACGAGTAATCTTGCTTAAGTCTTGATCAATCCCATTAAGCACAATGAAATCATTGCCAGCCCCATGCATCTTGGTGAAGCGTAACTTGCGTGCTGAAGGATTGGTATTGGTGATCAAAATATTTCCGTTTAATCGTAAAGGCTTGGTTCGCCGGGCGGTCTATGTTTAAAGCGCTTATGCACCCAATAGTACTCTGCTGGTCTTTCGCGAACAAGCTCCTCGATATATTGATTAAGTCTGGCTGTATCTTTTTCTACATCATCACTTGGAAAGTTTGGCAGTGGTTCGCTAATGTGGCAGGTATAGCCTTTAAGGTCTTTGTTCAGGGTTGTGGTCATCAGGCATACCTCCGCACCACTGAGTCTGGCTAGCCGAGAGACGGATGTAATCGTGTTAGTTTGGATGCCAAAGAATGGCACAAACACAGAATCACGTGGACCAAGATCAATATCAGGTGCAATAAAGATAAAGTTGCCAGTTTGAATTTCGCGAATGAGATCGCGTAGTCGACTTTGTCTTTCAATAGATTTGCCCCCGAAACGATTTCTCCATTCAATCATTTTCTGATTGAAAAAAGGATTTTTCATGTTTTGGTACAGGCCGGCACCGCGTGGCCAATCATGTTGGTTGGCTAAAACGGAGAGAGCCATGAAACCCCCTTCTAGGCCTACAAAGTGAGGGTTAATGAGTAAGCGTGGTTTGCGATCCCCCAATGTAATTGCAGAATCAATCGTGACCATGTCGGTAATTTGATTGCCACTACCGAGCCAAATTCGACTTCTCTCTAAAACGCTGCGACCAAATAATTTCCAATGCTCGATCGCTAGTGCTTCAATTTCTTGTTCGCTGAGATTGGGAAAGCACAAGCGTAAATTCGTTTTTACGACATTCGTGCGGCTATTTGGAATGTGTGCCGCTAGCCAGCCAAGTCCATAGCCAGTATAGATTGTGATGGTGTAAGGCAAAAATGCAAACAGGCGCAGAAGGCTGAGCGCTAAAAAGTTGAAGAGGTTTTGTAACCAGGTCATCTCAAAATTTTATAACTAATTGCTAGGCGGCAATTCCGCGCCAGCTGGATGCTTGTAACGGTTGTATGACCAAATGAATTGTTCGGGTGCGATAAGCACTGCATTCTCAATCGCTACGTTGAGTTCTGCTGCAGAAGTAGTTGCATCTTCAGATAGGGCCTCAAGCCGAGTAGCTTGCATTAACCAACCTTTGCCAAGTCCTTTGCGCTTTGCAGTAAACATCACCACAGGGGTGTTGTTGCGATTGGCTAGTCTTGCAGGCAATGGAGTGGTGTACGCTGGACGTCCAAAGAACGGCACCCAAACACCTTCGCCCCCGCTCGGCACCTGATCAGGAAGAATTCCAATAGCTTCGCCACGGGTGAGCGCTCTAGTCATTTGGCGCACACCATTGAGGTTGGTTGGCACGAAATGCATGTTGGGATATGCCCGACCTTCCTCTACTACCTCATTGAGCCATGCTTGGCGTGAAGGGCGATACAAAATAGTCGCAGGGAAATGTTGGGCAAGCACGCGAGGAATAATTTCAAAGCCACCCAGGTGTGGGGTGAGCATTACCAGGCCATGACCCTCGTTAATTGCAGCTTCTACTAGATCCCAGTTTTGTACTTCCACTAATGTGAGAGCTTTTTGGGGATTGCGCCATATCCATAAACTATCTGAAAACAGCATTCCAGAGGCCTTAATAGCAGCCCAAAGCTTAAAAGGCAGTCTGCGAGCACGCACTACAGCCTCATATTGGGGGCGAAAGAGTGAGCGATAGTGCTTTGAGCCAACATAAGCCAGTACACCCAGAAAAGCTCCAATAGCCTGCACGACCGCAAGAGGGAGGATGGCAATCGTATTGAGGCAGAGCTTAAATATAAGTTTTCGCACCCCCTAATGATATTCAATGCCGCTCTATAGGTGGGGAATTAAGCCCGCCTTGCCCAATTGGCCACTTTTCAGATAGAATTCTTTACATCGCTGAGTTAAGGCAACTTGCAGGGCGATTCATAAATTCTGCTAAAGCGTCGCCGTTGTAGTTCCTGGCACGTCGAGTTGTCCCAATGATCGTGTTAATTATTAAAAGGAATGTGCAATGGCAAATGATTACTTCTTTACCTCGGAATCTGTTTCTGAAGGTCACCCCGATAAAGTAGCAGACCAAATCTCTGATTCGATCTTAGATGCCATCTTGGCTCAAGATCCAAAAGCACGTGTTGGTGCGGAGACTTTATGTAATACCGGCTTAGTGGTGCTGGCTGGTGAGATTACGACCAATGCTAACGTTGACTATATTCAAGTTGCGCGTAACACCTTGCGTGAAATTGGATACGACAACACAGCTTACGGTATTGACTACAAAGGTTGTGCAGTGCTGGTTGCTTACGACAAGCAAAGTCCTGATATCGCTCAAGGTGTAAACAACGCACATGATGACGAGCTGGAGCTGGGCGCCGGAGATCAAGGCTTGATGTTTGGTTATGCTTGTGATGAAACTGCAGAGCTTATGCCGTTGCCAATTCATTTGTCACATCGCTTGGTTGAGCGTCAATCACAGTTGCGTCGCGATGGTCGCTTGAACTGGTTGCGTCCTGATGCTAAGTCACAAGTGACATTGCGTTATGTAGATGGCAAGCCTGACTCTATTGATACTGTTGTGTTATCAACTCAGCATGATGAAGAAATTTCTCTTGAGAAGTTGCGTGAAGCGGTTATCGAGGAAATCATCAAACCAGTATTGCCTAAGCATTTGATTAAAGGCGCCATTAACTACTTGGTTAACCCAACAGGTCGTTTTGTTATCGGTGGCCCACAAGGTGATTGCGGGCTAACGGGTCGTAAGATTGTCGTAGATACCTACGGTGGTTCTGCACCTCATGGTGGTGGAGCCTTTTCTGGAAAAGATCCATCTAAGGTCGATCGCTCTGCCGCCTACGCTGCTCGTTACGTGGCTAAAAATATTGTTGCTGCCGGTTTGGCAACAAAATGTTTGGTACAGGTTTCCTATGCAATTGGTGTGGCAAAACCAACGTCGGTGATGGTAAGTACATACGGCACAGGCAAAATTTCAGATGAAAAGATTTCTCAGTTGGTTTCTGAGCATTTTGATTTAAGACCTAAAGGCATTATTAAATCTTTAAACCTCTTGCGCCCAATTTATCGTAAGACTGCTGCTTATGGCCACTTTGGTCGTGAGGAGCCAGAATTTACTTGGGAGCAAACAGACAAAGCGGCCACATTACGTGCAGCAGCTGGTCTATAAGTAGTAAATAGGCGGTTTGTAGTGTATTGAGGCGAGATATGACGTAATTGTTTACAATTACGTCATACCTTCAAGGAGCGTTGCAAGGAATGCTGAGACCCAGTACTTCCCCAGGCTTGAAGGGAGTGGACTCCTAAACGGAGTTTGCTAATTGCAACCGCGCTCGCTAACCCATGATTCAAT
>Ga0208496_1000303_pt1 | contig 17264 bp, 13 predicted proteins | sample CryBogmetaGMA2M_FD_184552 | JGI IMG/M metagenome (GOLD analysis project Ga0208496, IMG submission 184552) | Freshwater microbial communities from Crystal Bog, Wisconsin, USA - MA2M (SPAdes) | ecosystem: Environmental > Aquatic > Freshwater > Lake | place: Crystal Bog, Wisconsin, USA | collected... | reverse complement strand
ATTTGAATCTGAATATCAAATGCAGGCAGGGTGCCTTCGGCCTTTTCTGGCCATTCGATTAAGCAAAAACCTGGTAAATCAAAATATTCTGCAAAACCTGCTTCTTGCCACTCTAGTGGGCTACGCATTCTGTAGAGGTCAAAGTGATGCACAGTAAAAGGATGTTTTCTGCTTTGCAATAAATAGGGCTCACATAGGGTATAGGTAGGACTTTTTACTTTTCCAGCGTAACCTAGGCCTTGAATCAAATATCTTGCAAAAGTCGTTTTACCTGCGCCTAAATTACCCTCTAAGGCGATATTGAGGTGCGCTGCTGGAGATTGACCCATCAGTTGTCCGATGCTGGCGGCAAGAAGCTTGGCCAAGGATGCAGTTTCAGCTTCCTGCCTACAATGTTGATCAAGAGATGCTTTTGGAGGCGCCTGAGGCGTCTGATTTCTGGTCATTGCCCTAGTTTATTCAATTATTGCGCTACATTCTGTATTACTTATGTCTTTAACTACTCCCTCACCTAATAACACCAACTCTCTAGATCAGCCCCAGTTACGAGCTTGGCTTGGGGAGCAGGCTGAGAAGCTGGGTTTTGATGGTCTGCGTATTACGGACACCCATCTAGGTCCTGCTAGTGAGCGCCTACAAGAATGGCTGGCAGAAGGGCGGCATGGCCATATGGAATATATGCAACGCCATGCAGAGTTACGCTCCGATCCTCAGTTACTAGTACCAGGTACTGTCAGAGTAATTTGCGTCTCGATGAACTACCTTCCGCCTGAAAGTGATTTCGATACTGAATGGCAGCGATTGGAAGATCCATCTCAAGCAGTGGTGTCTATGTATGCGAGAGGGCGTGACTATCACAAAGTACTACGCAATCGCTTGCAAGAATTTGCTAAAGCCATTGAAGAAAAAATTGGTAGCTTTGGTTATCGCGTATTTACAGACTCAGCACCATTGATGGAAGTTGAGCTAGCACGTAAAGCAGGATTAGGTTGGCGTGGCAAACATACACTTCTTCTCAATCGAGAATCTGGCTCTACTTTTTTCTTGGGGGAGATCTTAGTCGATGTACCACTGCCACTAGACCAAGAGCAGGCAGACCATTGTGGTAGTTGCCAATCCTGTATTGATATCTGTCCTACTCAGGCTATTACAGCACCTTATCAATTAGATGCCCGTCGTTGCATTTCTTACTTAACCATTGAAAATCCAGGGGCCATTCCGATCGAATTCAGAAGTGCGATGGGTAATCGTGTTTATGGTTGTGACGATTGCCAATTGATTTGTCCTTGGAATAAATTTGCTAAGCGCAGTCAGTTACCAGACTTTGCGCAGCGCCATGGTTTAGGGCAAGCGAGTCTTTTACATTTATGGTCTTGGACTGAAGTCGAGTTTGAGCAACGCCACGAAGGTAGCGCAATACGTCGAATTGGGTACAGTCGCTGGCGTCGTAATCTGGCTGTAGCCATGGGTAATGCATTGGCGAGCCCTGAGATTTCCAAAGAGGAGAAGGGAAAGATTCAGGAAGCTTTGAGTGAGTGTTTGCCCGCTGCTGATTCTTTGGTGGCTGAACATATTGAGTGGGCACTCAAGGCCTCTTGCTGAGCAAGATTGCTACATCCTCTACAATTAGCTCATGTCATCAACCGAGCAACCCTATATTGATCCTAGCGAAATCGCGCTAGAAGAATCAACAGTCCAACGCTTTAAAAGTCCCAACGATGCATTTTGGACTGGCATACGTGATGCAGCTGGCGCTCCAGCAATGGTACTCTTTGCGGGTATGGTGGGTTTTGGGGCGATGGGTAAGACCAACGGCTTCGACGTTTGGTTTACCACCTTTACTTCATTTTTTATGTTTGCTTTACCGGGGCAGGTGGTCTTGCTTGAGATGGCCATTACGGGTTCATCAGTAATTGCCATTGCCTTAGCAGTGACCTTGACTTCGACCCGCTTTATCACCATGACGGTGACACTCTTTCCGCAGTTTCATCAAAAAGATCGCAATCGTAGTTTGTATGCTTCAGTGCATTTATTGGCCATGACTGCATGGGCAATCTCGATGCGCGAGTTTCATGCGATAGAGACAAGACATCGCTTAGCGTATTTCGTTGGCTTAGGGCTACTTTGTTGGCTGATTTCTATTCCTGGAACGATCTTAGGTTTTTACCTGGCAGGGCTGGTACCGCCAGCAGTTACTTTAGGCCTGGTTTTTATTAACCCCCTCTTTTTCTTGCTAACCTTCACCGAGGTAAAGCCTTGGATCAACCGCATTGCTCTGATGTTGGGCTGCATCTTTGGACCCATTTTCTTTCTTGTGGATCGTGATACTAGCTTACTCACATCAGGTCTTGTGGCTGGAACCTTGGCTTACTTCATTGATCGTCAGTTCTTGCGTAAGAAAGCTGGAGTTATCGGATGATGAACACCATGTCTTCTGCACTATCTGGCTGGGGTTTATGGATCGCCTTAGCAGGCGCTTGCTTAGGAACCTACTTCTGCCGTGCAATTGGTGTTCTTCTTTCGAATAGCATCAATCAAGATAGCGAAATCTTCCGCTGGCTAGCTGCCGTCACTTATGCGATGGTTGCGGCGCTAACGATTCGCCTCATTGTCATGCCACTTGGCTTGATGGCAACGGTACCGTTATGGATCAGGATTCTGATTTGCGCCTTAGCCCTAGGTGTAATGGTTTCTAAATCAAGTAAGCGCTTAGTTCCAGCCTTACTCACGGGAACTTTACTGATGGTGGGTTACGGCGTTATTCGTTAACTCCGTTAACTCTGCCAACCCCACTCAGTATTTTTATAGATGCGCCGCCAGGATTCTGGCAATATGCACCGCTTCTCTTTGTGTGCCATCGGCAATTTGATGACGGCAACTTGTGCCATCAGCCACTACCCAACTATCCGGTGATTTACGGATACTTGGCAAAAGACTCATTTCAGCCATTTGTTTAGAAACTTCAATATGCTCAGCTTCATAACCAAAACTACCGGCCATACCGCAGCAAGATGATTCAATGAGCTTAGGTTCCGCTTTAGGAATGAGTTTAAGGAGTTCCATCGCAGGCGTCACTGCTGCAAAAGCCTTCTGATGACAGTGACCATGAAAGAGCACTGGCTTACTCGCTTCTTTGAGATCGAGTTTGAGTGTGCCCGCTCTTGCTTCACCTGCTAAAAACTCTTCTAGAAGTTGTGCTTGTTGAGAGACGCTTATCGCTTTATCGCCAAAGCCCATCACTAAAGCTTCATCTTTCAAGGTAAAGAGGCAAGATGGCTCTAAGCCAATGATGGGAATATTCTTTTGCGCATAAGGTGCGAGATGGTCAATCAGCTCACCAAGCGTTTCTTTGGCCTTGTCTACCATACCAGCAGCCAGATAGGTTCTACCACAGCAAAACTCTTTTGAGCAGGCGCTTTGCGCTTTTTCTGTTTGTTGTTCCTTCTTATTTTTGCTCTTATGCGGAATATGGACACGATAGCCTGCAGCTTTGAGTACTTTGAGTGCAGCAATGAGATTTTCGTCTTCAAAATAGGCATTGAAAGTGTCTGCTAGCAAGACTACACCTTTACCATTAGCATCTTGCGTCAATTGTTCCGGCGTGAACTGATGGTCTTGACTTGCTATTTTCTGTTTCCAGAAAGTCTTACTTTTCCAAATGGGTAAACTTCTTTGCGCGGAGATGCCCATGATCCATTCTTGTAGCTTTGCTACTGGTACAAGGCGATTGCGCAAGTTCAGTAGTGCTGGCAAGAGAGGAATATTGCTAATCATGGCAGCGTACTGAGGCAGATAAGCTACTGCCAAGTCTCGTAAAGAATGACCAACCCGTTTCTTGTAAGCAGATAAGAACTCAATCTTCATCTTGGCCATATCGACGCCAGTAGGGCACTCGCGACGGCAAGCTTTGCAGCTGACGCAAAGCTCCATGACTTCTTTAATGGCATCACTCGCTAGCGGAGAGGTATCTGTTGACGTCTCGCTTTTTAGATCGAGTTGATTCGATAGCGCCAAACGTAAAGTATTTGCCCGCCCTCTGGTGAGATGTTTCTCATCCCGCGTTACACGGTAACTTGGGCACATCACTTCAGCATCAAACTTACGACAGTGGCCGTTGTTATTGCACATCTCTACCGCTTTAGCTAAGCCCATTGCTGGATCGCCTCCAGTCCCAGGTGCAGTAGTTTCTTCTGTGACAGGATTATTTTGTACGTTCCATGCAGACCAATCTAATGCTGGCTGCAATGGGATGACTTTATAATTTGGTGGAAACCTAAAGTTGATGGAGTCATCCATCTTCGGTGGATTAACAATCTTGCCTGGATTAAATAATCCCTTAGGATCAAATGCATGTTTAATTTCTGAAAGGGCTTCAGTAATTTTAGGGCCGAACTGCCAAGAGATCCATTCACCGCGGCATAGCCCATCACCATGCTCACCGCTATATGCGCCTTTGTATTTGCGTACTAGTTCTGAAGCTTCTTCTGCTACTGCGCGCATTTTCTGGGCGCCATCTCTACGCATATCCAAAATAGGGCGTACATGCAAGGTTCCTACCGAGGCATGGGCATACCAAGTACCTCTTGATCCGTGCCTAGAGAACACCTCGGTTAATGCTTGGGTGTAATCCGCCAAACTTTCTAGTGGTACAGCGCAATCCTCAATAAAGCTCACTGGCTTGCCATCGCCTTTAAGACTCATCATGATATTGAGACCCGCTTTACGTACTTCCCACAAATTCTTTTGTAGGGATGGGTCAGGCATAGTAACTACTGAACCTGGTAAGCCTAAGTCACTCATTAATTCTTGAAGGGCTTTGAGTTTCTCTAGCAGTGGTGCATGGGCTTGCCCAGAAAACTCCACCAGTAATATTGCTTCAGGAGTCTGCGCAGTGTGATCGATTAAGGCAGTTTCGATGGTTTTTTTAAAACTAGGATTACTACGTGCCAAATCGATCATGGTGCGATCTACTAACTCAACTGCAGTAGGACCCAGCTTGACAATATGCTGGGCACTATCCATCGCCTTATAAAAACTGGCAAAGTTCACAATACCAAGTACTTTGTGTTGAGGTAGTGGTGCTAATTTGAGTTTGAGGGATTTGAAATAAGCGAGCGTACCTTCACTACCGACCAAGAGGTGTGAAAGATTAACGCTGCCATCTTGCGTGTAGGGCAATTCGCTTTGGGGATGAAAGATATCCAGGTTATAACCTGCAACACGCCTAAGAACTTTCGGAAAGCGTGCTTCGATCTCAGGTTGCAGTGTGTTAGCTAAACCTTTAACAAAGTTACCAAGCTCCTTGGCAACCCCAGAGCTATTTGCATAGTTAGCAAATTTACCAACTCTGCCATCTGCTAACCAAGCATCAATGCCCAAAACGTTATGCACCATATTGCCGTAAGCAATCGAGCGACTACCGCAAGAGTTATTGCCTGCCATACCACCAAGCGTGGCTTGTCCGCCAGTAGAAACATCTACTGGATACCACAGACCATGTTGTTTGAGTGAGGCATTGAGATGATCAAGCACCATGCCAGGCTCAACTTCTACGAAGCCTTGATCAATATTGAGATCGAGAACATTTCTGAAGTATTTGGAGTTGTCGATGACCAGTGCTGCGCCAGTAGTTTGGCCGCACTGACTGGTGCCACCACCACGAGGTAGAACTGGCACTCCAAGCTCTGCTGCAATCTGAATGCTACTTGCAATATCTTGCGCAGTCTTTGGCACAAACACCGCTACTGGCATTGCTTGATAGATAGAGGCATCCGTAGCATAACGACCACGACTGGCGCTATCGGTCATAACTTCCCCAGAAGTTTCTTGGCGCAAACGTTTGGCTAATTGCGCTTGATCTACCATTAACTCTTTGAGATCGAGGGGTTTATTCATTTGACTGTCTCTGCTAGCTTAGCTTCCGCTTTGAGTAACTGCACTACAACATCGCGTTTATTCTGTACGTGCTGAATCATAATCTTGCGCATACGGGCGCTATCTCTGGCTTTAAGGGCATCGAGCATCTCTTGATGTTCTTCAACGGCCTTTTCCCATTTGACACCATCTTGATTGGATCTAAAGCGCAGAGCTTCAATGCGGGCATTGACTTGAGAGAAGAGTTGCGCAAGTACTGGATTATTTGCCGCTTGATTAATTAAATGATGAATCCGTAAGTTCAGCTTGTAATAAGTCGATAAATCACGGCGTGCATAAGAGGCCATCATTTCATATTGAAGGGCTTCTAGTTCAGAGAGGATGGCATCGCTAATATTGTTTGCAGCTAGCTCTCCTGAAAAACCTTCTAGATCTGCAATCACATTAAAGGTGTGAATCACATCCTCAAGGCTGAGTTGCACAGCAATCGCACCGCGGTTGGCAATGAGCTCAACCAAACCATCTGCTGCTAAGCGCCGAATTGCTTCACGAATAGGGGTGCGAGATACATGCAAACTCTCGGCCAATTCCCGCTCATTGAGTTTGCTGCCAGGGGCAATTTTGCCTTCCACCAAAAGCAGTCTGAGCTTTTGGAAGATGGCCTCATGTAAGTTCTGTGAATTAGGCTGTTCTAGCGCTGCCATACTATAGTTTCCTGAACCCTAAATTTGTATACAAAAATATCAATAAGCCATCATAAAGCATAAATATAGCCTTTAAGCACTAAATATAGGGTTTATTTCAAGGTTTTATATAAATATTTTGTATACAAAATAGAAAATTGGCAAAAATTGTCTTACACTAAGGGGATTATTTAACCCAAAACCAGCGAGACACAACATGCTCAAACTTGATAACCACGCATCTGGACGCCATTTCTTACATATTCCGGGCCCCAGTCCGGTTCCGCCACGCGTTTTGCGTGCGATCAGCTATCAAACAATTGACCATCGTGGCCCTGAGTTTGGACAGTTTGGTTTAAAGGTGTTGGATGGCATTAAAAAGATTTTTAAGACAGAGCAACCCGTCATTATTTATTCCGCTTCTGGAACTGGGGCGTGGGAAGGAGCTTTAGTCAATGTGCTGAGCCCTGGTGACAAAGTATTGTTTTATGAAACCGGTCAATTTGCAAACTTGTGGCATGCACTTGGTAAGCGCCTTGGTCTTGATGTTGAAGTCGTCGGCAAAGCTGGACAAGATTCTTGGCGCTGGGGTGTCGATGCTTCAGTGATTGAAGAGCGTTTACGCAAAGATACTGGGCACGAGATCAAAGCAGTTTGCGTAGTGCATAACGAAACCTCCACTGGGGTTACATCGAATATTGCGAACGTACGCAAAGCAATTGATTCATTAAAACATCCAGCCTTATTACTCGTAGATAGCGTATCTGGCTTAGGTTCTGCGGACTACGAGCATGACAAGTGGGGCGCTGATGTGACTATTTCGGGTTCACAAAAAGGCTTGATGCTGCCGCCAGGTCTTGGCTTTAATGCTTTATCGCCAAAAGCAATTGAGGCGAGCAAGAGCAATAAAATGCTCAAAGCCTATTGGGCTTGGGATGAAATCCTCGAATCGAATAAAAATGGTTTCTGGCCAACAACACCAAGTACCAATCTCATGTATGGATTGCATGAGGCAATGGACATGATGATGGCTGAAGGACTCGATACGATTTTTGCTCGTCATCAACGTTTAGCTGCAGCTTGTCGTGAAGCGGTGAATGCTTGGGGTTTAGAGATTCAGTGTCAAGATAAGGATTCCTATTCACCTGTGCTCACTTGTATTGCTACACCGGAAGGCATGGATGCCGATGTGCTGCGTAAACATGCTTTAGAGAAGTTCAATCTCTCTTTGGGTACGGGCCTTGGCAAGATCAAAGGTAAGGCATTCCGTATTGGCCATCTGGGCGACTGCAATGAATTGAACCTCATGGCCGCCTTAAGCGGAGTGGAAATGAGTTTGGGCTCCATGGGCTACAAACCTAAGGCAAGTGGGGTAGTAGCAGCCCAAGAGTTCTTGAAATAATCATTTTTTAGCGTTGAAGAAGGGGTGGGGCTAGATCCTCAGGGTCAATCGGGCTACACCCCTTATAATTCAAGTACTTATATAGAAGTGCATAGATTAAATACACCATATTCGAGACAGAAAGACAAAACATGTTAGCGACTAAACCTTACTTAACCCAAGCTGATGTTCAAAAGATTTTGAATGCAGCTGATCAACATGCTGCTAAAAATAATTTTGCAGTGACGATTGCTGTTTGTGATGACGGCGGTCATATGTTAGGTTTGATTCGTCGTGATGGTTGCGCTCCTGTGTCTTCTTACATTGCACAAGAGAAGGCCCGGACAGCAGCAATGGGTAAACGCGAGAGTCGTGTTTATGAAGAAATTATTAATAACGGTCGTACATCCTTTTTATCTGCCCCACATATTACGGGCATGCTAGAGGGTGGCGTCAATATCGATGTAAATGGATTCACCATCGGCGCAGTCGGCGTTTCCGGCGTTAAATCGGCGGAGGATGCTGAAACCGCTAAGGCCGGCATTGCCGCCATTCTGTAAGTTACCTTGACAAATATTGCTACTGAAATAACATCTTCTACAGGGGCTGACGACACAGTCGTCCCTAGTTCCTCTCCCGAGGCTCCCCCAGCAACAATCACTTTTGCTGATTTTGGCTTAGACCCAAAGATTCAAAAGGCGGTATCCGAGCAGGGATACACCATTCCTACGCCCATTCAGGCGCAATCGATTCCACATGTATTAGCGGGCAGAGATTTGATGGGCGCAGCACAGACAGGCACTGGTAAAACAGCTGCCTTTGTATTGCCAATCATTCAACAGATTTTGCGTCACGCAAGTAATAGTGCTTCACCTGCACGCCATCCGATTCGTGCTTTAGTGCTCACGCCTACCAGAGAGTTAGCAGTGCAAGTGGCTGAGAATGCTGCGAGCTACTCTAAACATACTGATTTACGTGCTGCTGTTGTCTATGGTGGCGTTGATATGAAAGAGCAAGTGGCTATCTTGCGTAACGGCGTAGAGATCTTGATTGCGACACCAGGTCGCCTACTTGATCATATTGGCTCCAAAGTGGCAAACCTATCCCAAGTAGAAATTCTGGTTCTAGATGAAGCAGATCGTATGCTCGATATGGGCTTCTTACCCGATTTGCAGCGCATCATTAACTTGATTCCGGCACAAAGACAAACCCTATTGTTTTCTGCAACCTTTTCACCTGAAATTAAAAAACTGGCACAAAGCTATTTGCGTACTCCAGTCACTGTTGAAGTGGCGCGTCAGAACGCTGCCGCTGATACTGTCAAACAAGTAGTCCATATGGTGGCCTCTGCTGATAAGCAGCGCGCGATTGTCAAAGTACTAGAGGATCGTACGCGCCAAGGTTTATCGCGCCAATGCATCATCTTCACAAATAGTCGTCTAGGTTGCGCTAGACTGTCGCGTGCCCTAGAGCGCGATGGCATCAAAGCCGGTGCGATTCATGGTGATAAGAGCCAAGGTGAACGCACCCTTACATTAGATGCATTTAAGTCAGGAGCTATTGAAGCTCTGGTAGCGACCGATGTTGCAGCTCGGGGCTTAGATATTCCGGATATGCCATGCGTTATTAATCACGAGTTACCTTATAGTGCCGAAGATTTTATTCACCGCATTGGTCGAACAGGTCGTGCTGGTAGTACTGGTGATGCTATAGCATTAGTAGACGCTAGTGAAAAACGCTTGCTTGATGACATCGAAAAATTGATGAAGCGAAAGCTCGATATCAAGCCTTTGCCTGAAGGAGCTCCCGCACAAAGTAGAGCGCCTACAAGTAGAGCTGCATCGAGCAGTTCTTCATCTAGGGCTAGCGCACCAGCAAAAATGTCAGATCCGTTTTTCTATCAGCCGTATGAGCCAAGTGCTTCTCCGCAATCTGCAGAAGGCACAAAGCCAGAAGAGAAGAAGGTAGGAATTACTCCTGCCAAGCCACCGGTAGGTGCCTTATTGGGCGGCTTTAAAAAGAAATAAAGCAGTTCATTCGCCTTTCCATGCACGAGTGGCTGCCAAGAGCCATTCTGCAATGGTGATGTTCTCACCATCAGGCAAATTCCTTAATCCCAAATGTTGTGCCGCTTTGCGTAATTCTGCAAGTGATTGCTTATCATCTTGGGTATTGATCTGAGTTGCTAAAGTTTGTTTGCTTAACTTCTCGCCATGCTCATCAAGTACTAGGGGTAGGTGCAAGTATTGCGGCCTGCGATAGCCCAATATTTTTTGTAGATGTATTTGGCGTGCAGTATTACTGAGTAAATCCTCGCCGCGCACAATATGGGTAATAGCTTGCTCTGCATCATCCACTACGACTGCCAGTTGATAAGTAAAGACACCATCATTTCTGCGTAAAACAAAATCACCCACTTCTTTATTAAGGTCTTGGCTTTGGGTGCCTAGTGCTAAATCCTTAAACTCAATATGGCAATCTTGGGGTAGGGCAAGCCGCCAAGCTACTTTTGAGGAGATGAGTAATTCTGGTGAATAAATCTCTGACTGATTTGGCCTACACGTTCCTGGGTAGACCATTTCCTGATTGCGGGGCGTAAGTACACCCAATTTCGCTAGAGCACTTGCAATGTCTTGTCGGGAGCAGGTGCAGGGGTAAAGCAATTTGAGCTGATTTAGACGCTCCAAGGCTTGCTGGTAGAGCCCTTGGCGCTCCGATTGAAAGCTAAGCTCCTCGTCCCAATAAAGGCCACAAGCGAGCAGTTGGGCTTGGATGTGCCGCTCTGCCCCCGGGATGCATCGGTGACCATCTAAATCCTCGATTCTGAGCAGCCATTTACCCCCATTTTTACGGGCATCTAGCCAGCTTCCAAGGGCAGCAAGCAAGGATCCCGCATGGAGCGGGCCGGTGGGCGAGGGGGCAAATCGCCCACGGTAGCCGTCGGCTGGGGATGAGGAGTTTTTCAGAGTAGACACAGCTAAAATCATCTCATGGCTTCACCCCGTTTTGTACATCTTCGCCTTCATTCCGAGTTTTCCATTACGGATGGGATCGTTCGTATTGACGATGCAGTTGCGGCTGCGGTCAAAGACGAAATGGGTGCCTTAGCCCTCACCGATCTCAGTAACTTATTTGGCTTAGTGCGTTTTTATACAGCCGCTCGTGCGGGAGGCATTAAACCTATTGCTGGTGCTGATGTTTGGGTAAGCAACCCTCAAGATTCAGATCAACCCTATCGTTTATTGCTCTTAGTGCAAAACCATTCTGGGTATCTCAATTTATGTGAGTTACTGAGTAGAGCTTCTTTAGAGAACCAATCGCGTGGTCGTGCCGAAGTTGATCCTGCATGGTTTAGCGAACCCGCTTCTAAATCTGAAGATAAGAAGGCTAAAAGAACGCTGAGTTTTGGATTGATTGCTCTGTCAGGTGCGCGCCAAGGTGAAGTTGGTAGTGCTTTATTGGCAGGCCAAGAAGATCAAGCAAAAAATATTGCAAGACGTTATGAGAAGCTTTTCCCTAAATCTTTCTATTTGGAAGTACAGCGGGGCGGCCATCAGCAGGATGAGAAGCAGCTCCAGCTAGCTTGCCATCTGGCTGCCGAGCTCAATTTGCCAGTAGTAGCGACTCACCCAGTGCAGTTTATGAAAAAGAGCGATTTTATAGCCCATGAGGCACGGGTTTGTATTGCTGAAGGTGAGTTATTAGGTAACCCTCGACGTTCAAAGAAATTTAATGACGAGCAATCTTTCTTAACGCAAGCAGAGATGGAAAAGCGTTTTGCAGATTTGCCTGCGGCCTTAGCGAACTCAGTTGAAATTGCCAAGCGTTGCAATTTATCGCTAGTGCTTGGTCAACCCCGTTTACCAGATTTTCCGACACCTCCTGGAATTACTCTTGATGAGTATCTCTTAGCGCTTTCTGAGATTGGTTTAGAGCGACATATGGAACGCAATTTTCCAGATGCAGAACAACGTGCAAAAGAGACGCCGCGTTATCACGAGCGTTTAGTGTTCGAAGTCAAGACGATTTCCCAAATGGGATTTCCGGGTTACTTCTTAATCGTGGCGGACTTTATTAACTGGGCTAAAAATAATGGAGTTCCAGTGGGCCCTGGTCGTGGATCTGGGGCTGGCTCTCTGGTGGCTTACTCCCTAGGCATTACCGATCTTGATCCGCTGCGTTACAACTTGCTCTTTGAGCGTTTCTTGAACCCAGAGCGGGTATCGATGCCCGACTTTGATATCGATTTCTGTCAACATGGTCGTGACCGTGTGATTCAGTACGTTAAAGATAAGTACGGCAAGGATGCGGTGAGTCAAATCGCTACCTTTGGAACGATGGCAGCGCGAGCAGCAATTAGAGATGTGGGTCGTGTACTAGAGCAGGGTTACAACTTCGTTGATGGTATTGCGAAACTGGTTCCGAATAAGCCAGGCCAATACATGACGATTGAAATTGCCAAGAAAGAAGAGAAGCAATTAGCCGAACGTGAGAAGAATGAGGATGAGGTACGGCAACTTCTTTCTCTTGCACAGCAATTAGAGGGTATGACTCGTAACGTAGGAATGCATGCCGGTGGTGTATTAATTGCCCCTGGTCGCTTAACCGATTTTTGCCCACTCTACACACAAGAAAGTAAAGATCAAGACAGCAGCTCTGTCATTAGTCAGTTTGATAAAGATGACGTAGAGGCGATTGGCTTAGTCAAGTTCGACTTCTTGGGCTTGACCACGCTGACCATCTTGGCTGCGGCAGAACGCTGGATTAAAGCACTCCATGCCGATCGACAGAATTGGAGTATCAGCGATATTTTGCTCGATGATGAAAAAGCCTTTGAGGTTCTCAAGAAAGCAAATACGGTGGCCGTGTTTCAACTGGAAAGCCGAGGTATGCAAGGCATGCTACGTGATGCGAAACCGGACCGCTTTGAAGACATTATTGCGCTCGTCGCTTTATATCGTCCAGGACCAATGGATCTGATTCCAGACTTTATCGAGCGTAAACATGGTCGCCAAAAAGTAGAGTATCCAGATCCGCGGATTGAGTCAGTTCTCCGTGAGACCTACGGCATCATGGTCTACCAAGAGCAGGTCATGCAAATGGCACAAATGATCGGCGGCTATTCATTAGGTGGCGCTGATATGTTGCGTCGTGCGATGGGTAAGAAGAAGCCAGAAGAAATGGCCCAACATCGTAAGATCTTTAGTGATGGCGCAAAAGCAGGTGGCATTAGTGAAGGCAAGGCAAACGAAATCTATGACTTGATGGAGCGTTTTGCAGGCTATGGGTTTAATAAGTCTCACGCCGCTGCTTATGCACTCTTAGCCTATCAAACTGCTTGGCTCAAAGCCTACTACCCAGCAGAATTTATGGCGGCCAACTTATCACTTGCGATGGATGACACTGATAAGATCAAGATTCTGTATGACGATTGCTTGGCAAATCAGATTCGGGTGTTCTCACCAGATATCAATACGGGTGTGTATGACTTCACGCCCTTACGTGCCCCTGATGCCCCGACTGATTCATCGATTAGTCATATTCGTTATGGCTTAGGTGCTGTTCGAGGCACGGGTGAAGCAGCGATTGAGGCCATTGTGAAAGCGCGTGAAAACGGCGGCCCATTTAAAGACCTATTCGATTTCTGCGCCAGGGTTGATCGTAGGCAAGTCAATCGCCGTGCCATAGAAGCGCTGATGCGTGCTGGTGCATTTGATAGCCTATATCGTGATTCAGTTCCTGTAGGTGGCAATCTGTATGACATCCGTTCTACCTTGCTCGCTTCTCTAGCAAGAGCAATTGAAGCTGCAGAACAAGCAGAAGCATCGATTCATCAGGTGAGTTTGTTTGAGGCTGCTGGGGAAGAAGATCGCCATCTTCCAGAGTTGGTGCGTGAACCAGTTTGGTCTGAGAAAAAACGTCTCCAAGAAGAAAAGACTGCACTTGGCCTTTGCTTGACCGGCCATATGTTTGATGCCTATCGTGATGAGACTGCGCATTTCATACGCCAGCCTTTAAAGAAACTCGCTGAAGGTAAGGATCAATTGATTGCTGGCATCATCACCTCGGCCCGTATGCTTACTGGTCAAAGGGGTCGCATGATGATTGCAACAATTGATGATGGTAGCGCTGCTGTAGAGGTCACTCTTTACAGTGAAGTCTATGAACCTAACCGCTCGTGGCTTAAAGAAGATGAGATGCTCATTGCCAAAGTGAATGTCACGCCAGATAAATTCTCGGGTGGTATGCGTGTTGTTTCAGAGGCGGTAATGGATATTACCGGTGCTCGTATGCGTTTTGCCCGTAATGTTCATGTGTGCATTGATTCAGGAATGGATCTCAAAATGTTGCGTAGTCAAATCGGACCTTTCTTGATGGCCAATCGCGTACGCGATCCAAAAATGGGCGCTACTCCGCCAGCAATGCCAGGCTCCAATGATGGGGTGAAAGGTTTAATGCTAACGGCAGCTGTTACCACTAGTGGCGGCGCTTGCTTAATGCAATTTCCGGAAGAGTTGCGGATTTATCCTGACGACGCTTGTTTACATAGCCTTAATCAACTGCTAGCTTCTAAACAAAAAGATCCGGTTCAGGTTCAGTACCACTAAGATAGTTTGATCACTTGTTCAATTGCTTTAATCACTTGAGCGGGCTCTAATAAATCCAGACATTCACTATTACTATCGGCGCGATCGAGGCATCCCGCTTTACGACAAGGAACGCATTCACCTGGCCCTTGCAAGATGGTGACATTCCCAACGGTTTGCGAACGGGCGCGAAGTTGATAAGGCTGCTCACCAATAAATCCATTAGGCCATGGACCAAAGTTTGTTGGGGGAGTTGCGCCAAATAAAGTAATCGTAGGAGTATTGCAGGCGGCAGCTAAATGGGTAATAGAGGTATCTACACCAATGTAGAGCGCCGCACCACGTAATAGCGTGCCTGCCTGAGGTATCGATAGTTTTCCTGTTGTATTAATCACTTTTGTAGCGGTTGCGTCATCTAAGAGCGAGATGATGTCGTGGTTGAGTTGCACATCCTGTTTGGCAGGAGACGCGCTTAGTACTACCTGAAAGCCCTTACCACTCAGCCAGGTAATGAGATGCTGCCAGTGTGCGAGAGGCCAACGCTTGTAGGCTGTGAGTGGTCCTGGATGAATCACTACATAAGGCTGCACTAGCGCATTAGTAATGGTTGGTGTCAGTGTTTCAGCTTGCGGTGGGCTTACCGTGATTGGTTTACTAAATAAGTCTGCTGGATTTCTGAAAAAGACTTCAAGTAAGCGAAGTTTTTCTGCAATGACATGTTGATTAAAGTAATCAACATTCACAGTATGCATAGAGATGAATTTTTTCCAAGCATTTTGCTTTTCACTTTTACTTCTCTTGGATTTATCTTCAACATCCTTGCCCTGAGGGTGCCCACCTAAAACGCCTACTCTTTTGAAAGCGGCTACTAAGCTATAAATGTAAGCTCTATCGCTTGGTTGGGTAACGATGGCTAAGTCATAACGCTGAAATAATCGATTGAATAGTGCAAGGTATTCACCAAAACTTGGGCGATCTGAGCTTTCAATGATTTCGCTGATATCAGGGTTACCGTAGAGCATGTCGAGTTTGCCGCGATAGCCCAAGAAGTGAAACTCTGCATCTGGCCACAACTCCCTAGCTTTGCTAATCAATGGGGTAGAAACGAGTACATCCCCAATTTGCCGAGTAGCAATAAAGAGTACTTTCTTAGGCTTGAGGTCTGAGAAAGGGCGCATATTTGATGGGCTCATTACATTGCCTTTGCCAGAATCTTTTCCCGCACGTGGCGGGCATTCTCAGCGGCCTTACTTTGGTCATTGATTCTATGAAAAAGATGCAGTACTTCAGTGGCCCAGGCTCCTGATTTACGAATGATGTGGTGGCGTTGCAAACGAAATACAAAATCAGCATCCTCATGACCCCAGCCTGTCATGGTTTCATCAAATCCATTAATTGCCTCGGCATCTGACTTCCAGCATGCCATATTGCAACCTTTAATACGGCGCCAGACAAACTTTTGATAGTCTCGCCATGAACCATTGCCAAGCTTGATTTTCAGTGGCCAGTATTTATTAATACTACCACTGAGGCGTTCACCGAGGAGGCGGGCGCTAAAACGTTGAAAGTCCCAATGAGGCCAAGTGATGAGTTCTTGAGTGAGTTTTTCATTCATGATAACTCGGCTACCAGTGACCATAAATCCTTTTTGCGCTAATTGCCGATGACGCGCCACAAAATCAGGTTGCACAATGCAGTCACCATCTAAAAATACTAGGTAATCGCCATGGGCAGCAGCAATCGCTTGATTCAGAATCAAGGTTTTCCGAAAGCCCTGATCGTCTTGCCATAAATGCCGAATAGTCACTGGGAACGATATCTTAAATTGCTCAATGACTTGCTTGGTGCTATCGGTAGAGCCGTCATCAGCAATGATGATTTCAAAATCACGATCGGTTTGTGTCGCGAGAGACTCTAGGCATAACTTAAGAGCTTGTGGCCAGTTGTAGGTGGCCAGCAAAATCGAAATCATTTCTTAGCATCCTGATGAAGATGCCAAAGTTTGATATAGCGATAGTAAGTCCCTTGACCATTAGAGATGGCTAAAGCAAATCCTTGAGCACCATCTAAGAATCCAGCGCGAAGAATATAGGTACGAAAGAATGCCCAGAAGCCATGAAGAACTGCTTTTAAAGGGTTACTCGTTTTACCTTTAGCAAAAGCTTGCTCTGCAGATGCAGTCGAGTAGCGATCAATTTTTTGCAAGACTTGTGAGTAGTTCATGAAGCTGTAATGCAGCATAGGATTTTTCAGTTTGGCAACTTGGCCATGGGGAACCAATTTCTCGTGCACCAAATCATCTGAAAAACGGGCAGTGCTTCGTTTAAAGAGGCGATCTACATAATCTGGATTCCAGCCGGAATGACGAATAAAGCGCCCGCAATACCAAGATAGTCTTGGAATGGCAAAGCAGTCCACATGAGCGCTGTGCGCAATGGCGGTCGAAATTTCAGTACGTAAGGCGGGGGTAAGTCTTTCGTCAGCGTCTAAGGAGAGCACCCATTCGCCAGTAGCCAGGTCAAGGGCACGGTTCTTTTGGGGGCCAAAACCAGGCCAATCAGGCGGGCTGGCAATAATAGCCCCATAGTTTTGGGCTATTTCCAGGGTACGGTCAGAACTGGCTGTATCAACGACAACGATCTGCTGGGCAATACCTTCTAGGGAGGCTAGACAATCGTCCAAATTGGCCTCTTCATTGCGGGTGATGAGTATGACTGATAAGGTGGGCATAATTCATTA
>Ga0208496_1000301_pt1 | contig 17285 bp, 12 predicted proteins | sample CryBogmetaGMA2M_FD_184552 | JGI IMG/M metagenome (GOLD analysis project Ga0208496, IMG submission 184552) | Freshwater microbial communities from Crystal Bog, Wisconsin, USA - MA2M (SPAdes) | ecosystem: Environmental > Aquatic > Freshwater > Lake | place: Crystal Bog, Wisconsin, USA | collected... | reverse complement strand
CTGACGAATTAATCCGAGATAGCTGTTATTCACCAACACCATCACTAAAGGTAATTTGAATTGCGCACCTACAGCCAACTCTTCAATTAAGAACTGGAAGTCATAATCGCCTGATAAACCGACGACGGTACGAGTAGGATCAGCAGCCAAAACACCCAGAGCAGCAGGGATAGTCCAGCCTAATGGGCCAGCTTGTCCGCAGTTAATCCACTGGCGATCGCCATACACATGCAAGAACTGTCCGCCTGCAATTTGGGATAAACCAATGGTGGTGACATAGATAGTGTCGCGACCAAATGCAGTGTTCATCTCTTGATAAACACGTTGTGGTTTGACTGGAATGTTATCAAAATCAGTCTTACGCAACATGAGCTTCTTACGCTCTTGGCAACGACCTACCCAATCACCATAATTATTGAGCTTACCTTTTGCCTTCCACTCTTTAGCAACTTCAACAAATAACTCAAGAGCTGCTTTGGCATCAGAAACAATTCCGTAATCAGGCGTAAATACCCGACCAATTTGGGTAGGCTCAACGTCAACGTGAATAAATTTACGCCCTTTGGTGTACACGTCAATTGAACCAGTATGACGGTTAGCCCAACGGTTGCCAATGCCTAATACAAAGTCGCTAGCTAGCATCGTGGCATTACCGTAGCGATGCGAGGTTTGCAAACCAACCATACCAGCCATTAAGGGGTGGTCATCTGGGATTGATCCCCAACCCATTAAGGTTGGAATGACTGGAATGTTCATCAACTCAGCAAACTCTACTAATAACTTAGAAGCATCTGCATTGATAATTCCGCCGCCAGCCACAATCAATGGCTTTTCGGCAGTCATCAACATTTCCATCGCTTTTTCGATTTGCTTACGGCTTGGTGTGGGTTTGTAAACCGCCAATGGCTCGTAAGTATCAATGTCAAATTCAATCTCAGCCATCTGAACATCAATTGGCAAATCAATCAACACTGGGCCTGGACGTCCAGAGCGCATGATGTGAAAGGCCTGTTGAAATACACGCGGCACCAAACCTGGCTCACGAACGGTAACAGCCCACTTGGTAACGGGTTTAGCAATGCTCTCAATATCAACAGCTTGGAAATCTTCTTTGTACAAACGTGCACGTGGTGCTTGACCTGTAATGCAAAGAATTGGAATGGAATCAGCGCTAGCTGAATATAGGCCGGTAATCATATCGGTTCCAGCAGGGCCAGAGGTACCAATACATACGCCAATATTGCCAGCCTTCGCACGGGTGTAGCCTTCGGCCATATGCGATGCACCTTCTACGTGGCGTGCCAAAATATGGGTAATCGACTGACGTTCACGAAGTTGTGCATAGAGTGGATTAATTGCGGCGCCAGGAACACCGAAAGCAGTAGTAATGCCCTCTTTTTCCATTACCAAAACCGCTGCCATTGCTGCCTTCATTTTTGCCATGATTTGCCTCCCAATGTTGTTGTAGGCGCAATGATGGTGAAATTTGGGCCTTTTGGGAAGATCAGCAAATCTATATCTAGTATTCCACCATGGAATAGTGTAAAAATAGTGCATCTGAACCCTTAAAAACCACTATGGATCGCGTCCAAGGCATATTTCTATTTATCCGAATTGTTGAAACGGGCTCATTTAGCAAGGCTGCTGAAGACTTGGGTATCACCCAGCCAACCGCCACTAAGTTTGTAGCCAGCCTAGAAAAGCGTTTAGGCACCCTATTACTGCATCGAAGTACACGGGGTGTCACAGCTACCGAGATTGGGAAGCTCTACTACGAGAAATGCAAGATTATTTCTCAGGAAATTAATGAGGCTGACGATCTCGCTTCATTAATGCAATCTAAAGTTCGTGGCAAATTAACGATCAGCTCTTCAGTTGCATTTGGGCGCCGCGTACTAACACCATCGATCTTAGAGTTCATGTCACATCATCCAGAGTTAGAAGTCGATTTAAGCATGGATGATCGCTATATCAACTTGATTGAGCAAGGAGTCGATTTAGCAATTAGGATGAGAAATCTGCCAGACTCCTCATTGGGCTCGCGATTTATCGGCATGAATCCTTGGATATTGGTTGCCAATCCCAAATATCTTCAAGAACATCCAGCGCCTAAAGCGCCAGAAGACATCAAAAAACATCGCGCCCTCATCTACACGACAGCGCAAAGTGATCATCGCTGGAGTTTTACGAACCCGCAAAATCAAACTGAAGTTGTTGAAGTGAAGGGTCCGTTTATTTCCAACAACCTTTCTTCTATTCTTGCAGCAGCTAGGACGGGAATGGGTTTAGCAGCACTGCCCTGCTACGTAGCCCACCAATCGATTCAAGATCAAGTATTACAACCAGTAATGGAAGACTGGCTCCTACCAAGTCAAGAAATACATGCGGTATTTTCATCACCCAAACATGTGCCCACTAAGGTGATTCAATGCATTGATTGGCTACAAGGTCAATTTAAAGGAGAATGGTGGAAAGGCCTTCCTCCAGAGCATATTGAATAAAAACCCCAATGCATACGGATTTGATGGGCACAAGCTGGGGCTAATCACTCCATAGCTTACCCGCAGTAGCCCAATCTGATTTTTTGATGTCTTGATAGATCACATCTACAGACTCAGCAGAGCAGCCCATAATTTTGACGGCAGCCTCAGTAATGGCTTTTGCATACTCACGCTTCACATCCTCTGTGCGACCTTCAAACAATTGAACCTGAATGACTGGCATCTTTACCTCCGACTAATAGTTAACAAACATACGTTGATATGCAGGCCATTCTAACTGGCCCTCCTGATCACCATCACTACAAAGCTGTTGGTAGGTTAATTCACAGATGTCCGAAGGCGGGCAAACAAGATCTTCATGAGATTGCGCTAGCAACTGAATCTTGCAAGCTTTATCGAGTACATCCATCAAATAAAATGCTTGCTGAATAGATGTCCCACAAACAATGCTGCCATGATTATGCAAAAGTATGGCCTTCTTATTTCCTAGGCTTGCAATTAAAGAGGTCTGCTCTTGCGATGAGAGCGCTAAGCCCTGGTATGGGTGGTAACCCATATCTTGATAAAAACGCAAGGCATGCTGAGAAATCGGTAATAGTCCTTTTTTCTGGGCCGATACAGCAATCACAGAATCTGCGTGCAAATGCAAGACACAATGCGCATCTACTCTTGCTGCATGTACTGCTCCATGAATTGCAAACCCTGTTTGATTGACTGGGCCATCACCAGACAGTATTTCGCCTTCAACATTAACCTTCACTAAATTTTGTGGGGTGACTTCATCAAAGCGTAGTCCGAACTGATTGAGTAAATAAGCACCCTCTTCGCCCGGGATAGCTGCTGATATATGGGTATAAATTCCGTCATCCCAATTTTTGAGGTGTGCTAGTTGATAGGCTGTTGCTAAATCAATACGAACTTGCTTTTCATGATCAGAAATAGGGCCTAAGGAAGCCCACTCTTTTGAGTTAATTTGGAATTTTGAATTAAATGAATTCACTTGCACATAAACCTTACTTCAATAAATTGAGCATTGCAGCTTCATCAATCACTGCCACACCCAACTCTTCTGCCTTAGTGAGTTTACTTCCTGCGTCAGTACCTGCTACAACATAGTCAGTTTTCGCAGAAACTGACCCGGCTACCTTAGCTCCCGATTTTTCAAGTAGGGCCTTTGCCTCGTCCCTTGTCATCGTTGGGAATGTACCCGTTAGCACAAAGGTCTTGCCCGCTACTGCTGCGCTAATCACTTTTTCTTCCACAGCAAGTTGCATGCCTGAGGCTAAAAGTTGCTCAATGACCTCTCTGTTATGCGTCTCTTGCATAAAGCTCGTGATGGAATCTGCTACTACGGGACCCACATCTTTTACTGTGAGCAGGTCTTCCATGCCAGCATCCATTAAGGCATGCATCGATTGATAGTGATTCGCTAAATCCTTTGCTGTAGTCTCGCCCACATGACGAATACCCAGAGCAAAGATAAATCTCGCTAAGGTTGTGTTCCTAGATTGGTTAATTGCCGTAATCAGATTATCTGCAGACTTATCGCCCATACGCTCAAGATTAGTAAGAGCAGTAAATCCCAATCTGTAGAGATCTGCTGGGGTTCTTACTAGATTGTGATCAACCAATTGATCCACGATCTTCTCGCCAAGACCTTCTATATCAAGCGCTCTTCTATGGGCAAAGTGTATTAATGCCTGCTTGCGCTGCGCCCCACAAAATAAACCACCGCTACAGCGAGCTACCGCCTCATCTGCCAAACGCTCAATATGCGAATCACATACCGGACAGTGAGTTGGCATCACAAATTGAGTAGTGTTGGCAGGCCTGCGGTCTTTAATGACCAAAACCACTTCTGGAATCACATCACCCGCTCTGCGCACTGAAACGGTATCGCCTATCCGTACATCCTTACGCTTTACTTCGTCTTCGTTATGGAGTGTGGCATTAGTAACTGTTACCCCACCCACTTCAACTGGCGCCAGTCTAGCTACCGGAGTAATTGCGCCAGTCCGGCCCACCTGGACATCAATACCCAAGACAGTAGTGAGTGCCTCTTGCGCTGGATACTTATGAGCCAGAGCAAACCTTGGCGCTCTGGATACAAAACCAAGTTGAGCCTGGTCTGCAAACGAATTGACTTTATAGACTACACCATCAATATCGTATGGAAGGGAATCTCGTTTTACACCAATCTCATTATAGAAATTGAGGATCTCTTGCACTGAGTTAAGTACTCTGCGCTCTGAACATACAGGCAATCCCAGCTCTACATAAGTATTAAGTAATTCTTCATGGGTTTTGGGGAGCCAAGCTTGAGGCTCTAATGCACCTAAGCCATAAGCAAAGAACGAGAGTGGTCTTTTTGCGGTGATCTTCGAATCTAATTGACGCAGGCTACCAGCTGCAGCATTGCGGGGATTAGCAAACTCTTTTTCTCCCAACTCTGCTGCCTGTCTATTCATCTTCTCGAAGTCTTTAAGATACATAAAAACTTCACCACGTACTTCTAATACTTTCGGAATATTTTTACCAGTGAGTTTGAGAGGGATAGCACGAATTGTTTTAATGTTTGCTGTGACATCTTCACCGCTGGCACCATCACCACGTGTTGCAGCAGTGATTAGAAAGCCATTTTCATAACGCAGGGAAATCGCCAAACCATCAAACTTAAGTTCGCCAGCATAAGCGACGTGATCTAGATGTAAGCCTTCACGACAACGACGATCAAAAGCAATAAGCTCAGACTCCTCAAATGCATTATTCAAAGAGAGCATCGGCACTTCATGCGTTACCGAATCAAATTCTTTCAGGGCAGCACCACCCACCCTTTGCGACAGTGACTCTGAGGTAATCCATTGGGGATGAGCAGCCTCAATCTCTAAAAGCTCACGATAAAGGCGATCATATTCACTATCAGGCAGTAGTGGATTATCGAGTACGTAATAGGCATGCTCTAAGCGTGCAAGCTCACCCTGCAAGAATGCATAGCGCTCCGCTAAATTTGTCGGACTATTGGACGACAAGGTGATTTCCTAGCTAAAGAGTCTGCTAGCCGTAGAAGATCCAGCGGGAACGCCAGACTTCTCTAGATTGGCATAAAGAATATCGAGATGCTGACGAATACTTACTACAGCACCTTCACTCAAATTAATACCATTGTCATCCACTAGGCGACCATGGGCGGCCTGAGCAATCTCAACACCTTCACCGAGCATTCTTTCAAAAGCGCGTTCTTCTTGAGCAACTAATGGAACCTCAAGCAACAAAGTCAATTGTGACACCGGTAAATTAGGATCTAAATCAGCACTATTAAAAACAAGTACTCCATTGCTATAGAACTCATACTGCCTACCGTTGCGGGCTAATTTGAATCCACGCTGACGCATGAGCGCATCAAAGTTGCCCCATGGGCATGGCTCATCAAATAAAACATTAATGCTGAGTTGAATATCACTATCAGCAGCCATCACATCTAACTCTTTGGCACTTTCTAACATCGTGTTCACACTAGGCATATCAATTTGCGAACCCAAAGTCTCGGCAAGCGCTTGTGCACGTGAGCAAAAGTCAGATAATTCTAATACGCCAATAGCGCCACGGCGACTCGCCAATTGAATCGCTAGTTGTAATTCCGAATAGGGAGACTCTGGCTTCAACCCCTCCCAATCTTCTGCGGCATCAATATCAGCATTGAGACCCTCGCAACCCCATCTAGCGGTAGCTTGAACTTGCGAATCTGCCCAATCACCAATCTCTTCTAAGATCTCTGAGCCAGCAATCGCTTGGTCAAAACGCAGTGTAATGACGCAATCAATGCGTGGATCAATAGTGAATTTTTCGGGACTGGAATTTGCCATTGCAGTAGATGCAAAGCTCGGCTCAGTCCAACCCATCTCTGGATCTGCAAAACCAGGGGCAAAGCTTGGCTCACGAGTAAATTGAGCTTGCTCTCTTGCTTGATGGCGAGCGCGTGCGTATTTGAAATTAAGAATGGCTACCAATATTAAAATTACCAGCCCAATAGCAGCTAATGCGAATTGCAAATCAGACAACCCCAACATCGTCATGATTTGTTCTACGTACACTTAGGCAGCCTCCACCATCGATACAGCAGATGAGATATCTACCGCCACAATTCTGGATACACCCTGCTCTTGCATAGTGACGCCAATAAGTTGATGGGCAATTTCCATGGTGATCTTGTTATGTGAGATGAAAATAAATTGTGTCTTCTCTGACATTTTGGCAACCATCTTTGCATAGCGCAAGGTATTCGCATCATCCAATGGAGCATCCACCTCATCCAATAAGCAGAATGGGGCAGGATTGAGGAGGAACAGTGAGAAAACCAAAGCAATCGCAGTCAGGGCCTTTTCACCGCCTGAAAGAAGATGAATAGAGCTGTTTTTCTTACCCGGAGGCTGAGCCATCACTTGAACACCAGAATCCAAGATTTCTTCGCCGGTCATCACTAGCTCAGCATGGCCGCCACCGAAAAGTTCTGGGAACAGTTTTCCAAAGTGGATATTGACTTGATCAAAAGTGCCTTGCAATAAATCACGTGTTTCAGCATCAATCTTCGCAATCGCATCAGTCAAAGTCTGCATCGCCTCATTCAAGTCAGCTGATTGTGCATCCAAGAACTGCTTACGCTCTCGTGAGCTTGCCAATTCATCAAGAGCTGCCATATTCACTGGGCCCAAGGACCCAATTTCCGCATTCAAACGATTAACTTCAGTTTGTAGTGCGCCAACCTTCAAGTCTGGGCTGAAACTTGCCTCCAAGGCAATAAGATCAGCTTCAGCATCTATCAATAATGTTGCAAATTGCTCGTAGTTCAAGCGGGCAGCTTGTTCACGTAACTGCAAATCAACTACTTTGTCACGCATTGGCTGTAAGCCGCGCTCTATTTGCATACGGGCCTCATCCGCTTCACGCAGTTGATGCAATAAAGCATCTTGCTCAGTGCGAGCATTTGCTAGAGCAGACTCACGTGCACTGCGTGCTAATAACAAACCTTGTAATTTATCTTGCGCTTCTTCATCACTTAAAGCTGCTAACTCTTGGGTCGCCAAGTCGTGCTTATCTTGGATTTCCATAATCTGAGTACGCGCTGTGCTTTGATCGCGTTGCAAATCAGTAATACGCTGCTGTAATGAGCGAGCCGCAAATGCTGCTTCTTGTGCAGCCATCTCAGCAGTGCGGAGTGATTCACGTAAGCGATCGCGCTCTTGCGTAGCAAGCTCTAACTTATCTTGGGCTACCTGGAGAGACTCTTGCAGCGCCTGCTTTGAGTGTTCAGATTGTACTAACTCCGCGGATGATTGTTCTTGATTTGTACTCAGCTGCTCCATCTGCTGACGTAATTCAGATAGCTCGCTCTGAATTTGTGCAGCACGCTGACTATATTGCTCTTCAGCTTGGGTCAACTGCATTCTTTCTACTTCAAAGCCATGTGCTTCCTGAACAGCATGCTCGGCATTGATTCGTGCCTGCTCTGCTGCTTGGTGTGCAGCTTGATAATTTGCGGCGCACTGATCCAACTCACTCTGCAATTCGCTTTGCATGAGCTTTTGTGCACGTAATTGCTTCTCAAGACTTTCCATCTCTTGAGCGCGCGCCAACATACCCGCTTGCTCAGAGTCTGCAGCATAGAGCTGAACACTTACGCGGCTTACTAAGTGACCTTGCGCAGTTACAAAAGCACCGCCAGCAGGTAACTTTTCACGACGATGCAAGGCATCTTCGAGACTACTAGCAATATAAATATTATCTAACCACTCTTGCAGCACAGAAGTCAGTCGTGCTGCGCCAGCACTTTGAACGCGAGTAAGCAGCGGTGTGAAATCCGACGGGACATTGGTGTGTGCAGGTGTAATTTCTTCAGTCAATAAAATTGCTAGACGACTTGGAGGAGCATCATTAGCCAAAGCTAGCGTCTCTTGAACGCTCTTTGCTGTGACTGCAGCCAAGCGTTCACGCAATACAGATTCCAAAGCGGCTTCCCAACCACTTTCAACCTTCAGTTCTTGCCAGAGGCGTTTACTTTCTTTGAGGCCCTTGCTCTCTAGCCATGGTCCAATCTTACCTTGCGCCTGAACACTAGCTTGCAATGCGGTTAACGCAGTCAGCTTTGCTTCTGTTTGCGCAAGATCCTGGTTTGCAGTCTGGATCTTTTGCTGTGCAGTATTTCGCGCCTCGTCAGCTGCTGGGACGCGTTGCTGAGTATCGGCTGCGCGCTGCTTAGCCTCATCCACCTTACGCTGCGCCATCACCTGACGATCAATCGAGGTTTGTAAAGCTTGTGCATCGGGCCTGCGCATACCATCTAATTCACTGGTGAGGCGAGTTTCGCGCCCTTTTAGTTCATCTGATTGCGCCGACATAGCACGAATGCGCTCACCCATACTTGCTAAGCGCTGCTCAACAGACGCTAAACTTTCACGCGCATTGTTGAGATCATGTGCGGATGTTTGATAAGTCTCTTCACGACCTGGCATCTGTGATTGCAAGCCATTCAAATCTGTCAAGAGAGTTTGCTCTTTTTCTGTTGCAAGAGATAGCTCATGCTCAGTAGTACGTTGCGCCTGTGCAGCATCGGTCTCTTGAACGGTCCAACGTTGTAACTGCGCTTGTAAATCAAGTGTTTGCTGTTGTAAACGTTGGCGCGCTTCTTGTACATAATGAATCTGAGATTCAACCTGACTAACATCGGAGTTAGTTTGATACAAATCACCTTGAGCTTGAGAAACTTTGTCTTGTAATGAGTACTGTTGGGTGCGCATCGTTTCTAATTCAGCCTCAGCATGACGTAGCTTGGCAGTTTGCTCTTCCAAGCCAACCTGCGTATCACGAATACTATTGGCATGACGCTCTTGCTCTTTACCAGCCTCAGTCTGACGCACAAACCACAGCAACTGTTGCTGTGATTTCATTTGCGTAGAGAGTTCTGCATGACGTTCAGCAACCGTAGCTTGTTTTTCTAAACGTGTGAGCTGCTGATCGAGTTCACGCAAGATATCTTCAACACGAGTCAAATTTTCTACAGTGTCTTCGAGACGTGATGCAGTTTCTTTACGACGCTCCTTATATTTAGAAACGCCAGCAGCTTCTTCTAAGAAGACGCGCAATTCTTCTGGCTTTGCCTCTAAGATACGATTGATTGTTCCCTGTCCAATGATGGCGTAACCTCTAGGACCCATACCCGTGCCCAAGAAAATATCTTGAATATCTTTACGACGTACTACTTGATTGTTAACGTAGTAACTAGAGTTACCATCACGCGTTAGAACACGTTTGATCCCTAACTCTGTAAAAGCACTCCACTGACCTTGAGCGCGACCTTCAGAATTATCAAAAATCAATTCCACACTGGCGCGGCCAGAAGGTTTACGCAAGCCAGAACCATTAAAAATGACGTCCTGCATGGATTCGCCACGTAGTTCGCTGGCGCGGGACTCTCCCAAAACCCAGCGGACTGCGTCAATGATGTTTGACTTTCCGCAGCCGTTAGGACCCACAACGCCAATTAATTGGCCGGGCATTTCAAAATGGGTTGGGTCAACGAAAGACTTAAAGCCGGAAAGTTTGATGGATTTCAGTTGCACGGCGTACTTTGCAGGGAAAAAAGAAGGTTAAATAAGGGGGTAGTTAATTAAAGCTAAAGTGGGAAGATGATAGCAAGCTTGAGACTACTTAGACGCGTTTTCTGCCCATCGATATAATGATAAATCTACCTCCAGGGACAAAACCCCTTAACAATCTGATAGTTAACTAAAAAGCATGAGCCAATCACCACAAAACATCATTGAACAAGCCTGGGAAAACCGCGCAAACCTCTCCCCAGATACCGCCCCAGGGGATGTCCGCAATGCTGTAAATGCAGTCCTAGAGGGTCTTAATGCGGGCACTATTCGGGTTGCTGAACGCCGTAGCGTTGGCAAATGGGATGTTAATCAGTGGGTTAAAAAGGCTGTTTTGCTCTCTTTTCGCCTAGAGGACAATACGCCCATGGGCGCTGGAGGCTATACCCAGTTCTATGACAAAGTACCCAGCAAATTTGAGAACTACACTGCAGCTGATTTTGCTGCTGGCGGCTTTCGAGTTGTTCCTCCTGCTATCGCCCGTCGCGGCTCATTTATTGGCAAAAATGCAGTTTTAATGCCTTCTTATGTCAATATTGGCGCCTATGTCGGTGAAGGTACCATGGTCGACACCTGGGCAACCGTAGGTTCTTGCGCTCAAATTGGCAAGAATGTTCACCTCTCTGGTGGCGTAGGTATCGGTGGCGTTTTGGAACCCATCCAGGCTGGTCCAGTAATCATTGAAGATAACTGCTTTATCGGTGCGAGATCCGAGGTGGTTGAAGGCGTAGTTATCGAAGAGAACTCCGTTCTCTCCATGGGTGTCTATCTGGGCCAAAGTACTAAGATTTATGACCGCGAAACGGGTGAAGTGCACTACGGCCGTGTTCCAGCAGGCTCTGTAGTAGTTCCAGGCTCACTTCCTTCCGCATGTGGCAAATATAGTTTGTATGCCGCTGTCATCGTGAAGAAAGTGGATGCTCAAACTAGAGCTAAAACTGCTATCAACGAATTACTCCGCGACTAAATTTTTTTATGAGCGCCACCCTTGAGCTGACAGAAGCCCTGATTGCTTGCCATTCAGTTACTCCGGCCGATGGTGGTTGCCAAGAATTAATTGCTAAACGCTTACAAGCGATTGGGTTTCATACTGAGAGTGTTATCAGTGGCCCCAGTCACTTTCAGGTGACCAATCTGTGGGCAATTAAAAAAGGTAAAGCTAGTGACCAAGGCAAAGTATTCATGTTTGCTGGTCATACTGACGTAGTACCAACGGGACCATTAGAAAAGTGGGATAGCAATCCTTTTACTCCGACCATTCGTGATGGGATGCTCTATGGTCGTGGTGCAGCGGATATGAAAACCTCGCTTGCAAGTTTTGTGGTTGCCACGGAAGAGTTCGTTACTACACATCCGAATCATCAAGGCTCGATTGCCTTTCTGATAACAAGCGATGAAGAAGGTCCAGCGAATGATGGTACCGTCATTATGTGCGAGCGCTTACAAAAACAGGGGCAGCGCCTTGATTACTGCGTCATTGGTGAGCCTACTTCTGTAGATCAACTTGGCGACATGATTAAAAATGGTCGTCGTGGCTCCTTATCTGGCAAGTTGATAATTAAAGGTATTCAGGCCCACATTGCCTACCCGCATTTAGGCAAGAATCCAATCCATCTTTCAGCACCCGCAATTTCTGCTTTAGTAGAGACAGAATGGGACAAAGGGAATGAATATTTTCAACCTACCAGCTTTCAGATCTCCAATATTCATGCAGGCACTGGTGCAAACAATGTTATTCCGGGTGAATTAACAATCGATTTCAATTTCCGTTTCTCTACAGAGAGTAAACCAGAGCAACTGCGTGAGCGTCTTGAAAAAATTCTTAAAGACGCTGGCATTGATTTTGAAATTGATTGGCATCTAGGTGGCAGCCCGTTTATTACCGGGGATGGCGATCTTGCTAGCGCATTACGTAAAGCTATCAAAGCAGAAACCAAATTAGACACAGAGCTATCAACCACTGGTGGCACTAGTGATGGGCGTTTTATCGCGAAGATTTGCAAAGAAGTGGTGGAATTTGGCCCCCTCAATGCTACTAGCCACAAAATTAATGAATGCGTCATCATTGACGATGTCGAGCCCCTCAAAAATATTTATCGCAAAACACTTGAGCTGCTCATTGCTTAATTGCGAATCGATTTTCTAATTAAATCTGATCCCTCATGGACCCTGAGCCTTTGCAGTCTTTAACAGTCAATCAGTGCATTAATCAAATTGCACAAAAACTGGTAGCAGCAAACTTACATTATGGCCATGGCGCAATTGATGCCCAAAGTGAAGCACTTTGGCTTGTGAGTAAGCAGATCCATTTAAGTCCAAGTGAAGCTCTTGATCATCTAGAGGATGTTATTACGATCGAGCAAGCGACGAAAGCATTAGCTATTACTGATGAAAGAATTTCTACACGCAAACCTCTTGCTTACATCTTGGGTGAGGCCTGGCTTATGGGTGTACCTTTTTTCTGTAGTGAGCAAAGCATTGTTCCTCGATCCTGGATTGCTGAACTCATCGTGGATGGCTCCCTAGAACCATGGCTGCCTGCAGGTGGTAAAGCACTTGACTTGTGTACTGGCAATGGCTCTCTAGCAATTCTCTTGGCACTGTCCTGTCCTGATGTTCATGTGAATGCATGCGATATCAGTATGCCGGCCCTATCTCTTGCTGCCCGTAATATAGAGCGTCATGGCTTGAGCTCACAGGTAGAATTATTGGATGGCGATTTATGGAACGCATTACCTGAGCCAAATGAAGATAACTTATTCGACCTCATCATCTGTAACCCACCATATGTAAATGCTAGCTCTATGAATGCGCTTCCTGAGGAATATCAGGCAGAGCCAACTCTGGCACTAGCAGGCGGAGAAGATGGCATGGATTTAATTAAAAGAATTATTGCGCATGCTCCAGAGTACTTATCTGAGCGCGGCGCCATTCTGATTGAAATTGGTAATGAGTATGAGAACTTTAAAAAAGTTTTTCCGCAAATTCCGGTGATCTGGATGGAAGTGTCTGCTGGCGAAGAGCAAGTGCTTCTTATACAAGCAGAAGATTTGCGCTAATCAAGGTAAGGCTTAACTTAACTCAGCCGCAGCAGCGATTGCTTGATCAATTCTTTCAACCGGAATTACTTTTAATCCCGGAATCTTTGTCTTAGGCATATTGGCCTTTGGAATAATGGCCACTGTAAAGCCTAACTTTGCCGCCTCTTTCAAACGCTCTTGACCACGCGGGCATGGACGAATCTCACCAGCTAAACCAACCTCACCGAACACAATAAGCTGTTTTGGTAGTGCGCGGTTGCGAATCGAAGATTGAATTGCCAGAAGTACTGCTAAGTCAGCAGCTGGCTCGGAGATTTTGACGCCGCCCACAGCATTTAAGAAAACGTCTTGATCAAAGCAAGCAATACCTGCATGCCGATGCAATACTGCCAATAACATTGCTAAACGAGCTTGCTCTAGGCCAACAGCTAGGCGCCGCGGGTTAGGAACATGTGCGGTATCTACCAGCGCTTGAATTTCTACCAATAAAGGTCGACTTCCTTCTTGTGTAACCAGTACACAAGCGCCTGGAACCATTTCCTCATGCTGCGATAGAAAAATTGCTGAAGGATTGGTAACGCCACGCAGACCTTTCTCGGTCATGGCAAACACACCCAACTCATTTACTGCACCAAAACGATTCTTGATTGAGCGCACCAAACGGAATGAAGAATGCGTGTCACCCTCAAAGTACAAGACGGTATCTACAATATGCTCTAAGACTCTTGGTCCGGCAAGATGGCCATCTTTAGTCACATGACCCACCATTAATACACAGATCCCACTAGATTTAGCGGCTCTGGTTAATTGGGCAGCACACTCGCGCACTTGCGCTACAGATCCAGGCGCGGAACTCAGCACTTCTGAATACAAAGTCTGAATCGAATCCACTACTAATACTTGTGGCTTGACAGTATTCATAATCGAGATCAACTTCTCTAACTGAATTTCTGCCAAGACTTCTAATTGGGGGGCATCAAGCGCAATCCGTTTTGCACGTAATGCAATTTGGGCTGCTGATTCTTCACCGCTGCTATAAAGTACATTCATGCCAGCAGAACTCATCTGCGCCAAGGCTTGTAATAGTAATGTCGATTTACCAATTCCGGGATCGCCGCCCAAGAGAACTACACCACCTGGAACAAGGCCCCCACCTAAGACACGATCAAACTCTTCAACCCCTGTGCTAAATCTGGGCAGATCTTCTGCAGTAATAGCGGAAAGTTTTTGCCTTGGTAAAGATTGCGCTAAGCCCTGAAAACGAGCATTGGATGTTGTCTCTGGAAGGGCCTCTTCCATCGTGTTCCACTCTTGACATGATGGACACTGCCCCTGCCATTTTGCAGAGCTGCCACCACAGGATTGGCAGATATAAACTGTTTTGACTTTAGCCAAGAGTTACCCAGTAATAAAGATGAAAAAAGATCGCATCAACAATTAATCGAGCTGAGTGCCAGCTTTATTTTCTTGAGCACGCTTAGGCGCGTCTTTGCGACGCTGTTCTAGATCTGCAGCTCTAGCTGTCGCTGCTTTTTGTTTTTCTTCGAACTCACGCTGATTATCTACACGCTCAGCAGCTTTGACGGGCGAGGCCCGCTCAGCAGCACGCTTAATATCTTCTTGATCTTTTAAGCTCTTGCGTAATTTACGTTGCACCTCATGAAGTGCGATCTCTTGCTCTGTGATAGGATCTATCTCCTTACGATATTGTGCTCTTGCGCTACTCAGGCAGTAATTGACCCAATATTTTTGATAGCACTCAGTTTGAGACTTGCCCCAGCGATACTTAGCCCATTCGCGCTGCAATTCAAGCTCTTGCTCAATCTTGTTGAGCTGATCAAGCTCAGTCTCTTCAGCAGGAGTTGCTAAAACCGAACTGCCAAACGAACAAGCGAACAAAACAATTCCGAAAAATATTTTTGAGCGCAGAAACAAATTTCTCAAATTTCCACCTTGGCGCCCAACTCTACTAAGCGATTTGCGGGGATCTTAAAGAAGTCGGATTGACGACCTGCATTTTGGTACATCCAACAGAACAGACGCTCACGCCACAAAGCCATTCCCGGAATTTCAGTTGAAACAATCGTGTCACGTGACAAGAAGAAGGAGGTATTCATCAGATCAAATTCAAGTCCTGAAGATTTTGCAACTAATTCAATAATCTTAACCGCATCGGGAGTTTCATTGAAGCCGTAAACCGCGCGCACTACATAGATGCTATTTCCGAGATCACGCAAGGTAATGCGCTCTTCATCTTTTACATAGGGCACATCCCAAATGCTGACCTTTAAGAAAAAGACTCTTTCATGAAGCACGTGGTTATGTTTCAGGTTATGCAAGAAAGACACCGGTAAGTAATCTACGTGAGCCGTCAGAAAGACTGCAGTCCCCTCAACTCGATGAGGTGGATGCTGCATCAAGGCATCGATAAAACCCTTGAGAGCAATTCCATTATTCATTGCATTGTGGCGCAATATCTTGCGACCCTGATACCAGGTCATTAGAACAATAAAACAGATCGCACCTAGTAGCAGAGGGAACCATCCACCCTCCATAATTTTCAAAAGATTGGCAGTTAAAAAGGCAAGATCAACTATCAAAAATGCACTGATTACCAAGGTAACCAGAAAGGTATTCCAACGCCAAACCACGCGCATCACGATAGCTGCTAGGAAGGTCGTGACAATCATCGTAGTGGTCACTGCAATACCATAAGCAGCAGCCAAGTTTTCAGATTTCTTAAATGCCAAAACGACAACAATGACCAATACCAATAGTGTCCAGTTAACTAGAGGCATGTAGATTTGCCCTATCTCACGATCAGAGGTATGACGTACTTTCATACGAGGGACAAAGCCTAACAAGATAGCCTGACTTGTCATTGAGAAAGCACCAGAGATAACTGCTTGTGAGGCAATGACTGTTGCAGAGGTTGCCAAAATGATCAATGGGATAACAAAGCTTTCTGGAACCATTAAGAAAAATGGATTACTAATCGTTTCTGGGTTATTTAAAAACATGGCGCCTTGGCCAAAGTAATTTAAGAGTAAGCAAGGCATCACAATAAAAAACCAGCCCATCCGTATTGGCTTAACTCCAAAGTGACCCATATCGGCGTATAAAGCCTCAGCCCCCGTTAACACTAGGAAGACAGCACCAAGAACAATAAAACCCTGAAGAGCATGCTCATTCATGAATTGGATAGCATGAATTGGATTAATTGCTCCGAGGATACTGGGGAACTGAACGATTTGATATAGGCCCATCAAGCCGATAACGGCAAACCAAGCAACCATGATTGGGCCAAAGAGTTTTCCAACTACATCAGTGCCTGTTTTCTGAATAAAAAACAATACCACCAAGATAAAGATTGTCACTGGAATAACAAAGCGGGTTAAGTCAGGAGAAATGACCTCAAGCCCTTCAACCGCAGAGAGCACTGAAATGGCCGGAGTAATGATGGCATCGCCATAAAACATGCAGGCCCCAAAAACGCCCGCCATGATGATTAGAAGTGAACGCTTTGAGCCAGATGGTGCAGTTCTCAAAGCCAAGGCCATGAGTGCCAGAATTCCACCCTCACCATGATTGTTTGCACGCATCACAAACAAAACATATTTCAAGGAAACTACAATTGCAAAAGCCCAGAAGACCATTGAAATAACACCGTAAACAGCGTCAGCGGAAAATGGGATACCGTGCTCAGCACTAAAACATTCTTTTAATGCGTATAAGGGGCTAGTACCAATATCACCGAACACCACACCAATGGCAGCAAACATCAATGCTACTGAGGCGCCTTTTTTATGCGGATGATTCTCACGTGAGATCTCCACAGGCCTTAGTAGGGATGATTCGGAGAACTCAGGATTACTAACTGACATCAATAGACCTTATTGCAATGTTGTGTCGCAATATATTACTCCTTATAGCGGCTCGTTAATTGATGACGGAAATCCTTAAAAACCGCTTTTTTATATTTGATTTGCGGGAAAACCTCGACAGAGACCCCCAAAAAATGGTAGAATTTCAGCTTCAGACGCGGGGTGGAGCAGTCTGGCAGCTCGTCGGGCTCATAACCCGAAGGTCGTAGG
>Ga0208496_1000293_pt1 | contig 17583 bp, 18 predicted proteins | sample CryBogmetaGMA2M_FD_184552 | JGI IMG/M metagenome (GOLD analysis project Ga0208496, IMG submission 184552) | Freshwater microbial communities from Crystal Bog, Wisconsin, USA - MA2M (SPAdes) | ecosystem: Environmental > Aquatic > Freshwater > Lake | place: Crystal Bog, Wisconsin, USA | collected... | reverse complement strand
AATTACCACATTGATTAATAAGTAAACAAAAGCTGAAATTAAGGCTGAATTTAAGACTGGTTCTTTCGTGCACGACAAAATACTGATTCTCGACTTTGGCTCACAAGTAACTCAATTAATTGCTAGGCGTGTGCGTGACGCTCAAGTGTACTCAGAGATCCATCCCTACGATTGCGATCCCGAATTCATTCGTAAATTTATTCAGGAGCAGGGTGGCAAAGGAATCATTCTTTCTGGTGGCCCTAGTTCAGTTACTGAAGACGGTAGTCCCAGGGCGCCTCAAATCGTTTTTGAATTAGGTGTTCCAGTTTTTGGTATTTGCTACGGCATGCAAACCATGGCAGCTCAATTGGGCGGGGCAGTTGCATCTGCAGAATCTTTGGGAAAAGCACGCGAGTTTGGCTATTCCGAGGTTCGTGCTCATGGTCACACTAATCTCCTCAAGGGTATTCAGGATTTTTCTACCAGTGAAGGCCATGGCATTCTGAAGGTATGGATGAGTCATGGCGATTCAGTAACTACCTTGCCGCCATCATTTAAATTGATGGCTTCCACTGATTCATGCCCTATCGCCGGCATGGCAGACGAAGAGCGCCGTTTCTACGCATTTCAGTTCCACCCAGAAGTGACCCATACCATTCAAGGCACTGCCATTCTGGAGCGCTTTGTACATCAAATTGCCGGATGCAAACCAGATTGGGTCATGGGGGACTATATTGCCGAAGCTGTTGAGCATATTCGTAAGCAAGTAGGGGATGAAGAAGTCATTTTGGGTTTGTCTGGCGGAGTCGACTCCAGTGTTGCGGCGGCATTAATTCATCGCGCAATTGGCGATCAGCTCACTTGCGTATTTGTTGATCATGGTCTGCTTCGTTTAAATGAAGGTGATATGGTCATGGAGATGTTTGCACGCAACCTTGGGGTTAAGGTGATTCGGGTCGATGCAAAAGATACCTTCATGAGTAATTTGGCAGGCGTTGCCGATCCAGAGGCAAAGAGAAAAATTATTGGTAAAGAATTCGTGGAAATTTTCCAGACCGAATCTGGAAAAATTAAGAATGCAAAGTGGCTTGCACAGGGAACTATCTATCCAGACGTGATTGAATCGGCTGGCAAAGGCAAGAAGGGTGCGCATACCATCAAGAGTCACCATAATGTTGGTGGCTTGCCTGATGATATGCACCTTCAACTACTAGAACCCCTACGCGAGTTATTTAAAGACGAAGTACGCGAGCTTGGTGTTGCATTGGGCTTGCCACGTGAGATGGTTTATCGCCATCCATTTCCGGGGCCTGGTTTAGGGGTTCGTATTTTGGGTGAGGTGAAAGCGGAGTTTGCTAGTCTGCTACAACGTGCAGATGCCATCTTTATTGAAGAATTACGAAATACTATTGATGAAGTTAGTCAAAAGTCTTGGTATGACCTTACTAGCCAAGCTTTTGCTGTGTTCTTGCCAGTTAAATCTGTTGGCGTAATGGGGGATGGCAGAACATATGAGTATGTAGTAGTACTCCGAGCAGTTCAGACGCAAGATTTTATGACAGCGCACTGGGCGCATTTACCATACGAGTTATTGGGCAAAGTTTCTAATCGCATCATCAATGAAGTGCGTGGCATCAATCGGGTTGTCTATGACATCAGTGGCAAACCGCCAGCTACGATTGAGTGGGAATAAAAACCTAGTTGATTGCTGTAGATGAGTGAGTTACGACGATCCTCTCTTGAAATACTGTTAATTACAGAACCCAAGACTAAGGTAGAACAGGTAAATCAATTATTTGAGGATCAGCTTTCTGGGCGGCTTAGCCTAGATCCCTCTGCTTATCTAAATGCAGAAGGACATCAGCTACCTGGGCGACCTGAGCGACCTGAATTAGTGCCACCGTTAACGGTTCCTAAGAGAGCAATGCATACGGTTGAAGGTAGAAATTCTTTACTACATTCTCTGGCCCATATTGAATTTAACGCTATGAATCTTGCTTTAGATGCCATCTGGCGATTTGTGGGCATGCCTGCGCAATACTATCTAGATTGGTTAACAGTAGCCAAAGAAGAGGCTTACCACTTCAGCTTAATTGAAGCGCACTTGCGATCCCTGGGCTTAGCATATGGTGATTTTCCTGCTCACAATAGCTTGTGGGAGATGGTGGAGAGAACCTCAGACGCAGTCATCGCTAGGATGGCTCTTGTACCAAGAACGATGGAAGCACGTGGATTGGATGCAGTCCCAGCAATTCGTGATCGGTTTAAGCAGATAAAAGATGATAAGGTGGTAGAAATATTAGAGATCATCCTTAGGGATGAGGTTGGGCATGTATTAATTGGTAATCAGTGGTTTAATTTTTTATGTGCCAAGGACAATCTTTCACCAATAAAAGCCTATCAAGACTTAGCAAGACAGTACCGTGCCCCAGTACTAAAAGGACCATTTAATCTAGAGGCTCGAAAAATGGCAGGATTTACTGTAGAAGAGTTAAGTCTTCTTTGAGTGAATTGTTCGCAAGAAAATTTTGAGGAAAGTGATATGAATATTTCGCGTCGTATGTTTATCGCCTCGGTTGCCCTGGGACCAGTAGGATGTGCAGTTCCGCTTTCTTATGAGCGCGGCACCCCTGTTGCTCAGCCAAAACCATTACCGTCGATTCGTCTCCCACAAGTTGGCCAGGAATGGACATACATCAAGCGCGATATATTTAATGGAAAAGTTTTAGGGGTGATTACAGAGCGTATCGCAAGTATTGGATCATCAATAGTGATTCATCGCTCAGATGAGGGTGGTGGAATGCTGCCGAATGAGGTTCAGAGTTCATGGGGGATGATAGTCACCGATCCTCAATGGTCAAAGATTATCAACTTCAATCCTGCGATTCCTTTGTGGCCTCAGGAACTGACTTCGAATTGGAGCAAACAAGTACAGACCAAATATACCTTAGCTGGCTACCCAGGAAATACTTATCGTTGGCAGGAGTATATGAACGCTCAGGGCTGGGAGCAGATTACAGTCCCAGCGGGCAGCTTTTTAACATTGCGTTATCAGAATCTTATTAATTATGAAAGTGATGATGACAATAAGACTGATTGCGTTCATAAAGAAACCATTTGGTTTGCGCCCGCGATTGGGCGCTGGGTTGCACGTGAAATATCTGGGTCTTATCGAATTCAAGGTCAAATTGATGCATTAATTTTAGAAGATAGCTTCCAATGGCAACTAAGTTCATACAAGTGAATCATTGTTTCAGGTTCAGCTCTGCCTGCCTGATATTTTTATTGGTGGGGTGTATTACTTCACTCCCTTACCCTCAAGGCGTTGTTTCACCTGTTCCAAATCCTACGCCAACAATACGCGCTCCAAAAGTAGGTCAGGAGTGGGTTTATCAAGTGCGGAATGTATTTAATGGAGAGATTGTCGACACCGTTTCTGAAAAAGTAGTATCAGTAGGTAATGAAGTACGGATAGCCAGGTCTAGTTTGAAAGCTGGGCCGCTTCCAGATGAGGTGCAATCTCCTTGGGGATATGTTCTACAAGATCCGCATTGGAGTCCACCCCAAAAATTCCAATCAGCCATTCCATTATGGCCAGAGCAATTCAATCTAGGTGGTAATGGTTTTTATCGAACTCGTTATCAAGTTCTTGGTTATCCAGATGGAACTTATTACTGGGGTCTCAGTATGAGTCCTCTGCAATGGGAGCGTATTTCTGCGCCAGCGGGTCAGTTCTTGACCCTGAAATATCGTAATCAATTGCCCTATTTTCAGAGTCAAGATATCTTTAGGGTTTTCAATAATCGCGAGGAAGAGCTATGGCTTTCCCCGGAGGTAGGGCGATGGGTAATACGGCGTTCTTTTGGACGCTACCTGCTTGGAGGGATGATATGGGATGAGGCCCTGTGGGAAGATTATCTGGAATGGCAGCTTATATCCTGGAAGTAGTTAAAGCGCTTAAAATAGGCGCATCGCTATGTATACCGTTAAAGAACTTTTCCCAACCTTGCAAGGTGAGGGCGCCCACGCAGGACGCGCTGCCGTATTTTGTCGTTTTGCAGGATGTAATTTATGGAGTGGCCGCGAAGAAGATCGAGCGACTGCCGTTTGCAAATTCTGCGATACCGATTTTGTAGGAAGTGATGGCTCTGGTGGCGGAAAGTTTGTGAGCGCCAAAGAGCTAGCAGATGCAATAGAAGCCTCTTGGAGAAGCACTTCTGCTGGACCGCAGCAACGTTACGTTGTATTCACTGGCGGAGAGCCTCTTTTGCAATTGGATGAAGATCTGATCGCAGCACTCCATCAAAAAGGTTTTGAAGTGGCAATTGAAACCAATGGCACGATTAAAGTTCCAGCTGGCATTGATTGGGTCTGTGTTAGCCCCAAAGCTGGCTCTGAATTGATTGTATTGCAAGCAAATGAATTGAAGTTAGTCATTCCGCAGTACGGTCAAGATCCTCTGGAGAAGTTGTTAGCTCGATTTGAGAAAATGGATTACCGTAATCGTTTCTTACAGCCCATGGATGGACCGGATTTAATCAGTAACACTGAGTTAGCAGTGAGCCTTTGCCAGAAACGTCCACTTTGGAGGCTAAGCCTTCAATCTCATAAACTCATAGGAATTCGATAATCTGGCTAAGGCTGGCAACGCAATTAATTAAGTGCTGAATGAAAAGTAAACAAACTGCAATCTCTATTACCCGTCGCCTTGAATTTGATTCAGGACACCGCATTCCCAATCACGATGGGCAATGCCGCCATCTACATGGGCATCGTTATGCCATTGAAGTCACTTTGACTGGTGAGGTTGCCGATCACCCTGGTAAGGCTGATGATGGCATGGTGTTAGATTTTGGCGATATCAAGCGCCTGACCAATCAATACGTAGTGGATCTTTGGGATCATGCATTTCTGGTTGCTAAAGAAGATGAGGGGCTTGTTGCCTTTTTAGCAAGCCTACCCAATCACAAAACCGTGATCATGGAGCATGTGCCTACCGTAGAAAATCTCGCTAATGCTGCTTATGCAATTTTGCAGCCGGTATTTAGTAAGGCTTTCAGCGGTCGACTCGAGCTGTCATCCCTTCGCTTGTACGAAACCCCTAATTGCTGGGCTGATGTTTACCATTCCTAAATGAATCCAATAGAGCTTGACCGCCAGTTTATGCAGCAAGCTTTAGAGCAAGCCAAATTAGCCGCTCTTGCTGGTGAAGTTCCTGTGGGTGCAGTGCTGGTCCGTGATGGTCAAGTAATCTCAAGGGCATTTAATAAACCGATTTCAGAGAATGATCCTAGTGCTCATGCTGAAATGTTGGCCTTAAGACAGGCAGCCAAATCGGACGAAAATTACCGCTTGCCGGGGGCCACCTTGTATGTGACCCTGGAGCCTTGCACAATGTGCGCTGGTGCGATCTTACATGCCAGGCTTGACCGCATTGTCTATGGGGCCACTGATCCAAAAACAGGTGCTGCCGGTAGTGTTTTAGATGTATTCTCTTCAAAACAAATCAATCATCAAACCATTGTTGAGGGCGGTGTGATGAGCGAGGAATGCGGTCAACTACTACGAGATTTTTTTAAGGAGCGGCGTTGAAATCGATTCACCTCATTGCTCCGTCTGGGGCAAGCATAGATCCTAAAAGTCCTTTAGCTGGCATTGACTGGTTAAAGAGCAAGGGAATTAATGTTAATAATTCTGCATGCGTGCATCGAGTTCATGAACGTTTTTCTGGGTCCGATGAAGAGCGTTTAAGTGAGATAAATCATTTAGCCACCCTCGATCCTCAGAATGTCGTCATAGCAATGCGGGGTGGTTATGGCTTGCATCGTCTGCTGCCCCATATTAACTGGTCAGCAATTGCAAACGCTGTTAACAATGGTTTGCAAATTTGTGGTCACAGTGACTTCACAGTGTTCCAGCTAGGCTTATTAGCCAGGACCGGAGAGATCAGTTTATCTGGCCCAATGCTGAATTATGATTTTGGAAAACTGGATGAAAACGGTAGATCGATTCCTCCCGATGAATTTATGTGGCAGCATTTTCAAGCTGCTATAAAAGAGCGGAAACTGGATTGCACTGTTTCTGCTGCTCAATCCTTTTTAGGAAAGGCGACTAGCAATTCCCTTTCAGGAATGTTATGGGGCGGTAACTTAACAATCCTAGCTGGTTTAGTAGGAACACCTTATTTGCCGTCAGCGCAACAGACTAAGAATGGCATCTTGTTTCTAGAGGACGTCAACGAGCACCCTTATCGGGTTGAGCGCATGCTGATGCAATTATTTGATGCAGGGGTACTTGCAAATCAGTCTGCCATCTTATTGGGTAGCTTTTCTGCATATCGTCTTTACGATAATGACAAAGGATATTCTCTGGAACGAGCAATTGAAGCGATACGTAAGCGCTTGCCTGAATCTATTCCCATCTTGACTGGATTGCCATTTGGGCATCAGTCTAATAAGACTACGCTACCAGTTGGTGCTAAAGCTAACTTAGACTACAGTGCTTCAGGATTTACTCTTAAAGCGAATTGGTAGGGTAGTGCTTGAGAATCATCGCCTCCCGAATCCTGTTCTGTTTAATTGCTCTTGGACTGATAGGTACAGCAATGGCAGTTGAGGAGCCTAAATATATAGTTCTAGAAAAAACACCGCCATTTGAGCTAAGGTCTTATAGCCCTATGATTCTCGCAGAGGTTCAGGTTGAGGGCGATTTAGACGAAGCATCGAGCCAGGGATTCCGGCTTATTGCAGCCTATATTTTTGGACAAAATCAACTTAGTGAAAAAATCTCCATGACTGCCCCAGTGGTGGTGGAAGAGCAGGTAGTAAAAGGCGCTACGATAGCAATGACTGCTCCAGTCAACATTGAATCCTATGCTGGCAAATGGACGGTGTCGTTTGTAATGCCTGCGGAATATTCTATGGAGAGTCTGCCGAAACCATTGAATGCCAAAGTGCTACTTCGGCAGGTTCCGGCTGTGAAACGCGCAGTGATTGGCTTTTCGGGTTTTTACAATGAGAATAAGGTCGCCGAAAGAACTCTCGAGCTAGAGGAATGGATGAAGGCTAAAAATCTTCAGGCAGCTAGCATCCCCAAGTTTGCCCGCTATAACCCGCCTTGGACGCTACCTTTTATGCGCCGCAATGAAATCATGATTGATGTTCGTGACTAACAATGCTTGAGGTTTGCTGCTTAAACCTCAAAACTCTTTAGTACAAATTGAGCACCACTGCCTATGCCTAATGCTTTGATCAGAATGGGCAATGCTTGCGCCAAATTCTTTTCTAGAGTCCAGGGCGGATTAATGATGAACATGCCACTGGCTTGCAGACGCCGTTCCCCGGGTGCTTTTTCAACACGTAGTTCCGCCTGAAGCCAAGAGCGTTTGTGATGAGTAGCAATCTTTTTCATACGATCTGGTAGGGCAGTTGCCTCTCTTCTGGACAGCCCTGGATACCAAATGGCATAGCACCCAGTGGCAAAGCGTTGCAGTGCTTCTTCCATTGCCGTTTCAAGATAGCGGTAATCTTGTTTGTCTTCGTAGGATGGATCAATCAATACCAGACCACGCCTGCTGGGTGGCGGAAGTAAGCCCTTCAATCTTGCAAAGCTATCTTCGGCATAAACATCAATCTGCTTGGCTTGCTTGAGTTGGTCAATATTGTGGCGCAAGACATCAATCTCTTTGGGGTGAAGTTCAAATAATTTCAGTCTATCTTGTGACCTTAATAAGTTTGCCAGGATAAAAGGCGATCCCGGATAGACGGTAAGTTCTTCCGAGATATTTTCTAATTGAATAATTTCTAAATAGCGCTGAATACTTTCGGATATCGGATTACCTGCCTCAACATACTTAAGTAGGTGCAATATTCCACCTTCAGCCTCTTTGCTGATTGCTGCGAATCCATCCTTGAGGCTATAAATACCTGCGCCAGCGTGGGTATCGACAATGGTGACGGCGCCAGGCTTCTCTTGGAGATACTCAACCAAATGAATGAGGATTAAGTGCTTGAGAATGTCTGCATGACTGCCTGCATGGAATGCGTGTCGGTAACTAAACATGATCCATTAGTCCAACTTACTGAGTGGTTTGTTAAATTGAGCTTTTGTAAATAAAGTCAGCGTAATGATAAGTATGACTATGGACGCATATTGCAATGGCAGGTTTAATTCGTGGTCCATGATTTGTGTGAGGTGGGCGTAAATTGCGCAAATACCGCCAATAGCTACAATTCGAAGCCACATACCTTTCATCGTAAGATATTTTTCTGGTATGCCATTGGCTAAGATGGCCCCAAACATTCCACACCATATTCCAAATCCAGCACCACCCAATACATCCGTTAACCAATGCGCTCCAAATGCGCTTCGGGATAGGCCGACTAATGTGGCTATAACAAAGAGCAGTAACATCGGCCTACGCTTTTCTTTAGCCGTTGAAAAATAGAGTGCACTGGCGATAGCAAAGGCCGTTAAGGTGTGGCCAGATGGAAATGCCTTATGCAGCAATGGTTCGCCAATGCGATAAAAGCTACCATCAGTCAAAACACCTGCGGGTCTGGGTAAATCAAAGAAGGTCTTTAAAGAGCTGCTAGCGATTGCTGAAATTACACCTGCAAAGATCCCAGCACTCAATAAGCGGGGGGACAATAGGATCAGCGGAAATGCAATGGCAAAGACTCCCCAACCATTACCCAGGAATGTAAACCACACCCAAATGGTGTCTGGTAATACTTGCGTGAACTGATTGATGAACAAAAAGCTACTACTTTGGAGTTCGCCGAAATAGATTGCTAATGCAAGCACTAAAGGAGCAAGCGGAATAAACCAGGCAAAAGTAGGAATCGCTTTTTTACCCATTCGGATTAGCGACCCTTTACCTTGTCAGCGTCTTGTAATTGAATTTGTACCTTGTCTAAGACTTGAGCAACCGTAATGGCTTGCATGCAAACATTGTCGTGACAGGGGGTCTTGCGATGGTTAGCCGCACTGACGCAAGGAGAGCAAGCCAAATTGGCGGTGATGGCAATAGAGTTGCCAACTGAGCCATATAAAGCTGGAGTTTCTGGTCCAAATAACACCACTGTTCTAAGTGGGGTCACTGCTGAGAAGTGACCTGGGCCAGAGTCATTCGTCACCATGACGTCAGACAGCGTGTATAGCGGAGGTAATTCTGCAAATGTAACTTGGCCCGCAAAATTCAGCGCATTCTGAACATTAGCAACTGCACGTACCTTTTCTACATAAGCGAGTTCTGCAGGTGATCCTGTGATCAAAATGAGATCATGAGGATAGTGCGTATGAACTGCTTGTATTAATTCAGAAAATCGTTGTTGAGCCCAGCGACGCTGCGGCAACAAATCACTCGCATTTGGATTAATCAGAATTAAGCGATGCTTGCCATGCGCATATTCAATACCTGCTTCGCTGGCTAGCTTCTCAATTCGTTCGCGTACTATCTGAAGGGCTGTCGGATTAATAATGGCTTGCTCTAAACGCACCTCAGAATCAGAGATATGAATTTTGCTAAAGGGCACTTCAATTTCTTTGGCAAATGCCGCATGAATTAGAGAAAGAAAGTTTTTAGTAATGTGGATATGGGGGTTGTAGTGAACTTTGCGAGTTAGCATGAAGCCACGCCATAAGCCTTCACCATGAAAGATGTGGTAACCCACACGACGACGAGCGCCGCATAAACCAGTAAGCAATGCCGTGAAGCGTGAGAAGAGCTCCAAATCAATGACGGTATCAATTTGATGACGTCGTGCAACCCATAAGAAACGCAAGGTGTCTTTGATTAAGCCACTCAAACTGGACGAATCAATAGTGAATATATTTTCTGGTTTAACGGTATTTAATAAAGTAAGGCTGGCTCGATTACTCTTGAAGATTAAAAAGTACAGTTCAGCACCGCGGGCTTGTGCATTCCGCATAGCAGGGTCAACCAAGATTGCGCTACCCATCTCTGAGAGTTCTATAAAGAGTAGTTTTTTTGGGGTCTCGGGACTATGTGTGAAAACATTCTTCACACTATCAATCAGCGCTACCAATGGGCTGGCGATCGCACATAGCGGAACGCCTACCCAATGATCAATTGCACGCATAGTGTTGACGCTAATAGCCATATTTTCGCTCTGAAAGAATTATTTTCGTTTTAATAAAAAGTATGCACCAGGCAATACTGATATGACAGTGAGTGCACCATAACTAATAGATGCTAAGACAGTGAGTGAGGGATTTACCCCCCACAATGCTAATACTGATGAGAGAGTGGCTTCACGCAATCCCCAACCCGAGATGCTGATAGGCAGCATTAGTAATAGGCTGAGCGCCGGCAAACCGATCATTAGGCCTTCGATCGGTGCGTCTACTCCGTATGCTTTTAAGCAAAACAAGAGCGTGAGGATAGTGAGAAAGTGAATCCCAATTGCCAAAACTGCTTGCGCAAGATTGGTGGGCCATGCAAATGCTAGCCGAATACCGGGCATTGCATTATTCATCTGCAAGCGATCCAACAATTTTTGTATTAGTTGGCAGCTTGGAGCCCATGCCAATAAGAAGGAAACAATGAGTCCCGCCAGAATCATGATGCTCATGATGGCATAGCCAAGATCTTGACCCCAGGCAGCAAGTGTTGCGCCGCCCAATATCAAGCCAATGCCACCTAATAAATTGTTTCCTGCAAGTCCTAATAGGCGGTCTACTAAAACCATTGAAAAACTTAAGCGAAGTTTGGGGGTGGCATGCCCAATATCTACTGAGTGATGTAACTCTTGATCCAGCTCTTTGGGATCGCTCAAATTTCCAGAATTCGTTAAGTGGGTAGCGGTAATGGCGCGATAACTATCTCCGCCCAGGGTACTTGGTAGACCTTGATTAATTAATCCGCCAGCAAAGTAGAGGCCAATATAAGAATGAATGCGGCGGGGAAAGCCTACTGTTTGCATAAATAGACCCCAGCGATAGCCACCACAAACAAAGGCGGTCATCATGCATGCTAAGGCTGCTAAGAACCAAAGCGGCTCCATTTTGATTTCGGAATCGAACAAGGTGTGCCAATCTATTCCGCTCGTTGCTTTCCAGAGAAGTGCAACTGAAAGCAAAATACGAATGGTAGGCCATGCACGCTTCAGAATTGATTTCCACCCAGATGGGGTTTTAGGGGTGGAGTGGGGTAGTGAACTCATAGGCATAAGGATAATGCCTTGGGCACCTAAGGTCTTGAATTTGAGTGAATTACTCTATCGAAGCTGGACCTTGCCAGTTACTACAAAGGCTGAAGTCAAATTTTGATAAAACCTGGCCAAACCGCTGTACCTCTAAGGTATCCAAGGGTTCGCAGCGTTCGAAAGCCGACTTACTCCCAATTGGGGCTGGGAAAGCCATTCCAGACCAGTTGATCAGAAGGATGCTTGCCCCTGGCGGGAGTTGTCCGAACCAGAGGTCAAACTGATCTTTTCTTTGATCTAGTACGAACACAGGAATGGGTTTTGCGTACCAGGCAGCACGACTAGCAAGTGTCCAATTCTGTACTGCAATGCCATCTGCTTTAGTCGCTTGCGTTAGTTCTGCAGCTTTTTGACCGGCAATTTTCCAGCCGTACAGATCTGCGATGGGGTTTGATTTTATTGACGCAGTACTAATGCCACCCGATAAGACGAATCCAAAACCAATGCAACACAGAGCAATTTGCAAAATGAATAGAGCTCGAATAAGGGAACGATGTTGCGTAGACCATGCCTTTGCTAAACCAATCCCTGCAAACGGCGCCAAACAGAACCACGCAGGCATTGTCCAATGCGGTAGTCCACCACCCCCAGAGAGGATTGCAAAAACCATAAAAGGAATAAAGAAGAATCCAAGCAATGCGACCAAAGAAAGTTTGGTTGCATGCATGCAGTTTTTAAAAAAGAGATAAGCGCCCATGATCAGCAGGGGGCCGAAGACCAAAATCTGCAATCCTAAGAATGATCCCAATCTACGCCATAGCCACTCACCACCACCACCATGAGCAATTTGGTATTTAAATGAAATCCAGTCATTAGCCCAGTTCCAGTAGAGAACAGGACTAACACAGAGAAGAGCAATTAACAGTGCAACCCAGAAACCCACTTTAATAATCCAGGATTTTCTGCGAGCACTAACAAACACCAGTACCAAAGCGAATGCAGTAAATACAGCGGTGTACTTACTTAATCCAGCCAAGCCAAGTAAGACCCCTAGCAAAATCCAATCACCAATACCGAAACGATCTTGGATTAACCAGCGTATTGCCATCAGCATGATCCCAAGACTTAAGGGGGTCAGCAGTGTGTCTGGTAACAAGCCAATAGCTAAAACATGTGGCATTGGTGCTGCAATGATGGCTAAGACTGCCATCAGTCCGCAAGAGTTTGCTTTAGGGAGAGAACTAGTCAGGTAGCCTGCGTTGCGCCCTTGAATGAAGTGGTGTATCTCCAGCGTTACTTGATAAACCAATATGCATGAAATAATCCAGAGAAGTTCAGGAATAATACGGATAAGCCCCTCTGAAGAGGTGAGTGCCACAAGGGGCCACTGAATCCAGCCAACTAAAGGCGGATGATCAAAGTAGCTCCACGCTAAGTGTTGGGCATAGAGAGCGTAGTGCGCTTCGTCTACCGAAAATTCAATCGAGAACCCCAGCGCAAAATGCACTGCTGCTGCTATGCAAATGCAGATTGCTGCCCAGCCTGAGGGTGAATATTGGCGCATGCATCGATTTTAGACTCACTCGGGCAATTCTTTGGGACAATTAAGGCTATGTTGAAACGCATCTCAAGCCTCTTGATTCTCTGTGCAGTCTTTGCTTTGGCTGGATGTGCTGGTTTTGGCGGGGACTCCATCCAAAATGAGTCCGGGCAGGCCTTCAATGTTGACCAATTACCAGCCCAAGAGGAGCTTCCCAAATTTTCTGCTGAGACTGCTCGTGATGGCATGCCCAATGGCTGGAATTTTTATCGTATAGCGCCTTATAAAAAGAATACGGTTTATCGCTTGGAAAACTACCAAGGTAAAACGGTTCTGAGTGCTAATTCCAAAACATCTGCCTCTGGTTTAGCAGTGAAGTTGCGCCCGCGTCAGGCTAATAATTTATGGCTACAGTGGGAATGGAAAGCGCTGAGTGCTATGCCTGAGGCTGATAATGCCGAGCGCTATCAAGACGATGCGCCGTTAAGAATCTTGGTCGCCTTTGATGGAAATAAATCGAAATTGCCCTTGAAGGAGAAAATGACTTTTGAGATGGCCAATCTCATTAGCGGTCAAGAAATGCCTTATGCCACTATCATGTATATCTGGTCAGGTAAGTCTCCTGTAGATACCATCATCACCAATGCCCATACCTCGCGAGTCAAAATGATTGTGGTCGATTCTGGCTGGGAAAATCTAGGGCAGTGGCATAAGCATCAGCGCGATTTAGCGGCTGACTACAAGCTTGCTTATGGTGAGGCACCGGGCGAAGTAATTGGAATTGCCTTACTGACCGATACCGACAACACGAAATCAGAAACGCGCGCCTTTTATGGTGATATCGAATTGATTCGTAAGAATCAAAAATAAATCTTCTATATTGGTTTTAGCGCTGAGAAGGGCGCCAGCGCTTCAGCAAAAGCGCATTGCTGAGTACACAAAAGCTAGAGAGAGCCATTGCACTGCCTGCAAGCATTGGTGAGAGATAGCCAAATGCTGCTAAAGGTATGCCAGTGGAGTTGAAGATAAAGGCCCAGAATAAATTCTGCCGAATTTTTTTCCAAGTGCGATTAGAGATATCAATAGCATCGGCGACTAAGGTCGGGTCACCCCGCATCAAGGTGATACCAGCAGCTTGCATTGCTACATCGGTGCCAGTGGACATGGCCATGCCAACATCGGCAACTGCGAGAGCGGGGGCATCATTAACGCCATCACCTACCATTGCAACCCATTGACGTTGATGCCCAGGTTCAATGGATTGTAGATTCCGAATAATATTGGCTTTATTGTCCGGCATGATTTGTGCAAAAATTTCATCAATGCCAATGGAATAACCAACACGAGTCGCGGCCGCTTCGTTATCTCCCGATAACAGGACGGTACGAATATGCAGTTTGTGCAATGAGGCAATAGCTTGAAGCGCATTACTCTTGAGTTCGTCGCCAAATGCAATGATCGCAATCGGTTCTGCGCCATCAGAGTCCATCAATACAGAAACCGTTTGACCCGCATCAAAACAGATTTGTGCTTTTTGTATGATTTCTGTCTGATGGGTATTGGTGTCTAGCGATGCAATGCTTTGTAAGCACAGGTTATGATTCATCCACGGCCCAGAACTGGGTTTACCGCTAATGCCAATTCCGGGCAGTGCCTTACTTTCAGCAGGGGGAATGGGGGCCAAACCCTTTTGCTTGGCTGCATCAAGTAGGGCTTTGGCTAAAGGATGCTCACTACCCAATTGCAAGCCGGCCGCAGTGGCCAGAATTACATCTTCATTCACTGAGTTTGTAAAACGAATTAAATTTAAAAGACGTGGTTTGCCAATGGTGAGCGTTCCAGTTTTGTCAAAAGCCACAATAGTTAGACGATGCGCTAACTCCAGTACTTGGGGGTCTTTAATCAGAATTCCAAATCGTGCAGCTACACCAGTTCCCGCCATGATGGCGGCTGGGGTGGCTAAACCGAGAGCACAAGGACATGCAATAACTAATACGGAAACTGCTCTCAGAATTGCAATAGAAACGGAGTCTAAATAAAACCAATTGGCTAAACCAGTAATTATTGCAATCACGATCACAGTCGGCACAAAGATCGCGCTTACTTGATCTACCAGTTTTTGAATTGGCGCTTTCTGGGTTTGTGCATCTTCTACTAATGAAATGATTTGTGACAAGACACTTTCTACACCAACGGCTTTGGCTTCTATTACTAAAATACCTTCACCGTTCAGAGAACCGCCGATGACTGAGGTACCTAAGGCTTTCTTGACTGGCGCGCTTTCCCCGGTCAGCAGGGATTCATCAACATGACTGTTGCCTTGCAGAATCACACCATCTACAGGAATGCGCTCTCCTGGCAGAACCAATACCCGGTCACTAGGGAATACTTGGCCCAAGGGCAGATCGCGATATTGATCTAAAGGAGATCCTTCGGCAATGACGACATGGGGGTCAATCACCTTAGCGTGTTCAGGCCACAGTTTTTGTAAAGCCCGAATCGCTTCGCTCGTTTGCTGTTTTGCTCTTGCCTCTAACCATTTACCTAAAAGCACCATACAGATAATGACAGCAGAGCCCTCAAAATACAGTTCATGTACTGCATGTGGGGAGAGCAGCATTTGATATACGCTCAAACCATAGGCAGCGCTTGTTCCAAGCGCGACAAGTAAATCCATATTGCCAACACCAGACATGAGTGCTTTAAAACCGGCCTTATAAAAACGCCAGCCTAAAAAGAATTGCACTGGACTTGCCAATACCAGTTGCCACTCCGGCGATAGCGCCCAATGAATACCAAATGGCATCAGAAACATGGGTAAAAAGAGTGGGGCCGATAAAGCAAAGCTGAGTAAAACTCGACCTAAACCATCTGCCCCCCAAAAAGCTCTCGAGGGATTGGGTTGATTGTTGCCATGGGGGGTGCTGATCTTGGCTTCATAACCAGTTTTCTTTACCGAGGCGATTAGCTCTTCAATTTTGGTCTCGGAATTGCTTTTTAGGCGTATTTTGGCCTGCTCAGTCGCTAAATTAACCGTTGCCGCCTCAACACCTGGAATCTTGCCCAAGGCGTTCTCAACCCGCCCAACGCATGAAGCACAGGTCATTCCTCCAATATCCAGAGTAATCAGTTCGGAATTCGTCTCTTTTGAGGTATTCATATAGAAGATAATCTACTGCATACAAACTCAATTGACTATAAAGAGGCTTATATGTTGACTCTAAAAGTATCCGGAATGACGTGTGGTGGCTGTATTAATGCTGTTACCAGAGCTGTTCAGGCTCAAGATCCTCAGGCAAAGGTGCAAGCCGATTTAGCAACTCAAATCGTATCCTTGGAAACCTCTTTGTCTGCTGCGCAAGCAAGTGAGCTCATAACGGATGCTGGCTTTCCAGTCTCCAACTAATTAACCATTCTTTTTTAGGGGCTTCCATCGATTCTTGTTGGTCGCTTGAGCAATTTTCCGCTGATAAGGTTAATCTACCTGCTATTCAATAAAAGCCATAAATAGCAATTCCATTCAAATACTTGGGATTGTTTGTCATAGGAGAAGGTAGTGTCAGTTACTGTAGAAGCCGTGCAAAGCGTATTGAAAAATTTGGTTGACGCCAATACAATGATCGACTTTGTAACAGCCAAAAATATTAAAAATTTACGCGTTGAAGATGGCGATATTTCTTTAGATATTGTTTTGGGATATCCCGCTAAAAGCCAGTTTGAAGCCATCCGCAAATCAATCATTAATGCTATACGTGAATTGCCAGGCGTGAAAAACGTGAGTGTCAATGTCAGCAGCCAAATTGTTGCCCACTCAGTGCAACGCGGTGTAAAGCTGTTACCAGGCGTTAAAAATATTATTGCCGTAGCTAGTGGCAAGGGTGGTGTTGGTAAGTCAACCACTGCTGTTAATTTAGCCCTAGCACTTGCAGCCGAAGGTGCGCAAGTGGGGATTTTAGATGCCGACATTTATGGCCCAAGTCAGCCAATGATGTTGGGCATTACGGGTAGACCAGAATCTATTGAAGAAAATACCATTGAACCAATGGAAGGCCATGGCTTACAAGCCAGCTCGATTGGTTTCTTAATTGAAGAAGATGCTCCAATGGTGTGGCGTGGCCCAATGGTGACTTCTGCCTTAGAGCAACTACTCCGTCAAACCCGCTGGCGTGATTTGGATTATTTGATTGTGGATATGCCTCCAGGTACGGGCGATATTCAGTTGACCTTATCCCAAAAGGTGCCCGTGACAGGTGCTGTGATCGTGACTACCCCCCAAGATATTGCCTTATTGGATGCACGAAAGGGTTTAAAGATGTTCGAAAAGGTTGGAGTGCCGATCATCGGCATTATTGAAAATATGAGTACTTATGTTTGTACTGAATGTGGGCATGAAGAGCATATCTTTGGTAGTGGTGGTGGCGAGAAAATGTGCAAAGAGTATGGAGTGGATTTCTTAGGTGCATTACCGCTCAATCTTTCCATACGTGAGCAAGCGGATGCTGGCCGTCCAACTGTGGTGGCTGATCCTGATGGTGCCATTAGCGCTATTTATAAAGGGATTGCTAGACAAGTAGCCATTAGGGTTGCTACTCTATCTAAAGATATGAGCAGTAAATTTCCAAACATTGTGGTTCAAAACACCTGAGGCTCTGAGCATTTATGCGCTTTGCAGTTTTAATGCGTAAGCAAAATATAGACAACCCATGGATTTCCTATCGATGGGCTCCTCAGGAAGTATTGCCTGATTTTGGGCAATTTAGCGATAACAGTAATTCTAAGAATCCTATCTCCGGTCATTTTTTGGGACGCGATGCAGATGGTGAGTCTTGGGTATTCACTGGTTATGAGCTTGATCTTTTTCCCGATGAAGCTGAAGGCTATTACCTGAATGTT
>Ga0208496_1000289_pt1 | contig 17732 bp, 15 predicted proteins | sample CryBogmetaGMA2M_FD_184552 | JGI IMG/M metagenome (GOLD analysis project Ga0208496, IMG submission 184552) | Freshwater microbial communities from Crystal Bog, Wisconsin, USA - MA2M (SPAdes) | ecosystem: Environmental > Aquatic > Freshwater > Lake | place: Crystal Bog, Wisconsin, USA | collected... | reverse complement strand
TCGTCGAGGCGGTAGCCGACCGCGAGCTTGGCGGCGATCTTGGCGATCGGGTAGCCGGTGGCCTTGGAGGCGAGGGCGGAGGAACGGGAGACGCGGGGATTCATCTCGATGACGATCTGGCGTCCGTCCTTGGGGTTCACCGCGAACTGAATATTCGAGCCTCCCGTCTCGACGCCGATCGCGCGGATGACGGCGAAGGAGTCGTCGCGCATCTTCTGGTACTCGCGGTCGGTGAGGGTCTGGATCGGGGCGACGGTGATGGAGTCGCCGGTGTGGACGCCCATCGGATCGAGGTTCTCGATAGAGCAGACGACGATGCAGTTGTCGGCCTTGTCGCGGATCACCTCGACCTCGTACTCCTTCCAACCGAGGAGCGACTCCTCGATGAGGACCTCGGTGGTCGGCGACATGTCGAGTCCGCGGCGGGCGATGGTCTCGAGTTCCTCGCGGTTGTAGGCGATGCCTCCACCCGCGCCGCCGAGCGTGAAGGCGGGACGGATGATGAGGGGATAGGTGCCGATCTTCTTCGCGATCTCGAACACCTCGTCGATCGTGTGGGCGGCGCCGGAGTTGGCCACCTCGAGTCCGATCTCGAGCATGATCTCCTTGAAGAGGGTGCGGTCTTCTCCGCGCTTGATGGCCTCGGCGTTCGCGCCGATGAGGCGGACATTGTGCTTCTCGAGGACGCCGGAGTGGACGAGCTCCATGGCGGCATTCAGTGCGGTCTGGCCTCCGAGGGTCGGAAGCAGGGCGTCGGGCTTCTCCCGCTCGATGATCTTTTCGATGATCTCGGGGGTGATCGGTTCGATGTAGGTCCGGCCCGCGAACTCCGGATCGGTCATGATCGTGGCCGGGTTGGAGTTCACCAGCACCACGTCGTATCCCTCTTCGGCCAGCGCCTTGCAGGCCTGGACGCCCGAGTAGTCGAACTCGCATCCCTGTCCGATCACGATGGGGCCGGCGCCGATGAGGAGGATTTTCTGGATCGAGGTGTCTTTGGGCATGGTCAGAGAAGCGATGGATGAAAAAGGAAAAAGGGACCGGTTCTAAAACCGTCACGGCCGCCTATTCAACCTACCCTTGCAGGGGTGGTCAAACGTGGAGTCGGGGAAGAAGGTGAAAAGGGTTAAAAAGTTGAATCCGAAGATTAAAGAAACCTGCCCCATTGCAGAATCTGAGATTAAGGTTTCAGGTTTGCAGACCCGGCCGTTGCTTCGCATCCGTTACGGCCGCTTCCAGGTTTTTCCCTACGCCGGCAATCGCGTGATCAGCACGGCGGTGCCCGGTGCGACGGGGGAGAGCATGGCTCCCTCGAGGCAGGCGGGGACAAGCATGAATCCGCCCGGCTTGAGCGTGACTCCGGCGCATTCCACGGCTCCCTCCACGCAGGTGACGATGGAGAAGTCTCCCGGCGAGGTGGCCGGGACGGGGGAGGTCAGACCCAGCTTCTCGACATGGAAGAAGGGGCAGTCGGCCACGACCGGTTCGGAGGCGGGGGTGAGTGCCGGTTCAAAGTCGTCGAAATCGATCGAGGCCATCGACTCGGCGACATGGAGCTCGCGGGGCTTGCCGTCGAGGCCGTTCCGGTTCCAGTCAAAGACACGGTAGGTCGTGTCGCTGTTCTGCTGAACCTCGACGATGACGAGTCCCTCGCCGATGGCATGGAGGCGTCCGCTCGGGATGAAGATGCTCTCGCCGGTCTTGGCGGGGGCGCGGTGGAGGGTCTCCTCGACGGTGCCGTCAACGAGTGTTTTCTCGAACTGCTCCCGGCTCACTCCATTCTTCAGACCCGCGTAGACGGAAGCCCCCTCGGCTGCATGCAGGAAGTACCAGCATTCGGTCTTGGGTTCGCCTCCCAGCTCCGCGGAGCGGTGAAGTGGGGGATGCACCTGGACGGAAAGGCGCTCGCGGGCATCAAGGAGCTTGATGAGCAGGGGAAAGCGGGGGGAGGGGTTGGCGGCGTGCCGTTGACCGAAGAGGAGGGAGCGGGCTCCCGTCCAGAGCTCATGAAGGGTTTTTCCCTTGAGTGCTCCCTCGTGGACGACGCTCTGGGCCTCGGGTCGGTCGACCATTTCCCAGAGTTCGCCGATCACCGCGCCGTGTGGGAGTTGCTTGCCGAGGAGTGTCTCGAAGTGGCGGCCGCCCCAGACGCGCTCCATGGCGAGGGGTTCGAAGAGAAGGGGGGCTGAGGGTGAGGTGATGGAGGAGGTCAAGACGGTGAAGGTGAGGTGTGGTGCAATGCTAAAAACCGGCCCTCCAGTATTCTGAAAGCGCGGACGATTGCCAAGACCGCTCCTTCTCCTGCAAGATGTCAGGAATGCATTTTTCGCAACGACGTGCCATGGACGAGGTGATTGGTGTGCTCCTCTTCTTCGGAGGGGTGCTCCTCCTGCTGGCTCTCTGCTCCTTTGACCCGAAGGATGTACCCTCGTGGGCGTTCGGAACACATTCCCCCGTCAATAACCCTCCCCTGAACTTCGTCGGGCGCGTGGGGGCGATCGTCGCCAATATCTTTTACTTCCTTTTCGGGGCCGCCTCCTACTTCGCCTCGGTGGCGCTTCTTGGTCTCGGGATCGCGAAGTTCGCCCAGCGGGGTGTGAGGGGAGGATCTCAAGAAAAAGGGCGCGAACAGCAGGAGTTTCATCTCGGCATCCGCTTCGGTTGGGCTTTTGTCTTTGTCCTGAGTTGGTCGACCCTGCTTGATCTCCAGAAGTTGGTTTTTCTCGATTGGAAGGCGAAGTTCGGACTCGAGGGGCCCGGGGGATGGTTCGGCCACCGGCTTGATCTCGTGCTGGGCCGCAATGTCCTTGGAGGGCTTGGTTCCTTCCTCATCTTCGCCGCTCTCGCGCTGGTCAGCCTGATTCTGGCCACGGGGTTTCATCCCATTTCGGCAATGAGACGCCTTGCCGTCGCGCTGGGAATACTCCTTGGATCGGTTTATCGCCTGATCCTCACCCGTCTCTCCAAGTCCAAAGAGGGGGAAGTCGAGGAGGCGCCTGCTCCTGTTTCCACCCGCTCTCGTAACCGCCGCCGTGCACCGATTTCCGAGCCTGAGGAGACTGCTGACGAAGTCGTTGAGCCCGAAGCGTCGATTCAGATCCCGTTCGATCAACCCGCCCCGAAGATCATCGATGCCAGCGTTCCCGCTCCGGCCCGCAAGCCGACCTTGGCCGAGGTGATGCAGGCGAAGAAGAAGCCGAAGGCTCCCGCCGGGGGTGCCGCAGAGGGTGTTCTGGGAGATGTCTCTTTCGATGAATATGTCCTTCCGGGTCTCGATCTGCTGGAGACCTACGACGACGAGAGTCATCAACCCGCCGATCCGGCCGTTCTGCAGGGTGTTCAAAAAATCATCCTCGATACCTTGGAGCAGTTCGACATCGAGGCCTCGCCCGGTGACATCACCAAGGGGCCGACGATCACCCGCTACGAGGTCTATCCTGCGATCGGCGTCCGCGTGGAGCGTATCTCCGCGCTGGAGAAGAATCTTGCCCGTGCCACGCGCGCCGAACGGATCAATATCCTCGCCCCGATCCCCGGCAAGGACACGGTCGGTATCGAGATCGCCAACTCGAACAAGGTGAAGGTCAGTATCCGCGAGCTCTTCCAGAGCGAGGCCTGGGAGTCGAGCAAGGCGGCGCTGCCGCTCGCCTTGGGAAAGGATGTCTATGGCCACGCGATCATCGCCGATCTTGCCGCGATGCCTCATCTGCTGGTGGCGGGTGCCACGGGTAGTGGGAAGAGCGTTTGCATCAATTCGATCATCACCAGCCTGATCTTCAAGCACACGCCGGAGACGCTCCGCTTCATCATGATCGATCCGAAGGTGGTCGAAATGCAGATCTATAACGACTTGCCGCATCTGGTGACACCTGTCGTGACCGATTCCAAGAAAGTGCTTCTCGCTCTGCGCTGGGTGGTCGACGAGATGGAGAAGCGCTACGCGATCTTTGCAAAGGTCGGGGTGAAGAATATCAGCGGCTTCAACAATCGTCCCAAGGCCGAGAAACCTGCTGCCCCTCTCGAAACCGATGAAGCCGTGGAGGAGTGTGAAGCCGACAATGTCACGGAAGAGGAAAATCCTGAACCGGAACTCCCCTCAAAGCCGGTCGATGAGATGATCATCCCCGACCAGATGCCTTTCATCGTCGTGATTGTCGACGAGTTGGCCGATCTCATGCAGACCGCCCCTGCAGATGTCGAGGGGGCGATCGCCCGCATCACCCAGAAGGCCCGCGCCGCAGGCATCCATATGATCGTGGCGACGCAGACGCCGCGATCCAGCGTGGTGACCGGAGTGATCAAGGCAAACATTCCCTCCCGCATTGCTTTTCAGGTCGCCTCGGGTCTCGATAGCCGCGTTATCCTCGACATGAATGGTGCGGAGAAACTCCTCGGCAAGGGTGACATGCTCTACCTTCCTCCCGGCAGTGCCAAGCTCACCCGCGCGCAGGGCGTGCTGGTGACCGACGAGGAGATCCACAGGGTCGTCGCCAATCTCGCCGCGCAGGGGAAACCGGTCTTTGAAGCGAGCATCTCGGCAAAGCTTTCGGGCAACATCATGCCCGAGGAGGAGGTGACCGACGAGGAGGAGGATCTCGTCGACAAGTGCCTTGAGATCATCCGCCAGGAGAAAAAGGCCTCCACCTCGATGCTTCAGCGCCGTCTCCGCCTCGGCTACACCCGTGCGGCCCGCATTGTCGATATCCTCGAGCAGCGCGGCATCCTTGGGCCGAAGGATGGCGCCAAGGATCGGGAGATCCTGGTCGATCTGGACGGGCTCGACGAGTAGGGCGATCCTGTCACTGACTTCATGAAATTTTTCCAACAGACACTCCTTCCTGATCCGCTCGGGGCGCTCCTTTCCCAAGCGCGGAAGCGTTCGCGTCTTCCGCTGGCGCATGCCGCCCGGATTGCAGGGATTTCCGAGGAGGAGGCCGAGGCGTTGGAGGAAGACAGGCCTCTCGACAAAGCGACGGCCCGCCTCCATGCGGTCTCCTACGCCCGCGCGCTCGGGATCGATCCACGCACAATTCGTGATTCGCTCCCGCCAATGCCCGATCTGGTTGTCGGTAGTGAGCAATACCTCTCGAAAATCGGCGGTTCCAAGCAATCCCGCTGGCGCTCTCCGCTGGAGGAGTTGCATCGCATTCTTGCTCCTTTGGGTCGTGCCGTCCTCTACCTCCTGCTTGTGATCACGCTTCTGAGTACCTGGGGGATGATGAAGCAACTCTCCCGTGTCCGATCGATCCCCTGGATTACCAGCAACGCTCAACCCTCATCCTTTTCACCCCGTTAAGTTTTCACCCTGATGAGTCATCCCGCCACGGAATCCAAGAAAATCGGCCTGATCAGTCTCGGCTGCGCCAAGAATCTCGTTGATGCCGAGATCATGCTCGGTGACGCCAAGCTCCACGGCTACGAACTGACCACCGAGACCGACGAGGCCGATGTGGTCTTGGTGAATACCTGCGGCTTCATCGATCCGGCCAAGGAGGAAAGCATCGGGGCCATCCTTGAGGCTCATCGCCGCCGTCTCAACGGGGCCAAGGCGGGGCAGAAGCTCGTCGTCGGAGGGTGCCTCTCCCAGCGCTATTCCTCCGATCTCGCCGTCCAGTTGCCCGAGGTCGACGCCTTCATGGGGCTCGATGAGATCAAGGGGGCGGGAGCCTTCTTTGACCGGTTGCTGGATGAGGAACGGGAAGAAGCCCTTGTCGAGGTCTCCCGCCGTGCCGCCTACATTCCCGATTACGACACACCCCGTGTCCGCCTCACCGCCTCCCATACGGCCTACGTCAAGATCGCCGAGGGATGCAACCATCCCTGTTCTTTCTGTGTTATTCCCCGCATGCGCGGTCGTCACCGGAGCCGCACGATCGAGTCTGTGGTGAAGGAGGTCGAGGGTCTCGTCGCCTCCGGCGTGAAGGAGATCAACCTGATCAGCCAGGACACCACCTATTACGGGATGGATCTCTGGGAAGAGAAGGCGGGGCCCCGCCAACCGGTTGATGAGGCGAGGGGACCGGGGCTTCCCGCGCTGCTCGACGCGCTCGGCGCCCTTCCGGGCGAGTTCTGGATCCGTCTGCTCTACACCCACCCGGCCCACTGGAGCGACGACATGATCGCGGCCATCGCCCGCAATCCGAAGGTGGTCCGCTACGTCGACATGCCGCTCCAGCACATCCACGACACGATGCTCGACTCCATGAAGCGCGAGACCGACAGTGGTCACATCGAGCGCCTTATCGGACGGATGCGCGCGGGGATTCCGGGACTTACGATCCGCACCACCTTTATTGTCGGCTTCCCCGGCGAGACGGAGGAGCATTTCTCGACGCTTCTCAACTTCATCGACCGGACCAAATTCGAGCGTCTCGGCGTCTTTGCCTACTCCCGTGAGGAGGAATCCCGCGCCGCCAAATTGCCCGGTCAGATTCATGGCGGGACCAAGAAGCGTCGCCAGCGCGAGGCGATGCTTGTCCAGCAGAGGATCGCCGCGGATCTCGCCGAGTCGTTCGTCGGCAAGGAGATGACCGTCCTGGCCGACACCGCGAACCTCGGACGTACCGAGGGGGATGCTCCCGATGTCGACTGCCGCGTTCATTTCACCAAGCCGGTACATGCCGGAGCCTTCCACCGGGTGAAGATCACCGGCACGCGGGGATATGATCTTGAGGCGAAGCCTCTCGCAAAGCAGGCGGAGCCTCTGGTTTCCTAACTGATCCGCCTACCATTTCTGCTCCGAGATGAAGTTTCCCTATTCATTTCCCCTGACCAGGGCCTTCGCCCTCTACCTTGGTCAGGCGGCCCTGCTTGCGGGGGAAACCTTTGCTTCGATCCTGGCTGGTCGGATTCGCTGGAGGTTGGTCCTCAACCAGGTTGTCGAGATCGGCTTCGGTTCGCAGGCTGTGGTGATCATCACGGGAATCTTCACCGGTGCGGTCTTCACGGCACAGATTTTTTTCCAGTTCAATGCCCTGAACATGGCCACTGCCGTCGGGCCGGTGGTTTCGATCGCGCTCTGCCGGGAACTCGGCCCTGTCCTTACAGGGCTTATGGTTGCGGGGCGCGTCGGGGCCGCGATGAGCGCCGAGATCGGCACCATGAAGGTGACCGAGCAGATCGACGCCCTGCGCGCGCTTGCCGTGAATCCGGTCGACTATCTCGTCGTTCCTCGCGCCGTGGCGATGATGATCTCCATGCCACTCCTTGTCGGGGAGTGCATCTTTTTCGCCCTCACCGCGAGCTACTTTGTCGCGACCAATATCCTGAACGTGAACAGCGTCTTCTACCTCCACCATATGTGGAGCTACACCCATGGAAAGGATATGGTGATGGCCCTCACAAAGGGATTTGTCTTCGCCATCATTGTCGTGATTGTCGGCTGCCAGCAGGGACTCACCACGAGGAACGGGGCCGTCGGCGTCGGCCGTTCAACCACCGACGCGGTGGTCATCAGTTCCCTCAGCATCCTGATGATCAATTTTTTCCTGACAATGGCGCTGAACATCATCTTCCCCGCGGGAGGAGCGCGCTACTAGATGAAATCCTCTTCCGACAACCTGATTGAGGTTCGCGACCTCAGGCAGACCTTCGCGGGACAGGAGATCCTGCGCGGCGTGAACCTCGACATCGCCCGGGGAAAGACCCTCGTTCTGCTCGGTCAGAGCGGCGGGGGGAAGAGTGTCTTCCTCCGTCATCTCATCGGCCTGATCCGGCCTCTCTCCGGTTCGATCAGGATCGACGGGGAGGAGATCGCCCACCTCGACGAGCGCGAGCTGGAGCCGGTCCGCCGGAAGATCGGCATGCTCTTCCAGGACGGGGCTCTCTTCGACTCATTGACCGTCTACGAGAACGTCGCCTTCCCGCTGAGGGAGCGAGGGGAACGCAATGAGAAGGTGATCCGTGACAAGGTGGCCCATGCCCTCGAACTGGTCTCCCTGCAGGGGCAGGAGGGGAAGATGCCGGTGAATCTGAGCGGAGGCATGCGGAAGCGCGCCTCCCTGGCCCGGGCCATCATCTCGGAGCCCTCCTGCATCCTCTACGATGAGCCGACGGCCGGACTCGATCCGATTGTCTCCGACACGATCAACCGCCTGATTCGGCGCTTGCAATCCCAACTGCACGTCACTTCGATCGTGGTCACCCACGACATGGTCAGCACCAACCACATCGCCGATCATGTTGCCCTCCTGCGGGAGGGGAGGATTCATTTCTCCGGGGCGCTTGCGGAGCTCCATGCCTCGACCGATCCCGTGATCCGGGACTTCATCGAGGGCCGCTCCCGCGAGATCGACTAAACGCTTTTTCAACACTCCATGGACTCAACCAACACATCCATTCAGCTCCGTGCGGGGCTTTTTGTGCTTCTCGGGATGCTCTGCATCGGCTCCCTGGTCATCTACTTCGGACGCTTCGGTGAGAGCGTCAAAAAATACTACACCCTCACCGTTGAGTATCGGAATGCCAGCGGCCTGCTCAAGGGGGCCGACGTGTTGCTGGCCGGGGCCAAGATCGGGGAGGTGGCCACGCCTCCGAGCGTCCTTCCCAACATGCGCGGCGTCGCCGTTCCACTAAGGGTTGACGAGAAAGTGCAGATCCCCGAGGGAAGCATCTTCTCTATCGGTAGTTCGGGACTGCTCGGCGACCGCTACGTGACGGTGACCATGGTGGGTGATGCCGTTGACCAGAAGCCGATCGCCCCCGGTTCGGTGATCACCAACGGACGGAGTGAGTCGAGCATCTCCGAGCTCCAGCGCCAACTTCATGACGAGATCCTTCCGAAGCTCGGTGATGCCCTTGAGAATATCGACGCGGTCAGCCAGACCCTCCGCAAGGATGTCTTCAACAAGCAGGGGGTGGAAAACCTCCAGACAACGCTCGGCAACCTTGCCGTTGCCTCGACCGAGTTCAAGGCGGCCGCCGGTGAGGCCGGATCCTTCCTCAAGAAGGGGAACTCCGCGATGGGCTCTCTCCAGGCTTCGACCGTCGACCTCAAGGCCTTTATCGGCAATCTCAAGCAGCACGGCATCATCTTCTACCGCGACACCGCTCCGGAACAGGCACAGGGTCCGGTGAAGAAGAAGCCGTAACAGCGGAGGGCGTCACGTTCCATGGAACTCACGCTTGTTGTCCTCGCGGCAGGAATGGGGAGTCGTTACGGAGGGCTCAAGCAAATCGATCCTGTCGGCCCCAGCGGTGAGATCATCCTCGATTATTCCGTCAGCGATGCGCTCAAGGCGGGGTTCGCCAAGGTGGTCTTTGTCATCCGGAGGGAGACGCTGGAGCTCTTCCGCGACGCCGTCGGAGTCCGCTACGAGGGGAAGATCGCCGTGGAGTATGCTTTTCAGGAGATGGAGCCTCTGCCCGGCGGGAGGGTTTCCCCGGTCGGTCGCACCAAGCCATGGGGAACGGGACACGCCCTTCTGGCCGCGGCTCCCGTGGTGCGAGGTCCCTTTGCTGTGATCAATGCCGACGACTACTACGGCTCCTCCGGATTTATCCGACTCGCCTCATTCCTCCGGATGGCGCAGGAGGGTCACTACGCCATGGTCGGCTACCTGCTGGAGAAGACCCTCTCCGAACATGGCTCCGTCTCGCGAGGCATTTGCCGTCAGGATGAACGGGGTTACCTGGTTGAGATCACCGAGCGCACGGCGATCGCCCGGAAGGCCGAAGGAATCATCGCCGAGGGAAATCCTCCGGTGGTGCTGACGGGCGCCGAACCGACCTCGATGAACTTCTGGGGATTCACCCCCGATCTTTTTTCCCGTCTGGAGCGGCTCTTCGAGGAGTTCCTGGAGGAGAAGGGAGAGGACCTGAAGGCGGAGTTCTACCTGCCCGCCGCCATCAGCTCTCTCATCACCTCCGGAGAGGTGACGGTGAAGCTCCTGACCAGTGAGGATCCGTGGTACGGCCTGACATATCCCGAGGACAGGCCGATGGTCGTCAGCGCCCTTGCGGCTCTTGCCAGCCCGAGTGTCGGGTGATGCCGGCTGATACCGATTCCTATTTTACTTGGCCTACTTGGCCGTCGGCTCTCCCGCGGCCTTCCATCCCGCGATGCCGGGCTTGAAGTGCTGGACATTGGTGTAGCCGAGTTTCTGGGCGGCTTCGGCGGCACGCGCGTAGGCGCCGCAGTGCTCGTTGCCGCAATAGGCGACGATGAGGGAGGATTTGTCGGAGGGAAGAACCGAGGCAAGATCGGCGGTGTGCGCCGTGTAGTCGATGGCGCCCGGGATATGCCCGTTCGCATAGGTGACAGGGCCGTTCACGTCCAGCAGGGTGACCTTCTTGGCGGCGATCGCGGCCTTCAGATCAGGCAGGGTGATGTCGGAAAACGATCCGGCAAAGGCATTGGCGGAGATAAGGGTGACGGCGAGGAGGGCGAGGAGTTTCTTCATGACACGTAAGACGGTAATGCATGAAGGCAACTTCGCAAGGCCGACGTTCGACTTGGCAGGTAGAGACGGGGCCTGTATGATCATTTTTCCGCGCCGGCGTGGCGGAATTGGCAGACGCGCCGGACTCAAAATCCGGTATCCTCTAAAGATGTGTCGGTTCGAACCCGACCGCCGGTACCACTTCTGACCCACGCGAGTCCTGCTCGGCGTTGTGACGGGTCAATGTGACAAAAACATTCCCGAAGCGGCCTTGACGCAGGTTGGTCGAAGGATGGATTGTCAGGCCTCTCCGGAGCGAAAACCCAGATGCCGCCCAGCCATTCCAAAAGAACCGTGATTATCGGCGATGTGCACGGGTGCCGTGACGAGTTGATGAATCTGCTCGATGCCGCTGAGGTGACCCCTGCTGACGATCTTGTCTCTGTCGGCGACCTCATCTGCAAAGGAAACGATAGTCGCGGGGTCATGAAGTGGGCCATGGAAACCCCAAACCTTCGTTGTGTCCTGGGGAATCACGAGGCGCGCTTCATGAAGCGGTGGCTTCTCAACCAAAGACCGGATCGTGATTCACCGGATGAGGAAACTTACCTCCAACTTGGTGACTGTTATGAAGAATCCATGCGCTTCATCCAGTCGTGGCCGCTCTTTTTGGAAGGGGAGGGGTTTTTCGTGGTGCACGCTGGAATCGATCCGCGCATTCCGTCGCTTGAAGGGCAGCGCCGTGATGATCTTTTGACCATTCGCATTCCTTCGGGGATGAGTATTCCCTGGTACGAGGCTTACACGGATGACCGACTGGCCGTGTTCGGGCACTGGTCCCGCCGGGAACCGGTCATCCGCACGAATGCGATCGGCCTCGATACGGGATGCGTGTACGGAGGGAGCCTCTCGGCGCTTATCCTTCCCGAGAGACGCGTGATCAGCGTTCCCGCGTCACGCAATTACCAATCAAAGGGTTCCTGGTCATGAGCGATCCCGCCCAACCGGATAGTCATCCCCCCGTTCGCTTGGGAGGTTTTCTCACCGGCGTGGGGCTCACGCAGTTTGTGGACAGCGCCCTGCATCTGGCCCAACCCTTGCTGCTGGCGAAAATCTCGGGCTCCCTGGGCGAAGCGGCCTTGTTTTCGGCATTCGATACCGCCGTTCACATGTTCGGGACCTTCATCGGAGGGTGGCCCGTCGAGCGCTTTGGGGCGAAGCGTGTCCTGGTCGTCGCCACCTTCCTGCGCGGCGTGGCTCTGGCCGGACTTCCGATTGCCATGGCGGGCGGATTCCTGACCCTGCTCTGGGCGATGAGTTGCTACACGATCGAAGCGCTGATCCGTGGCTTTGTGGATGCCTCGGTGCACACCGTTCCGCTGGAACTTGCCCAGCATCGTTCCGGCCAACTCGATAGGATCAATTCACGCTATGAGTTCACCTTTGACCTGGGTGGGGTGCTTGGCCCGCTGATGCTCGGAGGCCTGATGATCTGGTCGGATAAAATCATCCCTCACATCGTGATTCCCCTTGGTTTTGTCCTCTCGGCGGGAGCCTATTTCTTCATTCCGAGACGAGTCGGGGGTGCGCCCCAGAGCCGTCATCATGCGGGAACTCCCTCGGGAGCCTGGGCAGGAATCAAGCAGGTGTTTGCCAGCAAGCCCCTCCTGATCACGTGCGTGGCTCTCATGTCGTTCAATATCTACCCGCTGCGCAAACTCCTGAGCGCGTTTTTTGCGAAAGGGATATTGCACCAGTCCGCCTCGGTTGGCCACATCGGGGCGGCGTTCGCGCTGGGAGGAGTGGTGGGGGCGCTCATTTACGCCCGCGCGAAGCACTCCGCTGGATCGGGGTCCGCATGGATCGTGATCGGCGCCCTGGGCACCTTCCTGCTGGCCCTTGGTTGGATTCCGGCAAACCTATGGGTCATGGTCGGCACGGTGTTCGTTTTTGCCCTGACCAATGTCTGGGCCCGTCTCACTCTCACGCGCAAGAGGCAGGAACTGACCCCGTTGGAACATGCGGGCGGCGTGACTTCCGCCGCGCAGTTTGGCGTGAATGCGGTTTCAGTCGGGATCAAGGCGCTGGTCGGGGTTGCCTTTACCCTTGGGATCGGCGCCTACGGGGCGTTTGCGGTGGTGGGTGCGCTCCTCGCGCTGATCGGTGCCGGGCAGTTATATCTGGCACGTCTCGTCCCTAAATCCCCCGTGCCGTCACCATGACTAGGGCGTGACAGCGCCCCCTGGCTCCTCCTATAGGCTTCTAATAAAGAGGTGATAGTGGTTTTTTTCCTTAACCCCTCTCTTTTTTCCCCTTAACTTTTCCTCTCTATGCGCATTCTTGTCACCGGCGGAGCCGGATTCCTCGGTTCCCACCTCTGTGATCGCCTGATCGGACAGGGGCACGATGTCATCTGCCTTGATAATTTCTTTACCGGGAGGAAGGCCAATATCCAGCATCTCGTCGGCAACCCACGCTTCGAACTCGTCCGCCACGACATCATCGACCCCTTCAAGTTCGAGGTCGACAGGATCTACAATCTGGCCTGCCCTGCCTCCCCCCCTCACTACCAGTTCAACCCGATCAAGACGATGAAGACCTCCGTGGTCGGGGCGATCAACTGCCTCGGTCTGGCCAAGCGGGTGAGGGCGCGTGTCTTCCAAGCCTCGACCTCCGAGGTCTACGGGGATCCCTCCGTGCATCCCCAGCAGGAGTCGTACTGGGGCAATGTCAATCCGATCGGACTCCGTTCCTGCTACGACGAGGGGAAGCGCTGCGCGGAAACCCTTTTCTTCGATTACCACCGCGAGCATGGCGTCGATATCCGCGTGATCCGCATTTTCAACACTTACGGCCCCCGCATGCTTCCCGATGATGGTCGCGTGGTTTCCAACTTCATCGTTCAGGCCCTTCAGGGGAACGACCTGACGGTTTATGGCGAGGGATCCCAGACCCGCTCCTTCTGCTTCGTCGACGATCTTGTCGAGGGCTTCCTCCGCTTCATGGAGCAGGAGAAATCTGTCGGTCCGATGAACCTCGGCAACCCGGGCGAGTTCACGATGCTCCAACTTGCCGAACTTGTGCTCAAGAAAGTCGGTGGAAAGAGCAAGATCACCCATCTGCCGTTGCCCTCCGATGATCCGAAGCAGCGCCGCCCCGATATCACCCTTGCCAAGGAGACCCTTGGCTGGGAGCCGAAGGTCCCGCTCGAGGAAGGGCTTGAAAAGACCATCGCCTATTTCAAGGGTGCCCTTGCCAAGTAATACGGAATTTTCCTAGATCTCGGGTCTCAAGTTTCACTCTCAGTTTTATGTCCAAAACCTCCCTCTCCATCTGCTGTCTCGGCGCCGGTTATGTCGGCGGTCCCACCATGGCGATGATCGCGGCCAAGTGCCCCGACATCAAAGTCACTGTCTGCGATCCCAATGAAAAGCGCATCGCGGCCTGGAATTCCGACACCCTTCCGGTCTATGAACCCGGCCTTCAGGAAGTCGTTGAGTCGGCACGGGGGAAGAACCTTTTCTTCTCCACTGATGTCCGCAAGGCCATCCGGGAGTCATCCATCATCTTTGTCAGCGTCGGTACTCCGACCAAGACCTATGGTGTCGGCGCCGGACGCGCCGCCGATCTGAAATTCATCGAGGCGGCCGCCCGCATGATCGCCGAGGAGGCCGTGGGGCCCAAGATCATCGTCGAGAAGAGCACGATCCCTGTGAAGACCGCCGAGGCGATGCTCACGATCCTGCGTTCCAACTCCAAGGAAGGTACTTTCCAGGTTCTCTCCAATCCCGAGTTCCTTGCCGAGGGGACGGCCATCGAGGATCTCAATAACCCCGACCGCGTGCTCATCGGCGGAGAGCAGACTCCGGAGGGGTTGGCCGCGATCGAGGAGGTTGTATCCATCTATGCCCGCTGGATTCCCCGTGAGAAGATCCTCACGACCAATCTCTGGTCTTCCGAGCTCTCGAAGCTCGTTGCCAACGCCTTCCTGGCCCAGCGCATCTCCTCGATCAACTCGATCTCCGCCCTCTGCGAGGCGACCGGAGCGGATGTGGATGAGGTGGCCCGCGCCATCGGGAAGGATTCCCGTATCGGACCCAAGTTCCTGAAGGCCTCGGTCGGCTACGGCGGTTCCTGCTTCCAGAAAGACATCCTGAACCTGACCTACCTCTGCCAGCACTTCGGTCTTCCCGAGGTCGCCGCTTACTGGGAGAGCGTGGTGAAGATCAACGACTGGCAGAAGGCCCGCTTCAGCGGCCGCATCGTGCGCGACCTCTTCAATACGGTCAGCGGAAAGCATATCGGCATCCTAGGATTTGCCTTCAAGAAGGACACCAACGACACCCGTGAGACGGCAGCGATCGCCGTCTGCCGTGACCTGCTCGCCGAAGGTGCCAAGGTCTATGTCTATGATCCTCAGGTGGGAGAGGAACAGATCCGCGCCGATGTCCTCGGGACTGGAAGCAATCCCAATCTCATGGTGGTTAAGAGCGCAATGGAGGCCTGCAAGGGCGCCCATGCCGTGGCGGTTCTTACCGAGTGGGATGAATTCAAGGAACTTGATTTCAAGAAGATCCACGACGGGATGCTCAAGCCGGCCTTCCTCTTCGATGGGCGCAACATCCTGCCTCATGCCAAGCTCAAGGAGATCGGATTCCGACTCTTTGCGATCGGGAAGCCTGCCTAGCCGAGAAACCTTGGGCTGCAACCCATGCGGTTCTACTCCAGGAAGCGCGTGAACCCGATGGCGGGTTCACGCTCGGTTTGCAGGCTGTTTTCCACCTTGGAGGTGTCTTCGTAGCCTAGGGCCATTCCGCAGAGGAGCATCTCGGTGTCGGGGATCTCCAGATGGCGTGCCACGATGCGGTGATATTTCGTGAAGGCCGCCTGGGGACAGGTGTCGAGACCGCGTGCCCGGGCGGCAATCATGACGTTCTGCAGAAACAGCCCGTAGTCGAGCCAGCTTCCCTGACCCAGGATCCGGTCGATGGTGAAGAAAAGGCCGACCGGGGCGTCGAAGAAGGCATAGTTCCGCGCGAACTGAAGCGCCATCCGTGCCCGGTCGCCCTTGGGAATGCCAAGCAGTCCGTAGAGGTCGTAGCCGACCTTGCGGCGACGATCCAGATAAGGGTGAGTCCACTTCTCGGGATAGTAGGAGTATTCCTGCGTCTGCTCCGCATCGCGGGCAGGATCGAGCGCCGTCTCGATGAGTTCACGGGAGAGGGCCTCCTTTTTGGATCCGGTGACAACGGTCACTTTCCAAGGTTGGGTATTGGTTCCTGAGGGAGCGCGCGCAGCAATATCAAGGATCTCCAGAATGGTTTCCTTTGGCACCAGCGTGGGGAGAAACCCCCGCACAGACCGCCGACTCCGGATCACCCCGTCGACAATGCGGGTAATGTCCTGGCTTGAAAAACCTGCGACCTGAGACTTGAAATCTGAAAACTCTCCCGAAGCTTCGCTCATGCAATCGAGGAGAGTAGTTCAGCCCTTTTCATCATTTCTCATTTATCATTCTGCCTTTCCGTTCACGGCTCCGGATAGGCCTTGATGAAGTTGCTGTACCAGTAGGCCGAGGGGGTGGGGATGCGGTCATGGGTTTTCTTGTCGAAGGCAAAGAGGCCGAACTGCGCATGGCCCCAGCCCTCCGTCCATTCGTAGTTATCGACGAGCGTCCATGGGAAATACCCCTGCACCTCAACGCCGTCGTTCATCGCCCGGCGCATCTGGGCGATGTGCTCACGGAAGTAGCGGATCGATTTCTGCCCGCTCTGGGTGCCGATGCCGTTCTCCGAGATGACGATCGGTTTGTGGTAACGGCCGTAGACATCAACAAGCACATGGTAGAGACCGGTGGGTACGATCTCCCAGCCCAGTTGGGTGTAGCCGGAATTATGCTCGCCGCTCGGACGGAAGATGAAGCGCAGCGCGCTGGCCTGCTGGGAGTAGTAATAGTTGACCCCGATCAGGTCGCAGGTGTCGGCCACCATGTCGAGTTGGTCGCGGTTCTGATGCATCATCAGGTTGTAAACGGAGCGGGTGGGGTCCAGATACTTGGCCTTCTTCCAGTAGGGGAGGGAATAGATGCCCATGATGAGCGCATCGGGGCGCTCCTGGCGCACGATGGAGGCGGCGTCACGGAACATGTCCGCGGAGACGCGCATCGCCTTCTTGTAGCCGCCCGGATGGAAGAGAAGGCCGGGAGGCCAATGAGCGGCAAGCCAGCCGAGTTGCAGGGCCCCGTTGGGCTCGTTTTGAGGAACGTAGATGCGGACGTCGGACTTGGTCGCCTTGACGACGCGCCGGACGTGAGCCTGCCAGGTGGTCCTGACATCGGGGTTGAGGAAGTTGGCCTTCGACTTGTCCTTCGGATAGAGCCAGTCGGGGAAGGTGAAGTGCCAGAGGGTGAGAAGCGGCTCGATGCCGGCCTCCCGGCACTTGCGTGCCATCTGGGCATACTGACGGAGTGCGGCCTCGTTGATCTCTCCCTTGCGCGGTTCGACGCGCGCCCACTCCACTCCGAAGCGGAAATGATTCACGCCGAGTTTTTTCAGTGCCGCCAGATCCTTGTCGAATTCGCTCCACGAAAACACGGCGTCATCCCCGCGCGGCGGTGCTCCACCCTCCTCGGCGAAGTGGTCCCAATCGGTCTTGAAATACCACTTGGATCCCGGGGCGCAACCCTTGTCCTCGTTTTGGAAGGGGGCGGTCGATGTTCCCCACCAGAAGGGTTCCTTGGGGAGCGGTTTGAGGGTAACGGCACCCGAGGGAGGGGTGTACTGGCGGGTTGGCGAGATGCATCCAGGGAGCAGCAAGAGCCCCGGCAGGAGGGCTGCCATGAAAAGATGTCGGATGGTTGCTTGATGCATGAGGTTCTAACTAGTACCTAACAGGGAAGGCATACAACGATGAAGCATTCTTTACTCGCGTGTTTTTTTCTCCTGACGGTGATGGCCGTTGGGCATTCGGCGATGGAGACCCCGGCCAAGCGCCTGATGCCCGACACGATCGTCATGAATGACGGAAAGGCGCTTCACGGACTGATTATCAAGAATGATGCCCAGAAGGTCATTTTGCAGCAGGAGAAGGGGGAGGTGGAGATCCCCAAAAGCTATATCCGTCGCATCGACGATCAGGTGGATTCGGGGGCCTTCTTTGCAGACATCGTGGATCCCGGGACTCTACCGCCGTGGCGAATGATCGTTCAGGATCTGCGTACCGACGACAATATCAAGTCCTTCCGCCAGATTCCGGCCACGGCCGTCGATAACGGTCACCTGAAAAACATTCCCTACCTCTCCTTCCGCATTAATGGTCGCACCGAGTTGAATGTCTACGGCGACCCCGCCAACC
>Ga0208496_1000288_pt1 | contig 17737 bp, 21 predicted proteins | sample CryBogmetaGMA2M_FD_184552 | JGI IMG/M metagenome (GOLD analysis project Ga0208496, IMG submission 184552) | Freshwater microbial communities from Crystal Bog, Wisconsin, USA - MA2M (SPAdes) | ecosystem: Environmental > Aquatic > Freshwater > Lake | place: Crystal Bog, Wisconsin, USA | collected... | reverse complement strand
ATAGAGTCTTATCTACCAACTGCTCAACAATGTACCATTATTTAACTTTTGGTCAATAAGTCCAAATTCGGATAAACCCTGAGAATTCATGAGCTTTAACGAAGACCATACCCCCGTCACCAGAAAAGCCTCTAATTTGGCCGAGGAAATTGCGCCAGCTCGTCGCCGCATGAATACTGCGGACCGGAAGCGCCAAATCCTCGATCGCGCTATTCAATTCTTTGCCAAACATGGCATCGATGGCCAGTTAAGAAATCTCACTAAAGAGTTAGGGGTTACCCATACTCTGCTCTACCACTATTTCCCCACTAAAGAAGCTTTGATTAAAGAGGTTTACAAGGAAGTCTTTGAATCCAGATGGAAATCTGAATGGGAAGACCTTCTTGATGATAAAAATCTTTCGCCAGAAGAAAAGTTAAATGCCTTTTATCTTGACTACTCCAATACTGTACTCACCTATGACTTTGTGCGTATTTTGATTTTCTCAGGCTTAAGCGATCACTCTATTAGCGATCGATTCTTTGAACTGTTGCGCTCTCGTTTGCTTCCAAGACTCATTCGGGAAACACGCAAATACTGCGACCGCTCAACTAGACCTAAGCCAACCCATCGAGAATTAGAATTCTTGATGGGGCTGCATGGTGGTATCTTTTATATTGGCATGCGACGCTGGATCTATGGCCAAGCTATTTATGACGACAGTAGCCCAGATGCAGAACAAGACATTATTCGGGATCGCATTCGATCCTATCTCCTTTCAGCAAAAACCCTCTTTGCTTAATTTCAAAGGTAACTATGACTAATTTGAGCCTAAATCACTTCTCTATCCGCAGTCTCGAAATTGAAAAGACCACGGAGTTCTTTCACAAACTACTCGGCCTTACTGTGGGACCGCGCCCAGAATTTCCCTTCCCTGGGGTATGGCTCTATAACGGCGATGAGAGCAGCTGGGCTAATGCAGTGCTTCACCTCATTGCCATTGATAAGAACGATCCAAACGGATTAAAGCAATACTTAGGAGAGCGTGACCCTAGCTCCTTATATGGCTCTGGTGCAGTGGATCATATTGCTTTCTTTGCTACGGGCTTAGAAGAAAAAATTACGTTATTAAAACAATTCAAAGTTCCGTACCGTGAGCGCACGGTGCCCGTTCTAAAGCTTCATCAAATTTTTTTGGATGACCCTAATGGGGTGGTGATTGAATTAAATTACCCAGCCGAAGAGAAAGCTGCTTTGGACGCTAAGGCAGCCTAAGAGAAGACATGGCAAAAATACTGGTAGTTGGTGGATCTCTTGGTGGTTTGTTTGCAGCAAATATTTTGCTGCGACAAGGCCATGATGTCACCTTACTAGAAAAGGCTACTGGTTCTCTAGATGGTCGTGGCGCAGGAATTGTGACACATGATGCGCTGGCCGAGGCCTTGCGTGCCGCAGGTGTCAGGGTTGATGATTCCCTTGGAGTGCCAGTGAGAAAACGCGTCACCTTGGGCGCTGATGGACAGACCTTAGGCGAAATGGAACTCCACCAAATACTCACCTCTTGGAGCCGCCTGTATCACATGCTCAAAGAAAACTTTCCTACTGAACGCTATTTACAGGGTAAAGCGGTAAAAACAGTGACTCAGGATGCGAATGGCGTACAAGTGGGTTGCGAAGATGGTAGTCAATATGAGGCCGAGCTATTAATTGCTTCTGACGGTATCCGCTCTGGGGTTAGAGCACAGCTTGCCCCAGAGATTCAGCCTGAATACGCAGGCTATATTGCGTGGCGTGGCGTATGTGATGAATCGGTACTTTCTCAGTACACACTGGATACGCTCTTTAACTACTTTGGATTTTGCCTACCCAATGGTGAGCAGATGTTGGGATACCCTGTAGCGGGATCTGGAAATGACACCCGTTCTGGCAAACGCCGTTATAACTTTGTTTGGTACCGACCTGCTTCCGAAGCTCAGGAGCTTATCGAGCTACTGACAGATGATGCTGGTCATTACCATCCCGCTGGTATCCCCCCTTCTAAAGTTTCTGCAAAGCATATTGCCAATATGCGTGAAGTCGCTCAAGCAATCCTAGCGCCACAATATGCTGAGATATTAGAAAAAACGACCTCTCCATTTTTACAAGCTATCTATGACGTACGTTCTGAACAAATTGTTTTTGGCAGGGTTGCTTTAATGGGGGATGCAGCATTTGTGGGTAGACCGCACGTAGGAATGGGAGTGACTAAGGCAGGAGATGAGGCGATCGTCATTGCTAAACATATCTCTAATCTGGGTGCCACTCCAGAAGCCCTCAAGGCCTATGGGGATGAGCGCCTGAAATTAGGGCAGCAGGTAGTCGCCAGAGCCCAGTATTTAGGTCGCTATATGCAGGCGCAAGGCAGTAAAGGCGCAAGGGATAACGATAGGCTTAAAAGAAATGCTGATACTGTCATGGCAGAAACTGCCATAGATATTAGTGATTTACTAGCCCAAGGGAAAGCAGTGCCTGAATCCACGCATTAATTAGTGCATTCAGTTAAGATTTACACAATAAAAAGTATTCTTATTCAAACAAAGTTTTAAATGGAGGAGACAACCATGAAACAAAAAGTAACGAATCAAACTAGAAGAAAGATGCTGATTGGTGGAGCTACAGCTGCAAGCACCCCACTTTGGTTAAATATTGCTAACGCCCAAACCGACACAATTAAGATCGGTTTTCCAACCCCCTTAACTGGTCCATTTTCAGCAGAAGCTCAGGATCAAGTCAAGGCAGCTGAACTAGCCATTAAAGAATTTAATGAAGCCGGTGGATTTAATGGTCGCAAAGCCGAACTCTTAGTGCGTGATGACAAATTAAACCCTGGGGAAGCAGCTACACGAACATTAGAGTTAATTGAAAAAGATAAAGTGAATTATGTGGTTGGCTCATTGTCCGCTGCCACACAACTTTCCATTAATGCGGTTTGCAAGGAACGTAAAGTGCTTTTTAATTCCATCAGCCAATCTGATGCCATTAATGAAGCAAAAGACTGGAGTGTCTATACCTTCCACGAAGCACTAAATCCAACGATGACTGCAGGCGCCGTGGCTCGTTATTCCATTCCTCGATTTGGTAAAAAGATTGTGTTCCTCACTGCTGACTATGCGTATGGTCACGAGATGGTGCGCGCCTTTGAACGCGCTGGTAAAGAAATGGGCGCCACCACCCTTGCTGATATTCGCCATCCCCTAGGCGCATCTGATTACTCTGCTTTCTTACCCAGAATCAAAGCCTTGAACCCAGATATTTTGGTCCTTTGTAACTTTGGCCGCGACCTTGTCAATGCCGCAAAACAATGTACTGACTTCGGCCTGAAATCCAGCATGAAGATTGTTACGCCAGTCTTGCTGTATACCTCACGTCTCGCTGGTGGTCCAGAAGCATTTGAGGGCATTATTGGTGGGACCTCGTATTACTGGGGTCTAGAGGATCGTATTCCTACTGCCAAAACATTTAATGATGCTTTCCGAAAAATGTATAACGGTTCAGTGCCATCGGATTACGGTGCCCTAGGTTACGCTGGCGTGAAGAGTGTTCTAGCTTCAATCAAGATTGCTAAATCCACTGAAACCATGAAGGTAGTAACTGCCATGGAAAATCTCAAATATGATTGGTACAAAGGTCCCGAGTACTATCGTAAGTGCGATCACCAGGCCGTTCAAACCGTTATTATTGTCGAGTCCAAATCGAAGAATATGAAAGACAAATATGACGTCTTCAATATTCTGACAATTGAACCTACTACTGAGAAAAATATGCGCAGTTGCGCAGAGCTAGGCCACAAAGCCTAATACAACATCTCAGGGTAGATCGTTGATTTACCCTGATCCACTCCCCTTGAACCTGTTTGGTCACGGGGAGTTTTTCTGAGTACATTTATGACCGGTCTTACATTCGAACTTTTATGCATGCAGCTGCTTACAGGCATTGCCTTAGGCAGTATTTATGCGCTCCTGGCTTTAGGCTTATGTCTGATTTTTGGCATGCTTAATGTAGTGAACTTTGCCCATGGCGCCTTCTTTATGGTGGGTGCATTTTTAGGGGTCTACTTCTTAGGTATTACGGGAAACTTTTGGTTTAGCCTAGTATTGACACCAGTCTTAACAGGCTGTTTAGGCTTGATCACTGAACGCTTCTTAGTAAGACCTCTCTATGGTCGTGGCCTAGATTACCCCCTGCTACTTACCTTTGGCCTATCTTATGTTTTGATAGAAGTCATGCGCGTCACCTTTGGCATTGAAGGGCTCCCCTCAGTAACCCCTGAAGGTCTTGGTGGTACGATGAATGTGGGTATTGGCTACTTCCCAAAATATCGCCTCTTTCTGATTGCCGCTACTGCCCTAATCATTTTTGGAGTTTGGTTTTTTATTCAAAAAACCCGTTACGGACTCATTATCAAAGCTGGTGCAGCTGATCAAGAAATCGTCAAAGTTTTAGGAATTGATATTGCCAAAGTTTGGCTACTCGTATTCGGTCTTGGCTGTGCCATTGCTGGCCTATCCGGAATCCTAGCTGCACCAACTCGTTCGGTAAACCCAGAGATGGGTATTCCTATCCTTGCTGAGTCATTTGTAGTTACAGTTGTAGGCGGCATGGGCTCGCCAGTTGGCGCAGTGATAGCGGGACTCTTGGTAGGTGTTGTCTATAGCATGACTTCGCTCTTTTTTCCTGAGTTAGCCGAGCTCTCTATTTTTGTATTAATGGCCGTGGTCTTATTGATCCGCCCACAAGGTTTATTTGGTAAAGCGGGGGCGATGGGCTAAGGCTCCGAATATTTATGAATGCATTTTTCCAACTAATTGCACGTCACCGTGTACTAGCTAGCACGCTGTTCCTCGCAATATTTCCATTCATCATGCCCTACGAGGCCTTGGCGATTAATATTTTGATCTTTGGCTTATTTGCCATGGGATTCAATCTCTTGTTTGGCTATATGGGCCTCCTTTCCTTTGGTCACGCAGCTTTCTTGGGCATTGGCAGCTACTTCACTGGTATTGCCATCGTTCATTACGGAGTGCCTTGGGCGGCTGCTATTTTGATTGGAATAGTGGGTGCAGCAATTGGCGGACTCATTATGGGTTTCCTGGCAATTCGTACGCGGGGTATTTACTTCTCCATGGTGACCTTAGCGCTTGGTCAAATTGTTTACTATGGTTTTTATAAAGCCGAAAGTCTTACTGGTGGTGAGAATGGTTTGCGTGGTGTCCGAGTAGACACATTCAATATCTTGGGGATTCCAGTTGATTTCTTAAATCCGCTAGTTAAGTACTACATCATCTTATTTTTTGTTGTCATTGCAATCTGGCTAATCTCTCGAATTCTAAATTCCCCATTAGGCGCAGTAATGGAGGCTATTCGAGAAAATGAGAAGCGTGCCGCAGCCTGTGGCTTTGATGTTGCCAAAACAAAGCTTTTAGTCTTTGTCTTATCGGCAGCTATTTGTGGATTAGCGGGATCACTCCGGGCCCTTCACCTCTCCATCGTACCAATTGACTCCTTGCATTACCTACAATCTGGTCAAGCCGTCATGATGAGTATCTTGGGTGGTATGGGAACATTTTTTGGGCCCTTTATTGGGGCGGCTGTCATGCTGTACCTTGAAGACGTCGTTACTACCTTCACAAAACATTGGATGGCAGTAGTGGGCCTGGTATTCATGTTCTTTGTACTGTTCTTCCCTAAGGGTATCTGGGGAACGATTCTGAGTAAGCTACATATTCAGCAGGATTCGAAATAATGAATAGCTCAACCACCCCTATTCTTGAGGCACGCAACGTCAGCAAGAGTTTTGGCAAGTTCAAGGCTCTCCAAAATGTGTCAACCCGCTTTATGCCCGGCACACTTACCGCCATTATTGGCCCTAACGGTGCAGGTAAAAGCACCTTCTTTAATGTCTTAAGTGGCGCTTTTCCTCCAAGCAGCGGAGAGATCTTATTTAACGGCAAAGATATCACCGGTATGCAGCAACACGAGTTTGCTCGCATAGGGATATCAAAGAGCTTTCAGATCACAAACGTATTCAAACAGCTGAGCGTTCATGAAAATGTCCGTGTTGCCGCGCAAATGGAAACTGCACGTTATAACTTTTTACGTAACGCGCAGAGTTATCCCGAGCCTATTGAGTTAGCCGATCAATTGCTTCGCCGCGTCAATCTCGAACATTTACGTAACAAAAAAACTGGTGACTTAGCCCATGGTCAACAGCGCGCCCTAGAAATTGCCATGGCTTTAGCCTGTAATCCTAGCCTACTCCTCCTAGATGAGCCCACTGCAGGGATGTCCCCTGAAGAAACGCTCGTGATGATGGACCTCATTCGAACTTTAGCAAATGAACGTACCGTCATATTGGTGGAGCACAAGATGAAACTCATCATGGGTCTTTGTAAACGCATCATTGTTCTTCATCATGGAGAATTTTTGGCCGAAGGCACTCCTGAAGAAATTCAAAATAATGCCGAAGTACGTCGCGTGTACTTGGGTCAAGGTTAATTTAAAGGCACACTATGTTGCAGGTTGAAAACTTAAACGCCTGGTATGACCGGAGTCACGTCTTACAAGGAGTCTCCTTACAAGTAAATAAAGGAGAGATCGTTACCCTGATGGGACGTAATGGGGCCGGAAAGACCACTACCCTCCGCACGCTGATGGGTCTCTTATCCAAACGTCAAGGCAAGGCATCTGTTGATGGAACTTCATTTTTAGACTTAGCCGCCCATGAGCGCTTTCACTTGGGACTTGCCTATGTACCGGAGGATCGCCGCATCGTTCCAGGATTAACGGTCAAAGAGAATCTAGAGCTTGGAGTAATTGCCCAGAAAAATCGCGGTGATATGAATGCCTTAGTCGATGAAATTGCTGAAACCTTTCCTAGACTTAAAGAACGTCTTGATCAAGATGGCACCTCAATGTCAGGCGGGGAACAGCAAATGCTTGCGATTGCTAGAGCGATGATCGGCAAACCGAAAGTGATTCTATTAGATGAACCATCCGAAGGCATCATGCCGGTTCTTGTAGAAGAAATGTTTGAACTCTTTGCCAAACTCAAAGAACAAGGTCTCACCATCTTACTGGTAGAGCAAAATGTGCAACAAGCATTAAAGATTTCAGACCGTGCTTATATCTTGGATCAAGGCAAGATTGTGTTTCATGACACCGCCCAAAATCTCTTAAATAACGACGAGATTCAACAGAAGTATTGCGCTGTTTAAGGCAATTTAAGCATTAGATAATATGCAACCAGTGCCCTAATTGGTGCCATACGCTATCAGGAACAAGAGTAAGCAACCAAGTCATAGTTAGATAGCGTAGTAATTTTCCAAAGAACATATACACCATACAAGGGAGCCACGCTAAACGTAGCCAGCCTGCTGCTACACAAAGAGGATCTCCAACGCCTGGCAACCATGATAATAGAAGCATCTTCGGACCCCGATCTTCTAGCCACCGCTGCATACGACCATGTGTCGGCCCTTTTAAAGACTCAAAACCATTGCGTGAAATGAGGCCTATCCACCAATCAAACATTCCTCCCAAAGTATTACCTATCGTAGCTACCAAAATTGCAATCCAATAAAGATGTGGGTTGATAGTGATATAGCCAAATAGAATTGGCTCTGATCCCACCGGCAGCAAGGTCGCCGAAACAAATGCGCTGATAAATACCGCCGGTAGCCCAACCGAGGGCATACCAAACCAAGAAAAAAATTGCTGGAGGAATTGATCCATTAAGCCAGAATCCCAGATTTTTTCAGGATAGCTATTTGCTCTTCAGTAAGACCGGCAGATTTGAGTACTACATCCGTATGCTCCCCTAATGTTGGGGCACGATAACGAATTGCACCTGGATTTTGAGAAAGCTTGGGAATGATTCCGGGAACCTGCACTTTGAGACCATTCGCTGCTTGTATGGTTTCTATCACGCCACGTGCCTGATAGTGCGGATCTTCTGCAATATCTTTGGCGGTGTAGATTTTTCCAGAAGGCACATCGGCCTGCTTCAAACCCAGTAGTACTTTATCCAAACTCATCGTTGAGGTCCAAGCATTGATTGCTGCATCAATCTCGATCACTCGCTTGGCACGCCCGTCGTTATGAGCAAGTGTAGGATCATCGCCCAAGTCAGGTCGGCCAATTAAGGCCATCAGCCGCTTATAAATAGAATCGCCATTTCCAGCAATCAGCACGTATTGGCCATCCCCGCAGCGATAGGCATTTGAAGGCGCTATTCCAGGCAAGGCCCCGCCAGCAGGCTGTCGGATTGCCCCAAAAGCGGAATACTCCGGCAAGAGACTCTCCGTCAAATTAAATACCGCCTCATATAAAGCGACATCAATCATTTGCCCCTGTCCTCCTCGAGCATCGCGTTCATATAGAGCCAATAAAACTCCGATAGCCCCATGTAGCCCCGCGATAGTATCTCCAAGTGATACGCCCGCCCTTACCGGAACTTCACCAGGGTGACCTGTGATGTAACGTAAGCCCGCCATCGCTTCACCAATAGCTGCAAAGCCTGGTTCATCTCGCCTGGGTCCATCCTGACCATAGCCTGAGATACGTAACATGATGAGTTTGGGGTTGGCTTTATGTAGCTCTTCCCATCCAAGGCCCCATTTCTCTAGTGTCCCTGGGCGAAAATTTTCAATGACGACATCAGCCTCAAGCGCCAATTGTCTTGCAATCGCTTGGCCTTCTTTTACACGAAGATCTAAACAAATCGATTGCTTATTGCGCGATTGTGCTTGCCACCAAACTGAAGTACCCTCATGAAGCATTCTCCACTTACGCAAGGGATCACCTTCGCCTGGGGATTCCACCTTAATAATCTCGGCCCCAAAATCCGCAAGCGTTTTAGACGCAAATGGGCCGGCTATAAGCTGGCCGAGCTCGAGAACTTTGACCCCTGCAAGGATTTGTTGGTGATTCTTCTGCATTGAAAAGTCTGTGCCCCTTTTTATCTATTTACCCAGATTCTCTAAATCCCGTATACCCCATTTTCGCCTTATTTCCATCATTTTCCAGCATTTTCAAATCTTGCTTAAACTAGCGTCTAAATCAGAAAATAAACCATAAATCCTATAAATCGAGACCTTCATGAATCACCCTATTCCTAAGCCTGATCAATACCAAGATATGCGTGAGGCCCTGCGAGACCTTTGTGGAAAATTTGACTCAGCCTATTGGCAAAAAATTGATCATGAGCGGACTTACCCGGAAGCTTTTGTGAATGCCATTACTGAAGCAGGTTGGTTGGCCGCCTTGATCCCAGAAGAGTATGGCGGCTCAGGATTGGGCTTAGCAGAAGCCTCAGTCATCATGGAAGAAATTAACTTCTCCGGCGGAAACTCTGGCGCGTGTCATGGCCAAATGTATAACATGGGCACTTTGCTAAGACATGGATCTGAGGCGCAGAAAAAATTGTATCTGCCCAAGATAGCTAGCGGGGAATTACGCTTGCAAAGTATGGCAGTCACAGAGCCTACGACTGGTACCGACACTACTAAATTGAAAACTACTGCAGTTAAAAAAGGGGATAAGTATGTAGTAAATGGTCAGAAGGTTTGGATCTCCCGTATTCAGCACTCTGATTTAATGATTTTGCTAGCACGCACAACCCCCATTGGTGAAGTACAGCGCAAATCTGAAGGCATGTCTATTTTCATCGTCAATCTAGCAGATGCTATCGGCAACGGTATGGAAATCAGACCGATTGCCAATATGGTCAACCATGAAACGAATGAGGTGTTCTTTGATAACTTAGAAATTCCTGCGGAGAATCTCATAGGAACTGAAGGCCAAGGATTTAAATATATCTTGGATGGATTAAATGCAGAACGGGTATTGATTGCGGCTGAATGTATTGGTGATGCCTATTGGTTTATCAATAAAGCAACACGCTATGCCAATGATCGCGTTGTATTTGATCGTCCAATTGGTAAAAATCAGGGCATCCAATTTCCAATTGCCGAAAGCTATATTGAAACTGAGGCGGCTAATCTGATGCGCTTTAAAGCGTGCGAACTATTTGATGCCCATCAACCATGTGGTCCTGAATCAAATATGTCCAAATACCTCGCCGCTAAAGCCTCATGGGAAGCTGCAAACGTGTGCATCCAAACGCATGGCGGCTTTGGCTTTGCCAATGAATATGATGTGGAGCGTAAGTTTAGAGAAACGCGTCTTTATCAAGTGGCACCAATCTCCACTAACTTGATTTACTCTTATATAGCTGAGCATGTTCTGGGTCTTCCAAGATCCTTCTAATGAGGAATTGATATGAATGTTCGTCCATTAGATGGAATTACTGTTGTTGCGCTAGAGCATGTGATTGCTGCTCCTTTTTGTACCCGTCAGTTAGCAGATTTGGGGGCGCGGATCATCAAGATAGAGCGTCCTGGCGGCGGAGACTTTGCGAGAGGATATGACACCCAAGTTGAGGGGCTCTGCTCTCACTTTGTTTGGGTGAATCGCTCTAAAGAAAGTTTGACACTTGATCTCAAACAAGATTCAGCAGTAGCTGTGTTAAAGGATCTATTAAAAACCGCTGATGTCTTTGTACAAAATCTTGCTCCCGGAGCAGCAGCCCGCATGGGACTTACTGCTGAGGTACTCCAAAAAGAAAACCCCAAGTTAATTATGTGCGCTATCTCTGGCTATGGAAGTGATGGCCCTTATCGAGATAAGAAAGCTTACGACTTACTAATACAAAGTGAGGCTGGATTCCTCTCCATCACTGGCACGCCTGATACACCAAGTAAGGCGGGCAACTCTATTGCTGATATTGCTGCGGGTATGTATGCCTATAGCAATATATTGGCTGCTCTATTGCAAAGAGGCAAAACAGGGAAAGGTACAGTCATTGATATTTCTATGCTGGAAGCGCTAAGTGAGTGGATGAGCTTTCCAATGTATTACGCTTATAACGGAGCTGAGCCACCCTCGAGAAACGGCGCCTCGCACGCAACTATTTATCCATACGGCCCTTTTAAGGCTGGCGACGGCAAGACTGTCATGCTGGGACTACAAAATGAACGTGAATGGGCTCAGTTTTGTGAAACGGTATTGGAAAATCCACAGCTCGCTCAAGATGAGCGCTTCAACAAAAACTTTAAGCGCAACGAGAAGCGGATTGAATTACTCAAAATTATTGAAGCCTGCTTTAGTAAGCTAACGGCTGAACAACTGATTGCAAGATTAGAAAAGGCGCAAATTGCCAATGCCCATCTGAATGATATGGAGGGCCTATGGAAGCACGAACAACTCAAGGCGCGTAACCGTTGGGCAGAGGTTGATACCCCAGCAGGACCTATTCCCGCCCTTTTACCGCCAGGACTCAATGACAGCTACAGCTACCGTATGGATCCTATTCCAGGCGTGGGAGAGCACACCGATGCCATTCTGAAGGAACTGGGAATGGCTGAGTCTGATATCGCCAGCATGCGTGCTAGCGGAGCAATCTAGAGCAAAGGGGAGGTGAGGTGTGCTGCGTTTTCTAAATAGTGGTGCCAACGGGGACGCTCTGCCCATACCATCGGATCAACATAATCAGACTGTGCTAAATAAGACTCGATCAAGGTTTGGAGTTTTAAACTGAAATCAATGTTGTACACAATAAGACTGATTTCAAAGTTTAGACGGAGGCTGCGTTGATCGAAATTCACCGAACCAAAGATTGCCGCCTTTCTATCAACTAACAAGCTCTTAGTATGGAGAAGACCTCCATGGAACTCGGCAATGTGCACCCCTGAATTCAAGAGATCTGCGTAGTAACTTCTGCTACTCCAAGCAACCAGCGTTGAATCATTCAATTTAGGCACAATTAAGGTTACCTTTACCCCACGCCTGGCAGTAGCCATCAGGGCTTGCATCAGCCCATCATCTGGACCAAAGTATGGCGTAGTAATGGTCAACTCTTCACACGCATCAATGATCGCAGAGAGCATTACTTGATACAAAACATCATCACGATATACCGGACCGGAAGCTAATTCCTGTGCTATTACTCCACCTTCATAAGGCGCAATCGGGGGTTTACGATCGTTGAAATGGGTAATCTTTGGATTATCAACACTCCAGTCGAAAGAGAATGTAAGCTCAAACTGAGACGCAACTGGGCCCTCAACACGCACCATTGCATCAACCCACTCGCCCACTCCAGAATCTTGCTTGAACGTACGCGGGTCAACTAAATTCATACTCCCAGTCCAAACGATAGAGCTATCGATTACAAATATTTTTCGATGCAAACGTAAATCGGCACGACGAAATTGAAACCTGCCAATCTCCACAGGCAATGCTTCTGTTACCTCTATTCCTGCATTACGAAAGCGGGCCGGCCATTTTGATTTAAACCAATCTTTACTTCCCAAAGAATCCAATAAAACACGGCAAGCAACGCCACGTTTAGAAGCTTCAATCATTGCCTCGCCTACTCTGTCAGCATCACCTCCTAAGGCCCAAATATAGAACTCTAGATGAAGACTTTCTTTTGCTTGGTTAATCTCATCAATAAAAAGCTGAAGAATCTGTAACGAATTGGTATGTAACTCAACCTTATTTCCAGCGACTACTGGTGTGCCATTATTAGCTTCTGCTAAAAGACTAAATAAACGCGCTTCAATGGGTAGTCTTTGCTTGTCCTCAGCGTACTTGACGCGCATGTCCTGGGTGATTCGTGAATACTCACGATTCATGCGCGTAATTTTTCTAGTCAGTTTTCGACCGACTGGCCTCTCTCCAATCAGCACATACAAGCAGATGCCTAAAACTGGGAAAGTCATCACAATAAAGATCCATGCAAACGCCACTCCAACTGGCCTTCTCACAGAAATAATCACGCCAATAAAGTAAGTTACCAATATGAAATGAAATAATAAAATCCAATCAAAATTTAGATTCAGTGTTAGACGCAAAAATTCCGTGAGAACATCATTCATACCAGCTCCAATTCAGCAGTAATGCCTAGGTGATCAGACAATTTCATCCATTCATGCAGTATTTGTACAGAATGAATCTTGAGGCCTCTGACATAAATACGATCCATGGGTAATAAGGGTCTCATACTGGGAAATGTTTTAGCTGGCGAGCCTGTCAATACCTCGAATACCTCATCAAATCCTGCTGCCCTCATTGGTGCGCTAACGCGGTTTCTCCAATCATTAAAATCCCCCGCCACGATAGTTGGCCCCTCATGCGTGAGCTCCTTAATATAACCAATAATCTCTTCTAATTGCCGCCCCCTACCCCTCTCCAATAAAGCGAGGTGTACACAGAAGCAATGAATTGGTTTATCCGCACCTTCAAATTGAATCATGCTATGAAGCAGTCCTCGCCTTTCAAAGCGATAAGCGGAAATATCATAATTTGCACCCTTATACAGTGGATGCTTAGAAAGTATGGCGTTGCCGTGATGACCGTCTGGATACGCTACATTTTTTCCGTAATGCCAGTCACGCCAAAAGTCTTCAGACAGAAAATGGGTTAGCTCTGTTAGGGGCCAGTGGCCGAAACGTCTTACCCTACCTCGGTGCTCTTGTTGAAGCTCTTGTAAAAATAATAAGTCAGGATAGTGATTGCGCATTTTCTGGCGCAACTGATAAATGGTTGAATGCCGATACAAAGGGGATAAACCTTTGTGAACATTCATACTCATTACAGAAAAGCGAGCGCTGCCATTTTGCGTCATTAAAAGTGTCCTGCAGCACGCTGCCGCCTAAGTCTTGCCAGATAAATTTCTCCCTCGACCAATTCCTGGCACTGCATACATTTATTACAAATGGATGCCTGCTCACGCAAGTCTTCTATTGAGTCTACTGGGTGGGAATCCAGGTACTCTCGCAAATCGACATCGAGGACCTCGTTACAGAGGCAAACCACTTCAGCCATAAGTCAAAAATAGGGTTAAAGATCTCATCAAGCCTATTTTGCCATTGGCTTGATAGAATCAACGCCATGTTGACTGCTTTTCAAGACGCCCTCACTCTACTTGTCCATCTAGATGGCGGAGTTTTAGGGATCGTCCTGGTTTCTCTTCAAGTAAGCTTAAGCGCCCTGTTCTTTGGGACGCTGTTGGGACTTCCGATCGGAGCCCTTTTGGCTACAGAAGAATTTAGCGGTAAAAAGTGGATTATCGTGACCTTAAATACCCTTATGGGCGTGCCAACAGTCATTGTCGGCGTGGTTGTTTATTTAATGCTGTCCCGAACAGGGCCTCTAGGGGCTTGGGGGTGGTTATTTACACCCAAAGGTATGATCTTGGCCCAAATACTGCTCACAACACCTCTAATCGCTGCCCTGAGTAGGCAAATATTGGAAGACTCCTGGAAGATTCACCGCGACTGCTTCCTCAGCCTGAGACTACCCCCTTTGGCTCGTTATAAATGGCTTATCTGGGATTGTCGCTTCTCTCTCACTATTGCGATCCTTGCTGGACTTGCTAGGGCCATTTCTGAAGTTGGCGCAGTCATGATCGTCGGCGGAAATATTGATCACTCCACCAGAACAATGACTACTGCTATTGCGCTAGAAACCAGCAAAGGTGATCTTCCACTGGCACTTGCCCTAGGCATCGTCTTACTCGGAATTGTGTTGCTAGCAAACTTGTTCACTTTTGCAGTACGTCAAATTGCAGAGCGTCGCTATGGGTGATATGCAAGAGTCATTCGACAAGTTCATTGAACTAAAAAACATTACAGTGAAAAGTAATGGGAGAACTATTCTCAATATTCCTCACGCCATTATTCCAGCCGATCGCATTACTGCCTGCATTGGTCCTAATGGAGCAGGAAAAACAACTTTGTTGAAACTACTAGATGGCCTTATCAAGCCAGATACTGGAACAGTTACCTATTCATTTGCCAATAAAACAGCTTTAGTCCTACATCACACCCCCATGATTAAGGCATCAGCAAAAGCCAATGTAAGCATCGTGACAGATGCTGATCCTTCAATTACTACGACACAAATTAACAAAGTGATTGAACAAATAGGTCTTAGCGAATTAGCATCCAGTCCTGCACATAAACTCTCTGCCGGTGAAAGACAAAAGTTGTGCTTGGGTAGAGCAATTTTACAAAAGCCCAATTTGGTTTTATTAGATGAGCCAACGGCTAACCTGGATCCCAATACTACTGAGCAAGTCGAAGAAATCATCCGTCAATTCGATCGCAATGAAACTGATGTCATTTTTTCGTCACATCAACTAGCGCAAGTACAAAGACTGGCTGAGTACATCATCTTTATTGACCAAGGCGAGATAAAAGAAAAGGGACCCGTAGGCCCCTTCTTTTCAAATCCTCAAACACAAGCTGGTAAACGCTACCTACATCAAGAATTAATTATCGAATAACGTTGCCAATTACTTTGCTGCTGGTGCCGCGGCAGGTACCGCAGCTGCGGCGACTGGAGCAACAAATGGTGGCGGTGCAGTACAAGCACCTGGCGCAGGAGTCCCAGAGGCTCTAAAACGATCGGCAACCCGATTTTGAGCTTGGCAAAGTTGATATGCGCCAACTTTATCACCATAAGCAGCTTTTGCTTTTGCTAGGTTAGCCGCTTCTTGTGCCTCTGGTGATAATGGAGGTAGGGTTGCAAATGCTGCAGCGGATGCGAATGCGCAAAATGTAAAAGCAATGATTTTTTTCATGGCCTTGTCCTTATTTATTCAGTTTGTCATACCAGAGCTCATGGTGCTCTTTAGCCCAAGTAGCATCAACATAACCCGTCTTCATGCCATCAATTGAACCTTGCATACCAATGGTGCCGATATAAATATGGCCCATTGCCATTGCTGACATCAATATTGCAGCGCTGCTATGAATGATATTGGCAATCTGCATCGTGCCACGAGTGTATTCAATCGTCATGAATGGCACGATCATGTCGAGCACAAATCCCGAAGCTGAAATTACCAGACCCAAGAATGTCATGCCAAACCAAAACCAGATCTTTTCACCGCCATTGAAGAAGCCAGCTGGCACATGCTTGCCGCTGAAAATTCCACCAAAGCTTAAAAACCATTGCAGATCACCTTTGCCGGGTAAATTCTTATGCGCAAAGAGCAGGAAGAAAATGACAATACAAATGGTGAATAAGGGGCCTGTGAAGTTATGAATGTTCTTGCAAACCATCAGAAATGAGCCGTAAGCAAGCCCACCCATTAATGGCATTGCAAAATATTTGCCGTACAAAATAAGGAGGCCTGTAAAAGCTAAAGCCAAAAAGCTAGCAGCCATAGTCCAGTGAACTAAGCGATCAAAGGCACTAAAGCGTTTAATTTTTACCCCTGACATTGGCTGATGTAACTTAATTGAGCCCTTGACGGTATACATTGCAATAATGCCAAAGAAGGCAATCGCCAATAGCCACCCACCATAAACAGTAATCACACCATTACGAATCAAGCGCCACTCTTGACCAGAGCGCTGAATCAACACACTAGACTCTTTGTCGGGAATGCTGACATAGTTGTATGGATCACTATTGGCTGAGGTAAAGATAGACGGATTGGCAGGTTGGGACTGAGCCTGTGTGCCATTGGCCAAACTATTCGGATTCGCTGGTACAGACAAAGGTGGGATATCCACTCCGCTAGGAGAAGTCAAAGGCGCCATCGGCGCGCGCTCTGCATAACTTATCCCACTCGCCAAACTCAGCGACAGACCTGTAGCCACCACCAAAGTGCTTATAACTTTAGAGAATGATCGTTTCATACACATGTCCTTAAACGTTTTCGTTTTATTTATTGTTGTTTAGTTGATCACTTGACGCGGCTATATTCGTTTTGACCTTGCGTGCGCTTGTCAATCGATTCAGCCCAACTGGCTTGATTACCTGGAATCCAGTTTTTAGTCATAAACCCATTATTTGCACCCATATATGGGGCTACGTCTGGACGCTTGGCAACCTTAGCGGCTATTTCTGGAGGTTCAGAGCATGCGGCCAGCAAGGCTGCTGCTGCAAAACACAAACCGAGAGTTCTGAAATTCAATTTCATTATTTAGCTCCTGGAATTTTTGCAGCAGGGGTTGGAGTTGGCGCGGGTGCGTCTGGACCACCATAAGCAGTAGTCCAACCAAACGCTTTAGAGCCAGCATACTTGCCATTTTTCTCACGCAGACTGACACGCTGATTAAAGATGCCAGAGATAATGTCACTGTCACCACCAATCAATGCCTTGGTAGAACACATTTCAGCACAGAGTGGCAATTTACCTTCGGCCAAACGATTGCGTCCGTATTTTTCAAACTCGGCAACGCTACCGTTCTCCTCTGGACCACCGCTACAGAAGGTGCATTTATCCATCTTGCTACGTGATCCAAATGCGCCTTTACTCAGGAACTGAGGTGCACCGAATGGGCAGGCAAATGAACAGTAGCCACAACCGATACAGATGTCTTTATCATGCAAAACCACACCTTCATCAGTGCGATAGAAGCAATCAACTGGACACACGGCCATACAAGGAGCATCGCTACAGTGCATACATGCCACTGAAACTGATTTTTCCTGACCAATGATGCCGTCATTTACAGTTACAACACGGCGGCGATTTACGCCCCAAGGTACTTCGTTTTCGTTTTTACATGCCGTTACACAACCGTTGCATTCGATGCATCGCTCTGTGTCACAGATAAATTTCATTCTTGCCATTGTGTTCTCCTGACTTTATTTTTTAACTTAGGCAAATTTTTCGATTTGGCACATAGTGGTCTTTGTT
>Ga0208496_1000286_pt1 | contig 17803 bp, 18 predicted proteins | sample CryBogmetaGMA2M_FD_184552 | JGI IMG/M metagenome (GOLD analysis project Ga0208496, IMG submission 184552) | Freshwater microbial communities from Crystal Bog, Wisconsin, USA - MA2M (SPAdes) | ecosystem: Environmental > Aquatic > Freshwater > Lake | place: Crystal Bog, Wisconsin, USA | collected... | reverse complement strand
CACTGTATTGGCAATTGATGTTGAGAAAGAGCGTATCTCTCTCGGTATCAAGCAATTGTCTGGCGACCCATTCAATAACTACACATCTGTAAGTGACAAGGGTAGCCTCGTTACTGGCACTGTGAAGGCAGTTGATGCTAAGGGTGCAACAATTCACTTGGCTGATGAAGTAGAGGCTTATTTACGTGCTTCTGAGATCTCAACAGATCGTGTTGAAGATGCACGCAATGTATTGAAAGAAGGCGATAGCGTAACTGCAATGATCATTAATATTGATCGTAAGTCACGTGTCATTAACCTTTCGATTAAGGCAAAAGACAGCTCTGATCAACAAGATGCAATGAGCAAGCTCCAAGGTGATGCGCAGTCTGGCACTACCAATTTGGGCGCTTTGTTAAAAGCAAAAATGGATAATCAAGGCTAAATCAATATCGCTACTTCCCACTAGGGGAGTGGCGATTTTTTATTGATAGATCATGACAGATCAAGAGCAACAAGCAATTACTCGCTCCGAACTAGTGGAGAGCCTCGCGGAACAATTTCCGCAGCTTTTGCCTAGGGATGTGGAGTTGGCAGTAAAAACATTGCTAGACACAATGACTAAAGCATTGGCTGAGGGCAAGCGCATCGAGTTGCGTGGTGTGGGAAGTTTTGTACTTCATCATCGACCTTCTCGTACTGGGCGTAATCCAAAGTCAGGCGAAAAAGTATCGATTCCAGAAAAACGCGTTCCGCACTTTAAGCCTGGCAAAGAGCTGCGCGAGCGAGTGGATTACAAGCCATTGAAACAGGCGGGCCCCAAAGAGGGTTCTGGTGCCTAGTACTTCGGCTCATCCTCAGTGGTCCATCCGGACCATTTTTTTATTTAATTTCTGAAAGCCATGATTCAGATATCGACAGCTTGGTTATTGCTCATACCGGTGATGTTTGGGATCGGCTGGCTTGCCGCTCGCTGGGACTTACGCCTTGAAAATCGCATGGATGAGCGCGAGCGTATGCGTCAGCAACGCTCAACCTTTAAAGGCTTAAGCCTCCTTTTAAATGAACAACCAGATCAGGCAATTGAGACACTCGTCAAAATTGCACAGCTAGATCCCGAGACCATTGAGTTACATTTTTCATTGGGTAATTTATTTCGCCGTCGTGGTGAGACAGAACGCGCTATCCGCGTTCATCAGCACTTAGCCAATCGCGATGACTTAAAACCACGCGATCGGGATCATGCTGCTTATGAGTTGGGGCGAGACTTTTTGCGTGCTGGTTTATTAGATCGTGCCGAGGCATCTCTGAATCGCGTAGGTGAAGGTAAGTTTGCTATCCCCGCAAAAGAAAGTTTGCTAGAGATGTATCAGGTTGAGCATGATTGGAAAAAAGCCATCATCGCAGCCAATGAACTCGAGAGACTTCAAGGAAAATCACAGCAGCGCGAGATTGCGCAATTTCATTGTGAGTTGGCCCAAGAAGCGCTTCGTCGCAAAGATTTACCTGAGGCTGAGCAATCTGTTCAACGTGCTTTGCAGGCCATTCCCAATCATGCACGCGCCCTCATATTGCAGGGCGATTACTTAATGGCTATGGAGCGCCCTGCGCAAGCAATTGAGGCATGGTCTTTGGTTGCTGCATCTCATCCTGCACATATGCATCTATTGGCTGATCGTTGGATGGTGGCACATACTGAGATCAATAAAGCAGATGAGGGCTTAAATCGCCTTTGTGAGTTACTCAAAACACAAGCCTCTGGTGAGTTACTGGATATTGTTCACAAGCAAGTAATGAAGATTCGTGGCCCACAGGCTGCAAATATCATGCTTGCTGATGTCATGCAGCACTCACCTAGCTTAAGTGCACTCTCAAAGTTAGCTGAAACACGCTTAGCTTTAGAAGAGGGAAATGCTAGCCCTGAGAGAGTTCAAGAATTGCAATCGATTTTGAGTCTCTTGCGCCAGCGAACGACTAGTTTGGCTCGATATACTTGTGGTAATTGTGGTTTCCGGGCACGCAGATACTATTGGCAATGTCCTGGTTGCAACCACTGGGAGGCGTACTCCCCAAGACGAAGCGAAGGGGCCGCTCCTAGCGGTCCTTCAATGTAGGTTAATTAATGAATTTGTCATCAAGCTACTTTGTAATGATGACTATGAATATAAAGACTAGTTGGAGATAAATTGAAAGTCACCATTATCGGCAGTGGATACGTAGGTTTAGTTACTGGCGCTTGCTTAGCTGAGCAAGGTAATAATGTTTTTTGTCTAGACTTGGATCCCAAAAAGATTGAGATTCTCAACTCTGGCGGCGTGCCAATTTACGAGCCGGGCCTAAAAGAAATGATTGAGCGCAATATTGCTGCTGGTCGTTTGCAGTTCTCTACCGATATTGCTGCTTCTGTTGCTCATGGTGATGTGCAATTTATTGCCGTAGGTACCCCACCTGATGAAGATGGCTCAGCTGATCTGCAGTATGTCGTTGCTGCTGCGCGTAATATTGGTCGTCATGCCACCACTCCTAAAGTAGTGGTGGATAAATCGACTGTGCCCGTAGGTACTGCAGATCGAGTCTCTGCCGCCATTACTGAAGAGTTGCAAAAAAGAAAGTTACCCGCCGACCTATGTTCAGTTGTCTCTAATCCCGAGTTTTTAAAAGAAGGCGCTGCTGTAGAAGACTTTATGCGTCCAGATCGCATTGTGATTGGTACTGAAAATACGCCAGCTGGTCTTCGAGCAAAAGAGCAGATGCGTAAACTCTACGCCCCTTTTAACCGCCACCATGAGCGCACCTATTACATGGACGTCAAAAGTGCAGAGCTTACTAAATACGCAGCGAACGCGATGTTAGCTACTCGCATCTCCTTTATGAACGAGTTGGCTAATTTGGCTGATCTGGTTGGCGCTGATATTGAGGCTGTGCGCCAAGGGATTGGTTCAGACTCTCGCATTGGTTTTGGCTTCTTATATCCAGGCACGGGTTACGGTGGTTCTTGCTTTCCAAAAGATGTCTCTGCTTTATCAAAAACTGCAATGGAGCATGGCAGGGACCTGAAGATCCTAGGTGCCGTAGAAGCAGTTAATGAATTGCAAAAGTACACTTTGGTTGAAAAGATTGAAAAGCGCTTTGGTAAAGATTTGAAAGGCATGAAGTTTGCTTTATGGGGTTTAGCCTTTAAACCCAACACAGACGATATGCGTGAAGCTCCAAGCCGCGTAGTCATCCAAGAGCTAGTCAAGCGGGGTGCAACGATCGTCGCTCATGACCCAGTAGCAATGGAAGAGGCAAAGCATTGCTTAGCACTTGACTTTAAAGATAACCCTGCTGGCCTTGCAAAAGTCTCGATGACAGCCAATCCAATGAGTGCCTTAGATGGTGCTGATGCTTTAGTCATTGTGACTGAGTGGAAGGCCTTTAGAAGCCCAGACTTTGAGCAAGTCATGCAAAAACTGGCTCGCCCGATCATTTTTGATGGTCGCAACCTATATGAACCAGCCTCAATGAAAGAATTAGGTATTGAGTACTATGGCATTGGGCGACATAATTAACATACCCAAGATACTTCATTAATTTATTATCAATAAAAAATAGTCAAATGGAAAAAGCTAACCGAGAACAGTTCTCTCAGACTCGCCTACTTGTAGTTGGCGATGTAATGCTTGACCGTTATTGGTTTGGGGATACTCATCGTATCTCCCCTGAGGCTCCTGTACCAGTTGTACAAGTTGGCAAGATTGATGAGCGTTTAGGCGGCGCTGCAAACGTAGCCCGTAACGTTGCAGCATTAGGGGCTAAGACAACGATTTTAGGTATTGTTGGTAATGATGAGCCAGGCAAGAGGGTTGGCGAGTTACTCAAATCTGGCGGTGTAGACAGCCAGTTAGAGATTGATGCTGACGCACCAACGATTGTGAAGTTGCGTGTGATCGCACGCCAACAACAACTGATACGCTTAGATTTTGAAGAGTCTCCTAGTGAAAAAGCGCTGGCCCATAAATTAGAGCGTTTTGAAAAACTGGTTGGCAGCGCAGACGTAGTAATTCTTTCTGATTATGGTAAAGGTGCATTAGGTCAGGTATCCCATATGATTGAGCAAGCCAGAGCGCAGAATAAAGTGATCCTCGTTGATCCCAAGGGAGAGGATTATGAAAAGTATCGCGGTGCCACGGTTTTGACGCCCAATCGAAGTGAGCTACGTCAAGTGATTGGTAAGTGGACTAGCGAAGAAGACTTAACAAAGAGAGCGCAAGATCTTAGAAAATCACTCAATCTTCAGGCTTTATTGCTAACCCGCTCTGAAGAGGGTATGAGTTTATATACCGATGCTGGTGTAAGTCACGTTAAAGCACAAGCTCGTGAAGTATTTGATGTCTCTGGTGCCGGAGATACTGTGATTGCAACTCTGGCAGTTGCTCTAGCTGCAAAATGGCCAATCGAAAAAGCAATGGCATTAGCCAATCGGGCTGGTGGTATTGTGGTTGGTAAGTTGGGTACTGCAACCGTTACTTCTGAGGAATTACAGTGACTATTATCGTAACTGGCGCCGCGGGTTTTATTGGGGCCAATATTATTCAGGCGCTCAATGCACGTGGTGAGAAAAATATCATCGCCGTCGATGATTTGCGTTCTGCAGATAAATATCGCAATCTGGCTGATCTGGACATCATCGATTATCTTGATAAAGACGAATTTTTAGAAGCATTTAGAAGCGGTCAGTTTGGGAAGGTAAAAGCGGTGTTCCATGAGGGTGCTTGCTCTGACACCATGGAAACGGATGGCATTTTCATGATGGCGAATAACTATCGCTACACCATGGATTTGTTAGATATCTGCACTGCGCAAAAAGTACAACTACTCTACGCCTCTTCAGCTGCCACCTATGGTGGATCAGATGTGTTCGTTGAAAGCCGTGAACATGAGAAACCGCTCAATATCTACGGCTACTCTAAGTTTTTGTTTGATCAAGTGATGCGCAAACGCTTTGCTGAAAAGGTCAATACTGCACAAGTGGTTGGTTTTCGCTATTTCAACGTATATGGCCCACGTGAATCCCATAAAGGTCGTATGGCATCAGTAGCTTTTCATCAATATCACCAGTACAAGGCTAATGGCCATGTCAAACTGTTTGGTGAGTATGGCGGTTATGGCCCAGGTGAGCAAAGTCGTGACTTTGTTTCTGTAGAAGACGTTGTAAAAGTAAACCTCTTTTTCTTGGATCACCCAGAAATTAGCGGAATCTTTAATCTCGGTAGTGGCCGTGCGCAACCCTTTAATGATGTGGCACACGCAGTCGCTAATGCCATGCGTAAGCTCGATAAAGCGCAAGCAGCCACCCTACAAGAATTAGTCAAAGAAAAAGCTATTGAGTACATCCCATTTCCGGATGCACTCAGAGGAAAGTATCAATGTTTTACTCAAGCAGACCTCACAAAACTTCGTGCTGCAGGCTACACAGAACCCTTCTTAGATATTGAGCAGGGTGTAGGCCGATATATTGAGTGGCTAGAAGCAAATTCTGATTTCTTAGCAAATCCTTTGTAAGCAAGTCAACCTAGTTATACATTCTTCGTTGTAAACGATCCATGGGCACATTGTGTTCGTGGATTTTTTATTTACTAATGGAGAGTCTATGACGAGTTATTTCAATGTAGAGAGTGTCAAACATTTAATGAGAGTATCTGCGCTTTCAGTAGTTTTAGCTTTTGCTTCCCTTGGGGTTTCTGCCTCACCAGTAAATGTCAATACGGCTACTCAATCAGAGTTGGAGAGTATTAAAGGCATAGGACCTGCAAAGGCAAAAACGATTATTGCTGAGAGATTAGATGGTGGTCATTTTCAAGATGCTAATGATTTACAAAAGCGAGTAAGAGGGATTGGCATGAAATCAGTCGAAAAGATGGTCGATAACGGCCTAACGATTGAGGCTCCTAGCTCCTTTCGGGAGCCAAATGGCCGGACCAAGAAGGAGGGCGGGGCCTCTGGTAGACGTAGTTCTCGTACTCAAACTGGTAATCGCCATCAGCAAGAACGTGCGGCAGCAGGTCGCAGAAATTAAGCCATTTCGTGTGTAGGTGTGCTTATGGCTAAAATGGCCTTATGAGCAAACCTTCTTACCTGACCATTTCACAAACTGTTGGCAATACGCCTTTAGTCCAGTTGCAACGAATTCCTGGCCTTGAGAATTCGACTCGCAATAATGTGATTCTAGGTAAGTTGGAGGGTAATAATCCAGCCGGGTCGGTTAAAGACCGACCTGCGCTGTCAATGATCATGCGCGCACAAGAGCGTGGCGAAATTAAACCCGGCGATACCTTAATAGAAGCCACTAGTGGTAACACTGGTATTGCTCTAGCTATGACCGCTGCTATGTTGGGTTACAAGATGGTCTTAGTGATGCCAGAAAATCAAAGTATTGAGCGGCGCCAAAGTATGGCTGCTTACGGAGCTGAGCTCATTTTGACTGCTGCGTCTGGTGGCATGGAGTTTGCGCGAGACTATGCGCTCCAGCTTCAGCGAGAAGGACGCGGTAGATTGCTAGATCAGTTTGCGAATCCCGATAATCCAAGAGCGCATATTGAAACTACTGGACCAGAAATTTGGCGTGATACCGATGGTCAGATTACCCATTTCATTTCAGCGATGGGTACAACTGGCACGATCACAGGCGTTTCAACTTATTTAAAGTCAATGAATCCAGCCATTCAGATCATTGGCGCACAACCCGAAGAAGGTTCACAAATTCCTGGAATCCGTAAATGGGCTCCAGAGTATCTGCCTAAGATTTATCAAGGCGACAAAGTGGACCGAATTGAGTACGTTACTCAGGCAGATGCTGAAGAGATGGCACGTCGATTGGCAGCAGAGGAGGGTATCTTCTGCGGTATTTCAGCCGGGGGTGCTTTAGTGGTAGCCCTGCGCATTGCTCGTCAAGTTGAAAATGCCACCATCGTCTTTATTGTTTGTGATCGTGGAGATCGCTACTTATCTACCGGCGTGTTTCCTGCTTAATTTGCTTTAGTTTTCTTCTTTGAGCTGGACTTCTTATGTTTAGGCTTCTCATTTGAGTTGGTAGGTGTCTTGGTATTAAGCGTCTTTACTGTATTTTCTGCTGGTATAACACTTTGATTTTTGTAACCAAGAGCTTCAGCGAACTCAGCTACGCTTTGAGCATAAAAGTAGCTACGGTTGTATTGCACAATCGTAAGGAAATTGTTTAAGCCTACAAAGTACTGAACCTGATCTGAACCATCTTTATCTGGATAGGGAAGGTCAACAATAAATGCCTTGCTTTGGGGTGCTACACCACCAGTTTGTAAGTCGCCTTGCTGCTTAGTCAAAATTCCTTTTTCGACCAGCTCTTGCACAGTATGCTTTAGCTGTGGTTCACCATCAGCCAATTCTTTTGCAGCGGGGATGCCAGTGATTTGAACTGGGAAAGAAATGGGCATACCAGGCTGCCAACCATGTTGCTTCATAAAATTACCAACGCTAGCAATGGCATCTTTAGGGCTTTGCTTCAAATCAATCTTTCCATCACCATCACCATCGACAGCAAAACTGCGAATACTGCTAGGCATAAATTGGGGTAAACCAATTGCCCCTGCATAAGAGCTATTCTGATTTAAGCAAGTACTAAAGCGTGCACCATTAACATCTATGGCTTTATTTTTTGATGGGAGTGTACCGCCAGCTTCTGTCCAGCACATCAGAATTAACTCTTTGAGTTGGTCCTTAAAAAGTTGCTCCCGGGCAGGCTTATTGGGGGTATCTGGATAACTAAAGGCTAGGGTTGATAAAACATCTTTAACCCGAAAATTACCTGTCTGACGACCATAGATCGTTTCAATACCAATAATGGCAACAATGATCTCAGCAGGCACCCCAGAGTCCTGCTCCACCTGACTCAAAAAGACTTGGTTTTCCTCCCAAAAGGCTTTCCCAGCCTTCAATCGAACTGGCTCAATAAAGCGTTTACGGTAAACCAGCCAATTCTTTTTAAAAGTACCTGATGGGGGTAATACCAATTTGCGTATCGAAGGTATCGTTTTAACATCAAGGAAGCCTATTTCTAGGCTTTGTAAGGGGATTTCTTGGCTTTTAGATATCTGGCTAAGTAGCTCGTTGAGGCTTTGGCTAAAACGGGCTTCTGTGATGACATCATCAGCTTGGTTTACGATGGGTTGCTCTGGCTTACTTTGTTGTTGTGATGGGGTGCTAGCGCAGGCAGCCAGTAACATTACTAGGAGCAGGCAGGGAATGCGAACGCGCATGCGTAAGGATTGAGATTGTTGAAATTTAAGCACTTCTTATTGGACTATAAAAACTACAGTTTTGCTATTGAGGATTTGGAGCAATGACAACAGGATACATAACTCATCCAGACTTTCTGAAACATGAGATGGGAAGCCATCATCCGGAGTGCCCAGAACGTATTCAGGCAATTAATGATCAACTGATTCGGAGCGGTGTAGATCGCTTTTTACATCATTTAGACGCACCTCTGGCAACCGAGGAACAGCTTGAGCTAGTACATAGCCCGGATCACGTGAGCTTTGTTAGAGATCGAGCCCCTGAGAGTGGTTATTTCATGTTGGATGGCGACACCATTATGAATCCCCATACCTACAGAGCTTCATTGCGTGCTGCCGGTGCTGCAATAGCTGGAGTAGATGCTGTGATGAAAGGAGAAGTCGAAAATGTCTTTTGTGCAGTAAGACCTCCAGGCCATCATGCTGAACCTACCCGTTCAATGGGTTTTTGTTTATTTGATAACGTTGCTATCGCTGCTCGTTATGCACAGGAAACTTACGGTATCAAGCGTGTCGCTATCATCGATTTTGATGTGCATCACGGCAATGGTACTGAAGCTGCATTTTTTAATGACCCAGACGTCATGATGTGTAGTTTCTTTCAGCATCCCTTCTATCCCTATAGCGGCTTGGATCCCTCAGACAATATGGTGAACGTACCATTGCCTGCAGCTACTCAAGGTGATGTAGTGCGTTCGATTGTGGAAGAACAATGGTTACCAGCATTACGGAATTTTGAGCCAGAGCTCATCATTATTTCTGCTGGATTTGATGCGCATCGGGAGGATGATTTAGGCCAAATGGGGTTAGTAGAGGATGATTATGTGTGGATTACCAAGCGGCTTAAAGAAATTGCAAAAGAGTATGCAAAAGGTCGCATAGTGAGTTGTCTGGAGGGCGGCTATAACCTCTCTGCATTGGGTCGCAGCGTTGTGGCGCATGTAAAAGCATTGGCTGATATTTAACCCCTCTAATTAAAAAACTGTTATTGAAAGCGCATGATGGCAAATATTTATGAGCAGGGGCTAGATCGTAATTCAGCTAACTACACTCCAATTACTCCACTCTTATTCTTGGAGAGATCTGCTCAGATTTATCCTAACAAGACTGCCATTATTCACGGCAAGTTACGCCAAACTTGGAAGCAAACTGACGAACGCTGTCGCCGCCTTGCGAGCGCTTTACAAAAGCATGGCATTGGCTTGGGGGATACAGTTGCTGTGATGTTGCCAAATACGCCCCCGATGGTAGAAGCCCATTTTGGTATTCCGATGGCGGGCGCTGTTCTCAATGCTTTAAATACTCGTCTAGATCCTGAAACGATTGCTTTCATGCTCAACCATGGTGAAGCTAAGGCCGTCATCATTGATCCTGAATTTTCAGCGGTAATGAAAAAAGCATTGGAGATTGCTCAGAAAGAAAGTGGCCGAGATATTTTGGTGATTGATGTAGAGGAAAAAGAATTTAATGTCACAGGTGAGCGTCTAGGAAAATTGACTTATGAGCAATTGCTAGCAGAAGGAGATCCGCAGTTTGCATGGCAGGTGCCTGTAGATGAATGGCAAGCCATCTGCTTGAACTACACCTCTGGAACTACAGGTAATCCTAAAGGGGTTGTGTATCACCATCGTGGCGCAGCAATTAATGCTGTCTCTAATATTCTTGACTGGGATATGAATAAACACCCGGTCTATTTGTGGACCTTACCGATGTTTCATTGCAACGGCTGGTGCTTCCCATGGACTATAGCAGCTCGTGCTGGGATTAATGTTTGCTTGCGTCGTGTAGATGCAGCGCATATTTTTCCAGCAATTAAAGAGTATGGTGTGACCCATTACTGTGCTGCTCCGATTGTTCATAACCTCCTTGTAAACGCTCCTGACGAAATGAAGGTGGGCGTCCCCACAGGCGTAAAGGGCTTGATCGCTGGTGCTGCCCCACCTGCCTCCATTATTGAAGGTATGGAAAAGCTGGGCTTTGACTTAACTCACGTTTATGGTTTGACTGAAACCTATGGGCCTGCAGCAATTTGTGTGAAACAGGATGAGTGGGATGATTTAGATATTGGTGAACGTGCTCGTTTAAATGCTCGTCAAGGTGTGCGTTATCACATGCAACAGGCGATTGACGTTCTTGATCCAGCAACCATGAAACCAGTTCCTGCTGATGGTGAAACCATGGGTGAGATTATGTTCAAAGGCAATATCGCCATGAAAGGCTATCTTAAGAATGACAAAGCCACTAAAGAAGCGTTTGAGGGGGGCTGGTTTCATTCGGGTGACTTGGCAGTCATGAACCCAGATGGGTATATCAAGATCAAAGACCGCAGTAAAGACATCATTATTTCCGGTGGAGAAAATATTTCTTCTATTGAGGTCGAGGATGTACTCTATCGCCACCCTGCTGTAATCGCTGCAGCCGTTGTCGCTAAGCCTGATGCAAAATGGGGTGAGACCCCCTGTGCTTTCTTAGAAATTAAGCCTGGTATAGAGGTAACTCCCGCCGAGATCATTGCACACTGCAAGCAGTATTTGGCAGGCTTTAAGGTGCCCAAGGCAATCGTATTTGGCGAGCTGCCTAAGACCTCAACGGGCAAAATTCAGAAGTTTGAGCTACGCAAGCAAGCTGGCTCAGCCACTGCCATTGATGTTTAGGGATGGACTGCTAGGGCGGATAAAATAGATAGTTACCTACATTTTTGTACATAAATATTGAGAATTCCTGATGAAGATCTTAGTTGCAGTAAAACGAGTGGTTGATTACAACGTCAAAATTCGAGTGAAGTCTGATGGCTCTGGTATTGATTTGGCGAATGTCAAAATGAGCATGAATCCTTTTGATGAAATCGCTGTAGAAGAGGCGGTACGTTTAAAAGAAGCTGGTATTGCTAGTGAAGTAATAGTAGTTTCAGTAGGTCTTACGCAATGCCAAGAAACTTTAAGAACTGCCTTAGCTATCGGCGCTGATCGTGCAGTTCTTGTAGAGACTGACGCTGACATACAACCTTTAGCTGTAGCAAAGATTCTACAAGTACTTGCTGAAAAAGAATCTGCGCAAATTATCATTCTCGGAAAGCAAGCGATTGATGATGATAGCAATCAAACTGGCCAGATGTTGGCAAGTCTGATGGATATTCCACAAGCCACTTTTGCTTCTAAGGTGGTCATAGCGGATGGCAAGGCAAATGTAACTCGTGAAGTGGATGGCGGTTTAGAAACAATCGCCCTGTCATTGCCTGCCGTGATTACTACTGACTTGCGTCTCAATGAGCCACGCTACGTCACATTGCCAAATATTATGAAGGCCAAGAAAAAGACGATCGATATTGTGAAACCTGAAGAGATGGGTATTGATATTGCACCACGCCTTAAAACCCTCAAGGTTGAAGAGCCGCCCAAGCGGAGTGCTGGCGTTATGGTTGCTGATGTAGCGGCCCTTGTAGACAAACTTAAAAATGAAGCAAAGGTAATTTAAATGGCTGCCCTCGTTATTGCTGAACACGACAATCAATCTTTAAAGGCAGCCACTCTGAATACAGTAGCAGCTGCTATGCAGTGCTCTCCTGAGGTGGATGTCCTCGTTGCTGGGAGTGGTTCTGATGCTGCTGCAAGTGCGGCAGCACAAATTTCTGGGATACGCAAAGTGATTCAAATAGATGCTCCTAGTCTAGCGGATCAATTGGCTGAGCCCCTGGCCGAACACATTCTTGCGCTTGCAAAAAACTATAGCCATCTTCTAGCGCCTGCAACTGCAAATGGCAAAAACGTGATGCCACGGGTTGCTGCTAAGTTAGATGTTGCTCAGTTATCCGATATCACTAAAGTTGTGAGTGCTGATACTTTTGAGCGTCCTATCTATGCTGGTAATGCCATTGCTACTGTGCAATCAGTTGATCCAATCAAAGTTATTACCGTCAGAACTACTGGTTTTGATCCTGTGGCTGGAAACGGAGGCTCTGCCGCATTGGAAAAACAAGCTGCTGCACAGTGCCCCAGTAAATCCTCCTTTGTTAGTCGTGATCTGACAAAGTCTGATCGTCCAGAGCTAACTGCTGCCAAGATTATTGTCTCTGGCGGCAGAGGTCTTGGTTCTGGGGAAAAGTATCAAGAGCTCATTGCTCCTTTGGCGGATAAATTAGGCGCTGCCCTAGGCGCTTCTCGCGCTGCAGTTGATGCGGGATATGTGCCAAATGATTATCAAGTTGGGCAAACAGGAAAGATTGTTGCTCCACAGCTCTATATTGCCATTGGTATCTCTGGCGCTATTCAGCATTTAGCAGGAATGAAGGACTCTAAAGTGATCGTGGCAATTAATAAGGATCCTGAGGCACCCATTTTTAGCGTTGCTGATTACGGCTTAGTAGCTGATTTAAATACTGCGGTACCTGAGCTCACTAAAGCGCTAGGCTAGGCTTATTTTCATTTAGCCATTTATTGCTAATGCATATTCATTATGAATAAAGAGGAGTTGTAATGTCATATGTAGCGCCTGTCAAAGACATGTTGTTTGTGATGAATGAGTTAGCGGGACTATCAGATGTGGTTGCTTATCCTTCTTATGCAGAAGCAGGAGCTGATGTGGATTTAGCCCCAGCCATCTTAGAAGAATCTGCAAAATTTACTCAAGACATTGTTGCGCCGCTCAATTGGCCTGGCGATCAAAATCCAAGCTCCTTAAAAGATGGCGTTGTTACTACAACCCCAGGTTTTAAAGATGCTTTTGAGCAATTTGCTGCGGCTGGCTGGCAGGGGGTTATTCATCCAGCTGAATTTGGCGGGCAAGGCTTACCAAAGCTCATTGCCACTGCCTGTTTTGAGATGGTTCACTCTGCTAACTTGTCATTTGCTTTATGTCCAATGCTAACTGATGGTGCCATTGAGGCATTGCTAACTGCTGCAAGTCCAGAGTTACAAGAGCGATATGTCCCAAAGATGATCTCTGGTGAGTGGACTGGTTCTATGTGCTTAACTGAACCACAGGCAGGTTCCGATTTAGCAATGGTGCGCTCGCGTGCTGTGCCAGAAGGAGACGGCACTTATAAAATTTTTGCTACTAAAATTTATATTACCTATGGTGAGCACGATATGGCAAAAAATATCGTGCATCTCGTTTTGGCTCGTACCCCAGATGCGCCTGAGGGTGTAAAGGGGATTTCCTTATTTGTCGTACCCAAGTACTTAGTTAATGCAGATGGCTCCTTAGGCGAGCGCAATGATGTTCAATGCGTTTCTATTGAGCACAAGTTGGGCATTAAAGCTAGTCCTACTGCAGTATTGCAATTTGGCGACCATGGTGGCGCCATTGGCTACTTGGTTGGCGAAGAAAATCGCGGCCTAGAATATATGTTTGTCATGATGAACGCTGCCCGCTTTGCAGTAGGTATGCAAGGTATCGCAGTTGCTGAGCGTGCTTATCAAAAAGCAGTGCACTATGCCAAAGATCGTATTCAAAGCCGTGATTTGAATGGCTCTGCTGGCCCTGTAGCAATTATTCATCAGCCAGATGTGAAGCGCATGCTTATGACAATGCGTGCCTACACAGAAGCTTCACGCGCCTTAGCGTATTACGCTGCTGCTGCTTATGATGCTCAGCATGCGGCGCCTAATGAAGCTGATCGTAAATCCAATCAGGCTGTTTACGAGTTCCTAGTACCGATTGTGAAAGGGTTCTCAACCGAGATGTCGATTGAGGTTGCGAGTCTTGGAGTTCAGGTGCATGGTGGGATGGGATTTATTGAAGAGACTGGCGCCGCTCAGTACTATCGGGATGCTCGTATTTTGACCATCTATGAAGGCACTACTGCAATTCAGGCAAATGACTTGGTTGGCAGAAAAACGGTACGCGATGGGGGTACGACTGCAAAAAAATTCTCACAAAAAATTGCTGAAACAGAAAAAGACTTAGCCGCCAGCGGAAGTGCTGACGCTAAAGCGGTGTTGAAGCAGTTGATTGCTGGCCGTCTCGCTTTTGAAGAGTCTGTTGCTTATATCTTGGCAAATGCAAAGAGTGATATCAAAGCCGTCTATGCCGGCAGCTTTGCTTATCTTCGTTTATCTGGTTTGGTCTTGGGTGCTTGGCAAATGGCCCGTAGCCTTTTGGCTGCAGAGCGCCTGCGTGATAGCGATCCTGCTTTTTATAGCGCCAAAATTGTTACTGCACGTTTCTTCGCTGAGAATCTATTGCCGCAAGCAAGTGCTTTAGCAACATCGATTATAGAAAGTGGTCAGTCTGCGAATGCTTTAGAGGTAGAGCAGTTCTAAAATTATTGAGATAGCTTTTTTGCTTCATGAAGTTGCGAGATGAAGAATTGCTCAAATGAAACTGCTAGGAAGGTCATCATGAATCCAGCGCCAAGCACGAGTGAAAAAATCACGGTAAGAATAACTGGCCAGCCAGAGCGGCTTCGGTGGTGATCTTCAATGCCAGGATTAAATTGTGTATCCCACTTTTCATCAGGGCGAAGGCCAAAGGCAATCGTAGTTAGCCAGCTTGCCTCTATGGCAATGAAACCAAAAGTAATGAGCACCCAGCCTGGGGCTGAATGAAAGTGAGCACTCTTTAATATGCTCCAGCCAGCAAAGCCGCCGATCAATGCAAATAATTGCACCCAAGCCCAAAAAGATTTCCATCCTTGCAAATAAAAGCAGTTCAGACCACTACCAGGAAAAAATAATCCGAGCGCACAAACAATCAGTTTGGATTTTTTCATAAATCTTCTATCTTCTTATTTATTGGTATTAGAGCGTTGAGTAAAGCTGAGTACTTCTCGATCAGCGCCGATCATGAGTAATTGGTCGCCATTACGTACTATGCTGCGATAGTCATTAAGCTCGTACAGAAAATCATTTTCTAATTCATTTCGTTGTGGGGTGCAGGCCATTTTAGTGGCAGCAATTTTGGTAAAAGTAAAACCACGGTTATCTTCATCTAGTTGTGCAGTAAAGCGATTACAACCAGTAGATCCACTTATGCGCTCACCATTGGCATCAAAGGTGATTTGAATGGGATTACTCGCTTCTCCTTGGGGAATTTGACGGGTGCGTACTTCACCATTGGAGTTCGGTGCCAAGTTCCAGCGCGTGAGCTCCCATTTGGTATTGCGCAATTCGCTACTAGGAGGGCTAGTTTTTGCGTTGCAAGGTGGAATGACATTAGCGCAGGCAGTCAAAAGGGCCACGCTACAGCATAAAAACATCATCAATAGGCGATTTATGAGGCCTTTATTAGCCCCTTGGGAGGGTGAGTAAACCGCCATTTTTCTGGTCATGATTATCTAAGTTATTGTTTTATATATATTTTTTATGAATGTCTGAATTGTATTCTAAAGACTCAGACACTGAAATAGGTGGAAGAAGTAGGGGTTTTCGTCTAGAATATGAGGTTTTCCGCTCAACCGTATGTTTAGTTGGTGGGCTGGAGCCCAAGATTTTTCGTAGGAATTTCATTGAGTTGAAATCAACCTGTTTTCATTTTAGATTTTAAGGAATAAGTATGGTCGTCATTCGACTGGCACGCGGCGGCTCTAAGAAGCGCCCTTTTTACAGCATCGTTGCTACTGATAAGCGCAATCGTCGCGACTCGAACTTTATCGAGCGTATTGGTTACTTCAATCCACAAGCAGCCGAATCTGAGCAGGCTATGCGCATTGCTCAAGATCGTTTGACTTACTGGACTGGTGTTGGTGCTCAAGTATCTCCAACGGTTGTTCGTTTGATCAAAAATAATCCTGCTGTCTAAATACTATTTAGCTAAAAATTTCATCTTTAAGGTGGAATTTTTAGTAGCAAGATTTTTAGTAGTTCTATTTTCGGAAAATAAGGTGTCTTTCAAATGAGTGCGCCTTCCTTAAATGATTTGATTGAACTTGGCGCCGTTTCTGAGGCACAAGGATTGCAGGGTCAAGTGAAGGTGAGGCCCCACTCATCAGACCCGGTAACACTTCTATCTTCTAAAGCTGTTTGGTTATCTTTGATCCCGCGAAGGGATGGTGTCTCTGCGTCTACAGAACAGGCTTCCTTGACACAGTACAAAGTGAAGAGTGCCAAGATGCATAGCGGTAATGTGGTGATGGCATTAGAAGGTATAAGCGATCGTGACCAAGCCCTGGCTTTAAAGGGCGCTCGAATCTTAGTGACCCGCGATACCTTTCCAAAAGCAGATGGTGATTCCTATTACTGGGTTGACCTCATTGGATGTCAGGTAATCAATTTGCAAGGTGAGCTACTCGGCACGGTGATTGACTTTAATGAGCATGGTGCACATGGTGTGATTGTGATTGGGGATGCTTCAACAAGTGCAGTTAAGCAGTTAGTACCCTTTGTAAAAGAAGTGGTGATTAATGTAGACTTAGTTGCTAAAACCATCACGCTCGATTGGCAGAGTGATTGGTGATTAAAAAATAAATACGACAAGCTTAGATATGCGTTTTGATGTTGTGACCTTATTTCCTGAAATGTTTTCTGCTCTCACGCAATGGGGCATTACCGGACGCGCATGCGAACAATCTTTGGCCAGCGTTCACCTTTGGAACCCGAGAGATTTTTGCTCTGACCCACGCAAGACAGTAGATGATCGTGCTTATGGTGGGGGTCCAGGAATGGTGATGATGGCTAAGCCCTTAGAAGATAGCGTTGCTGGAATAAAAGCTGCCCATCAAGCCGCCAACATCAAAACGGGCCCGATTTGTTTATTGGCTCCCCAGGGCGAGCGTTTTTCTCAAAAGATTGCCATGGATATTCTGAGTCAGGGTAATTTCAACTTCATTTGCGGTCGATATGAGGCAGTAGACCAACGTTTTATTGACCGAAACGTCGATTTTCAGCTTTCCATCGGTGACTTTGTACTTTCAGGGGGTGAAATACCCGCTATGGCGGTCATGGACGCAGTAATTAGGCTCATCCCAGGGGCTCTTGGGGACGGCGAATCTGCGGCCCAGGATAGCTTTATGAACGGCCTTTTAGACTATCCGCACTACACCAGGCCTGAGGTTTATGAAAATTTATCAGTGCCGGACGTGCTTTTAGGCGGACATCACGCTAAAATAGCGGATTGGCGTCGGCAGCAGTCTTTGCAGCTGACGTTCAGGTTCCGGCCAGATTTAATTGAAACGGCTAGGGCCAATGGGTTGCTAACCCGAGAAGATGAACAATTTCTTCGCTCGCTGTGAATACTCTCAGTAGTGATTTAAAGGTTTGATTTTTTGGTTTAGTGAAATTGTTTTAACTGCATCCTCTGTTAAGCCCGTTGATGAATGTCTCGGGATTAAACGTTAACAAGATGTTTAAGGATTAAAAATGAATTTGATCGAAAAAATTGAGCAAGAAGAAATTGCTCGCTTAAGTGTTAACAAAGTATTGCCAAGCTTTGCGCCTGGTGACACAGTAGTTGTTAGCGTAAACGTTGTTGAAGGTACGCGTAAGCGTGCCCAGGCCTTTGAAGGCGTTGTGATTGCTAAGCGTAATCGCGGACTCAATTCCAGCTTTATCGTGCGTAAGATTTCTTCTGGTGAAGGC
>Ga0208496_1000283_pt1 | contig 17925 bp, 15 predicted proteins | sample CryBogmetaGMA2M_FD_184552 | JGI IMG/M metagenome (GOLD analysis project Ga0208496, IMG submission 184552) | Freshwater microbial communities from Crystal Bog, Wisconsin, USA - MA2M (SPAdes) | ecosystem: Environmental > Aquatic > Freshwater > Lake | place: Crystal Bog, Wisconsin, USA | collected... | reverse complement strand
GGCTACATTGTCATGCACCGAGACATCGAATAGGAAAATCTCCTGCTGCACCAAGCCCACGGCGCGGCGTAGGGAATCCAGCGTCATAGAGCGAATGTCCTGCCCGTCTAGGGTGATCCTGCCCCCCGTGACATCGTAAAAACGCGGGATCAAGTGGGCCAGGGTCGATTTGCCACTGCCGGGGGGGCCGACGATGCCTAAAGTTTTCCCCGGACTCACCTCAAAGCTGATGCCGGAGAGTATTTTTCTTCCGCCTAGGCTGCGGTCATAGGCAAAATCCACAGCCTCGAAGCGCAACACGCCTTCACCCGGCATCCAGTCCCGTGCGTCGGGTACGTCTTGTATGCTCGGTTCGGCATCCAGCACCTCGAACAGACGACTCCCTGCTGACGAGGCCCGTGAACTGGAATTGACAATCATGCCCACTTGGCGGATCGGCTGCTGCAATAGGGTCATGAAGGTTAAAAACTCCGTCAACGTACCCACCGTCATAGCACCTTGGCTGACCCGCTGACCACCAATCCAGAGGACCAGCCCTAAAGCGGTGTAAAAGGCGAAATTCATCATGCTCATCGAACCCATGCGGATGGTGATGCGGCGATTGGCCAAGCGCAAAGCCGCTTGGGCGGTCTGGTCGAATTTTGCCAACTCCAAGTTTTTGCAAGCGAAGGCACGGACAACCCGGACACCTTGGAGGTTTTCCTCCATGGTCAAGGTCAGATCAGACATGAGTTGTTGCAAACGCTGCCAACTCAAACGCAACAATAAGCCCATGCGAGTGGCCCTCCAAGCCACGAAAGGCACAAAGCTAAGGGCGATGAGGCCCAGATTCATATCCGTGCCTAACAGCCGCCACGCACCGAAGCTTACCAATAGCAGCAAGACCACAGCCCGCAAAAAGCCGGATTCAAGAAAGGCACGGACACCTTCCAAGTCCAACATGCCTCGGCTGATCAGGTCGCCGGAATGGTTCACATCGTGGAAGCCAAAACTCAGACGCTGGAGTTTTTCAAAAAATGCCAGACGCAAATCGTAACCCACGCGTTGGGCGACGACCTCCCCCCAATACCCTTGCAAGCCGGTCAGGGTGCCGCGTAAGGCACAGGCGACAACAATCATCAAGGCGGTGGCGAGCAAGGCCGCACGGGGTCCGGTGGAATGGGCATGGCCGTCAATGATGATCTGGAAAGCTTGTTGTGTGGCTTCCCCAAACAAAGCGGGTGTCAATTGCAAAAAGGCCGAGCGGGTTTCTTCCGGGTGGGTGTGACCGTCAATTAGCAAATGGTGGGCTTGGTCCACCGCGCGTCCCAGCAAACGCGGGGTGATTAAATTGAACATTGCGGAGGCGATGGCGCAAGACAGCGCAAAAAACCATTGCCACGGATAGCGGAAGCTCAAGCGTGTCAACCGTCCCAGCACACGCGGCATGGCTTTGAGGTTGAGCTTGCTTATGTCTAGGTCGAGGTTGGTGTTTTGAGGGGGGGTGGCACTCATTTTGGTCGGGTCATCATATACAGCGTTCTCAACATCAAACAGTTAGTTAATCAGGCGTATGGTTGTGCTAGGAGTTTTTTGAATCAGGGGTTGTTTGGATATTCATTATTAGTTAGTTTTTAAACATGAAAACGCTGTAATACCGAAAGTTAGGGCTTCCTAGACCGCATTCCCGAGTCGGTCTTTCTCCATTTTTCTACTCGTTCCCAAGCTCCAGCTTGGGAATGCGGTCTTTGAAGCTCCAGCTTCCCGTGCAACAATCAATAAAGCAAGCTGGAGCTTGTAAGTCATGGGTTCCCAAGCAGGAGCTTGGGAACCAGCCAATGCTGGGGCGCACTCATTTGGGTATGGATGCCGAAATCCAGCGTCCAAGGATGCGAAGCTAGAGGTCACGGCAGGTGTCCTTGTCCCTATGGCCTTGAAACTACTGGTTAGCAAGTCACTTGAATCAAGTGCTTGTACAGCCGAACAGTTAGACCTTCATTTAACAGAATGTCCTGCGCTACCCTACCCGCTATCAAGTAATTATTAGAGGTTGAAAACGCTGTGGTTATTTGTCAGTCGGCGGCACCAACCCCAATTCCAAAGCTTGCTGGTATAATCCACCCATGTTCCACTGTTGCTTCCAAACCCCCGGACCCAAATCCCTAGACCCGCCTATGGACTCGGCGAGGATTTGCAGCCGTGCCCCTTCTTCCAAGATCAAAATATATTCGGCCAGTTCGCGCAAGCCCTTCTTGCCCCACACCGTCGAACCGCCATTGGCTTCTAGGATGGCTTGCGTATGCGGGTTTTCTTGGATGCGATCTAGGATGAAATCCACCTCCTGCTGCCTACGGTCGATGTAAACCGGTATTTCCTTGAAAAGCTTGAAACGGATCACCGGGACATAATGAATGGGCAGGCTGCGGTGGGTTTGCGCCCAAGCGCCTAGATGCGGGCTATGTACATGGGAAATGGTCGTGACATCCGCATGTTGCTGGAATAGTTTCAAATAACGGCCCGCCCCGCCGTTGCCTTTGCCTAGATAAACGGTTCCGTCGAAGCCAACCACAGTTGGGGTGACTTCTTTGCCGGGGTTGAATGGCCCTGGGTAATTGATGATGACCAACTTTTCCTCGTTGGGTATCCGCTCGACGAAGCCCACGGTGCCTTGGGCTGTGGTGGTGCCGGTTTCACGGAACACTTTGAACGCCAACTTGGCATCTTCGGTGGTTTTTTCCACAAACGCCCGGATTTCCGGTGTCAATGTGGGGAGGTTTGTGACTGGGACTGACATGTTGTTTACCTGCAAAGTTATAGTTGAGTGAGGCGCGACGGGGTTTGCAACCCCGTCGCTTACGTTTTGTGTGCAACCATGCCTGTCTAACCACGGAACGTTATGGACGGGATTACAAATCCCGTCCGGCTGCGTGGACGGGATTACAAATCCCGTCCGGCTGCGTAACCATGGAACGTTATGGACGGGATTACAAATCCCGTTCGGCTGCGCATGGAAATCGTTCCCCCTTTTGCAAAGGGGGAGTCAAAGGTGCTGCGTAAGATCAGTTATTAACCCACCGCCCTCAGCACCGCAGAACCCGACGGGCGCCCACGCACTAGGGGAAGGACTTCTTCGCCGACACGGTAGGCTTCTTCGAGATGGGGCGTACTGGCCAAGATGAATGAATCGGCGCCGAGTTGGACCAAATCATCCAAACGCTCGGCCACTTGCTCGTAGCTGCCGACAATGCCTTGGGTCTGCCCACCCCGTAACAGGCTGAAGCCCGAAAAGATGTTGGGTTCGGTGATCAAATCTTTGTAGCTGTTGATGGTGGTGGGCCTGAAATCACGCTGACGGGCTGCGCCCACAGACTCGCTTGGCTCGCCTGTGCCTTGGAAACGGGCCAATGCAGCCGGATCGACATTCGCAAAACCCTTGCGTATTTCCTCCCAAGCTTCTTCCTCGGTGGGGCGGGCCAGTATGTCAACGCGCACAGCGGTTTTGATCTTGCGGCCTAGCGCATCGGTCCGGTCTTTCACCCGCTTGAATTTGTCGCGCAGGGCATCGAAAGGCTCCAGCCAAGATAAATAGTAATCTGCATGCTTGGATGCCGATGCCAAGGCCGCGTCGGAAGACCCAGAGAAATAAATCTCCGGGAATTCCTCCTGTGAAAGTGGATCAGGCAAGCCGGCCTCTTCCACTTGGTAGAACTTGCCTTGGTAAGAAAAGGGACCGCCGCGCCATACGCCGCGCACCACATCTAAAAATTCGGTGGTGCGAGTGTAGCGGTCGTCATGCGGGACGGAATCGCCCCACCACAATTGCTGCGGTCCACCGCCGCCGGTGATGATGTTGTACAAAGCCCTGCCCCCAGTGGCGCGTTGCAAACTGGCTGTTTTGCGGGCAGCGACCACTGGATTGAGAAAGCCGGGCTGGAAAGGAATCATGAAACGGAAGGTTTTGGTCTCCCTGGCCAAAAATGCCGAAATCACCCAAGGTTCGTCGGTGCTGGGAAAGGAAGGGATCAAACCGCCTTGAAACCCGGAAATCTCCGCCGCACGGGCGATTTCCGCTAAATAATCAATATAAGTCGTGCCGTCTTCCCCTCCTCCTAGGCCGGGTTTGGTCAGGTTGTCATTGCCGGGGAACCAGTCACCGCGCCAAGGTTTGCGGTTGCGATGGGAACTGGGTTCGCCGTGGGTGGGGATTCTCCAAAAGATGTCGATAGTCATAAGTTTAACTCCTGCTAACTAATACAAAATTTCTCAGGCGGCTTTCGCTTGAACAATCGCGATGCGTGAACGGACGACAGGGAGCACTTGTTCGCCGATCCGGTAGGCTTCTTCAAAATGCGGGATGGCTGCAAGCACAAAGCTGGATATGCCGATATCGGCATATTTGACCAGCCGTTCCGCCACCTGCCCGTAACTGCCCACCAGCGATGCGGCGGCACCCGTCTGCGGGGTGGCGAAGCCTTCCCACAGATTAGGCCCGACCACTGGATTGCTAGTACCCACGGCCCGACCCGATTGGGCTAAGAATCGTTGTGCATCATGCACGGCTTCATCTTCGGTTTCACGGGCGAGGGCATCAATGCGCAAACCGAACGATAGTTTGCGCCCGTGTTCGCCGGCTAGAGCTTGGAGTGTGGCAATGCTTTCCTTTAGCTCTTCTGCCGGGGCGGCATCCAATACATGCACATCCGCCCATTGCGCCGACAGTCGGTAAGCCGCAGGGGTATTGCCAGACAGATAGACCAGCGGGACAGGTTTGTTGGCTAAAGGCCCCTTAAAGCCCCCGTCCAACACTTCAAAAAATTGTCCCTTGAAGCTGAACGGCGACTGGGTGAGGACACCCCTGGCCACTTCGATAAACTCCCCTATGCGGGACAGGACATCGCTGTCAGGCAGAAAATCGCCATGCCGCCGACGCAGGGCTGAGTCACCCCCAGGGCTGATCTGCCAAGCAAATCGACCATTGGTGAAGCGCTGGAAACTGACGGCATTTTTAGCGGCGTAAACCGCAGAACCTCGCGATGCCTCAAACTCGGTGAGCAGTTTCAACCGGCTTGAACTGCGCGCCAGATAACCAGCGACAATCCAAGATTCGTCGCCTTCCAAATCGTTTTGAATTTGGATGCCGTCGAAGCCAGACAGGTCCGCCGCACGCGCAATCTGATGCAAATGGTCAAGAAAATTGAAACGGTTGCCACGCGGGTCGCTGACCCCGTCGGTAAAGGGCGAATGTAAGCTATGGGAACGCTCGCCCCGACGGGTTTGACTAGCATCGCCATAGCGTCCGTCACCACTGGTGGGTAATTGCCATAAAAATTCAATTGTCATGTTTTTTCCTCATTGTGTTGATGGTAATTAATAATCAACGGCCTACCAAAAACGGGCATTCAACTGCAAACCGAAGGTGCGCGGCATGCCATAGATTTGTGTGCCTGTATTAAAGTTGGCGGGTGTCCCGGTTCCGCTGTGGTTTAGGTAAACGGTATCCAAGGCATTGTTGATGTAGCCGGTGAGGCTGTATTTTTCGTCATTGCTCGCCACGGTTATCCGTGAGTTGAGGATGGAATAACCGCCTTGCATAAGCCCCCTGTCGGTATGCCCCTGGTCTTGGAAGTTGACGTAATAGTATTGCGACGAGGTGTATCTCCAGTCCATGCTGGCCAATAAATGCGTATCGAACGGCAAGGTATAGGGGATCTTGTAGTCAGCTTGCAGGAAACTGGTGAAATGCGGGGAACGTACCATTTCGTTGCCGACTAGGATTTGGTTAGCCAAGGGTACGCCGGTTTGGTTAATGTTGCTGACATTGTCGAAGCGCGTATCCAACAAGCCAATGTTGCCGATGAGATGCAAGTCGGGATGAGGCAAGCCTTCGAGTTCAAATTCCGCGCCTTGGGAATGGGCAGCACTGACGTTGTAAATGTATCCCGTCGGGGTGGTCGGAACCTGTGGGTTGGGAACCGCCGTGATATTCAACTGGTCGTTCTTGTAGTCGTAATAAAACAGCGTGGCATTGGCTTTCAAGCGCCCCTTAAACCAACCAGTTTTCAGGCCCAACTCATAAGAAATGAGCGTCTCCGGCTTGATGATGTTGTTCAGTGCGGCTAGCGTGGAAGCTCCGGTGTTGAAGCCCCCGGATTTCATCCCCCTGGCCTGTTTGAAAAACGCCATATCAGTGTCGTTGAACCGGTATTGCGGGGTGATGTCATAGGTAATCATGTCCCAATTGACACTCTTATTGCCAACGAAGTTGGTGGCCGTGCCGTTGCTGTTCACCGTATTCGGTGTCAGCACAACTTGTTTGGGAAGATAGGCGGGATTGACTGATTGCCACCAATTGGTGACATCGAAAAACAACGGGTTGCTGCTGACCGCGCCGTTGCCTTGCACACCGCCACTATTCCCGGCATCGTTATAGTTGAGCGTGCCATTAGCCGGGGCCACGGCCTGTTGACGGTTCAAGGTCACATTTTTGGTTTCGTGGGTGTAGCGCAGCCCCGCCGTGGTCAGGAACTGATCGGTGATATTGAACGTATGGCTGGTAAACAGCGCGATACTCTCGTCTGAGTGGTTGTAATTGGCGTTGGAATAAGCCTGTTGGCCCGCTGTGCCGGATAAGCAGCCGTTGCCGTTGGGCAGGGCAGCGATCTGGGTGGTGGTCAGGCCGACTCCGCAAGGCAGGGTCGAAGTGGTTGTATCCGAGAGAATTTTTTCATAGAAATAATGCAGACCTGTGATCCAGTTCCAGCGATCCTCACGGGGCGAAGCCAGTCGGAACTCTTGGGAAACCTGCCATGAACTTTGTGGGCTTTGGGCACTACTGCCGTAGGTCGCCGAACTCCAATCTTCGTAGCCTGTGATGCCGGTCAAGGTGTAGCCATTCAGTTTCTGCGTCAAGTTCAGCAAAGCACCTTTTTGGCTAACCTGGTTGTTGGTAAGCACCACGCGCCTTGCCGTGCTGATCACGTTGGGGTCTTGTTTGGGGATAACGGTGTAGCCGGTAAGAGGGTCTTTGAATAACACGCCCGTCACTGGGTTTACCGCGCCCAAGTTCAGCGTAGTCACGCCGCCTTGGGTGTCATAATTGCGGTAATGCACATTGAACAGTGCTTCCAGGTCGGGCGTAATCTGGTCTAAGAAAGACACACGGAACATCGCATCGTCCAAGCCGCCTTGGGATTGGCCCTTCAACATATGGGTGACGGGGTCTTGAGTATTGAAACGCCCGTCCCGGTGCTCATAATGGAAAGCCGCGCGCGCAGCGATGGTGTCGGTTAGACGGTGACCATAAGCGCCTTCGACAATGTCATCGTTAAAGGTGCCATAGCCGAGTTTAATATAGCCTTCCTGATTGTCCGACAAGCTGGGTTTGCGCGATATCAAGTCGATGGCACCGCCAGTGGTGTTTTTACCCCATAAAGTACCTTGCGGCCCACGCAACACTTCCACCCGTTGCAGGTCGAACAAGGGGAAGCCGGTGGATGTAGAGTTGCTGATATAGACCTGGTCTTGATAGAAGCCAACCGGGTTAGTAAGGTCTAACTGCTGCTGCCCGGTGCCGACGCCGCGTATCCACCAGCGCGGACGGCCATTGAATTGAGTGCCGGCCGAGGCGTTGGGTACATAGTTCAGCACTTCGCCGGCTGACCGGCCGATGCCTTGGTCGATGATCCTTTGCCCACTAAGAACGGTGATGGCGGTGGGAACCCTCTGCGCCGACTCTTTGCGTTTTTGGGCGGTGACGGTCACATCGCCTAGCTGTTTAGGGTTGGACTCCGCCAACTCTGCCGCCCTTTCCTGCGCTGCGTAATCAGGCGTAGCCAGACCGGTCGCTGCCGCTGCCCCAGGCACCCCCGCCGCTGCGGTAGCCTTCGGCTTCGGCCCACGCGACCATTCCTCCCGGGTGATGCTGCCGTCTCCGTCCCAGTCATAAGCGGCAAAGCCGTCCTCCTCCTGGGTTGCCTGGGCTGTGGTTTGCGGGGTAGTTGCCGACGCTGGCGTTTTAGCACGGCGCGATTTGGCCTTTGCCTTTGCGGCAGTATTCTTGCCTGAAGTGTATGACCCATCACCCGAAGTGGCGGTCACCCTAGGGGTGGCGTTCGTTTTGACCGCTGCTGCGGGGTCACTGGCATCTTCGGCAAAGGCCGTTCCAACCGTTAGGCACAAATAAGCCACTGCCCCGCCCCATGCCGAAACCAAAGATTGATCGAAAAGTTTACGCTTGGCTTTCTTTTTTGGGTTAGTCCTAATCATCAGAAAACTCTACAAATTAAGGGTTAGTATTTTTTAACGCATACCAGGGTCCGCCCCGTGACATTACGCTTAAGTAGTCATTTAGTTATTTAGTATCAGCGTGTCAAAAACCATGCCAATTATTGGTCGGGTGCTTTGAAGGTGTGTTTTAAAGAAAAAAACCCTTCAATAATAAGCAATTCCATGGCGTGAACGCCAAACAGCCGGGTGACTCGACATGCGCCATCAGCGAGTCTAAAAAAAGCTGACGGTGGCGGGGTTGTTGAATTCAAAACACCTTTGCTTCTGGGTTGTTGCCAGAGAGTCAAGTTTTGTGAATGCTACGATGGGATACAACACTCCATCGTTCTTTGCCGAGGTATAGACGACAGGTGCGATTAAAAGTGATGCCGGAGTGCAAGGCTTGCCTTGCGATGGCATGAGTGGGCAAGGCAAGCCTCGCACTGCAGATGTAATTCCAAACAGTGCCCAACTTAATTTGCACCACGTTTAATCGCACCCATTGACGACGGATGTTTGGCACGGACACTGCGGAAGTTGATAGTGGCATAAGACATGCTTTTGTTACTACCCAGCCAACCCGTTAAGCTTTGGGTCGGCAGCGACGAATGGCAAAGCCAATCCCATCAAACGAAGCTTTGAGCTTCAAACGATACCATCCGAATAGGCGCAAATCATGAGTAACAAACTAGAAACCCTGTGGTATACCCGCTGCCCCGTCCCCACCGGGTTGGGAATCGCGGTACAGAAAGGCTGGCTGGAAGAGAGCTTCAACGCCCAAGGCACAGTCATCAAGTCATTGCGCGAGTCAAATGACAAAGCAGTGAGGGAATCTCATTTCGACCATACCTTGGAAAACTCCGTGCGCCACGGCGGCAACATCCCCGCCATTTGGGCGCGCTCGGTAGGCCGCGAAACCCGTCTATTGGGGTTGTCATGGTCCGATGAAACCCAGCGGATATTGAGTCTGCCGGAAAGCGGAATCAAACAAGCCAAGGATTTAAAGGGACGCAAGGTCGGCTTGCCGAAATGGGAAAACGTTCAAATCGACTTTTCCAGGGCGCAGGCGATTAGGGGTTTGGAGAACGCCCTTAAAACCGAGGGGTTGAACGTGGAAGATGTGGAGATCGTCGATCTGGTTATCGGCGCGGGCCATAGTGACGAGCCGGCTCAGCGCGTGGCCGGAACCCAATTGTTCGGAGGTCGGCGCAGCGGAGGGCAAAACACTGAACTGGTCGCGCTGATTCGAGGCGAGGTCGATGCGATCTTCCTGAAAGGTGCCCATGCGGCGCAAGCGGCCAGCCAGTTTGGCTTGGTGACGGTGATCGACACAGGCATCCATCCCGATCCGTTGATCCGTGCCAACAATGGCACTCCTCGCACCTTGACGGTCGATCTTAACTTGATCGAAAACCACTTTGATTCGGCGGTGCTGATTGTCGATAACGTATTGAGGGCGCAGGAATGGGCACGGACCCACCCGGACGAAACTCGTCGCTTCCTAGCCAAGGAAACCAATAGCAGCGAGTATTGGGTAGTGACGGCCTATGGCGAAAACGCCCATCAGCGATTGGACACGGATTTGTCCGAGCAAAACATCAAGGGCTTGCAGGATTTCACCGATTTTCTTTACCGTTGGAAATTCTTGCCTAACCCGGTCAATGTCAGCCAGTGGATAGACACCCGGCCGTTTGATGCGGCTTTGTCTAAATTGAAGGCGGCGGCTTAGGCTTAGTGCTGTAAACCTAACATCCCTTCAAAACGTAAGCGACGGGGTTGCAAACCCCGTCGCGCTTCCGACATCTTACTTGACAACGACCGGTTGCAAACCCCGTCGCGCTTCCTTGCAAACCCCGTCGCGCTTCCTTGCAAACCCCGTCGCGCTTCCTTGCAAACGCAGCCGGACGGGATTTGTAATCCCGTCCGTAACGTTTCGTGGTTACACAGGCATGGTTGCACTCACAAAACGTAAGCGACGGGGTTGCAAACCCCGTCGCGCTTCCAATGATTATATCAGTGTCCCCCCTTTTTCAAATCAGGCCCGTCACTGTCGACCTGCCCCGCCATATCACCCACCACTTGCGCTTTTACGTTGCGCCGTTGCGTGAGACAAAAAATCTTTGCCCATTGTGACATGCCGCATTGCGAGAAAGGCAAAAGAAGGTCTCACGCAACGGCGCAACGACGCAACGTTAAGAGCAAAGAATTTACCGCCGTAAACTTAAGCTTGCCATCTCCTTCAGCAAGTTCCAAGTAACTTGCTGGATGCATTCGGAGCGCCCTTGTCCCTATGGTTTACGCCTAGTGGGAATTGCTGCCTACTAACGTGTGTAACATCAGTTAATAAAAGAACTCATTTCGTCTGTCTGATAATATCGAAAAACCCATTGTCGCCGAAAAACTTTGCCTGGGCGTCGCTCCAGTCTTTGGCGATGAGCGTCACAGGGAAAAGAGTGATATTCGGCAAAATATCTTGGTGCTTTAGCAGAATCTTTGTGTTGATTGGCCGGTAGCCATGCTGGGCAAGGATTTCTTGGGCTTGGTCGGTAAACAGGTAGTCCAAGTAAGCTTTGGCTGCTTGACTGGATTTGTGCAGTGCCACATTGGCATCGACCCAAGTGACGCTTGGCTCGGCCCGAATGCTCACCGGCGGGTAAACGATTTCCAATTCACCCTTTGCCTCCTTCGTTTCACGCAGTGCCTCGTTTTCCCAAGTCAGATGCACATCACCCACCCCTTCCAAGGTAAACGTCGTGGTCGAATCGCGTGCGCCTTGTCCTAACACAGGCACATGAAGATAGAGATTCTTAACAAAGTCAATGGCTTGGCTTTCGCTTCCGCCATTGTGGATAACCGAACCCCAGGCAGCCAGCAAACTGAGTTTGCCATTGCCAGAAGTCTTTGGATTCGGCGTGATAACCGCGATGTCCGGCCCGATCAAATCGGGCCAATCCTTGATGTGCTTCGGATTGGCCTTGCGAACGACGAAAACAATGGTCGAGAAGTAAGGCTCTGAATCGTTGGGAAACCTTTTTTTCCAGTCGTTGGCGACTAGCCCACGTTTGACGAGTATCTCGATATCCGATGGAAGGGCAAGCGTCACCACATCTGCCGCCAGAGCACCGTCCGCCACGGCCCTAGCCTGGCGTGTCGAACCGCCGTGGGTTTGCTCGACACCCACCCAACTGCCAGTTTCTTCCTCATACTTGGCAATGAACTTGGCATTGATTTCGTTATACAGTTCGCGGGTGGGGTCATAGGAAACGTTCAGAAGTGGGCGGGACTTTTCCCGCTTGATGTTTTTGAATCCCACTAAAGCAACCGCCACAACCACCAGAACCAGCGCAATCGCATTAAGCCATTTTGTATTCATGGGCCAGCCAGCCTTCTATTGCGCATAAATTTGGTCGAAGATGCCGCCATCATTGAAATGGGCTTTCTGGACGCTTGCCCAATCGCCCGCCACTTGCTCAATGGTCAACAGTTTCAAGTTGGGAAAGTTGGCGCGGTTTTCTAGCAGTGCCTTTTGCGACGATGGGCGAAAATAATGCTTGGCAATCACCCGTTGCGCTTCATCAGACCATAAGTATTGCAGATACGCCTCGGCCTCTTTGCGCGTACCCTTTTTGTCCACCACTTTATCGACCACGGCAACCGGTGCATCGGATTCAATGCTAACAGACGGGATGACAACATCAAAATCTCTTGGATTCAGTTTCTTGGCGATCAGATAGACCTCATTTTCAAAGGTCAGCAGCACATCGCCGATGCCCCGCTCCACAAATGTGGTCGTCGCGCCGCGCCCTCCAGTGTCCAGAACCGGAACCCGCTTGAACAACTTGCCGACGAAATCCCGCGTCTTATCCTCGGCCCCGAACTTTTCCTTGGCGTAGCCCCATGCCCCTAAGTAACTGTAACGGCCATTCCCAGAGGTCTTTGGATTGGGGATGATAGGGCTCACATCGGAGCGGATCAAATCGTCCCAATCCTTGATGTTTTTCGGATTGCCCTTTCTGACTAGAAACACGATGGTTGAACGATAAGGGGAACTACCGTCGGGGAAATGCGAGCGCCAGTCTTTATTCACCAAACCGCCTTTTTCTGAAAGTGCGTCTATGTCGGTTTGTTGGTTCATTGTGACCACATCGGCATCCAGCCCATCAATGACGGCCCTTGCCTGCTTGGAGGAACCTCCATGGGATTGGTTGATGGCGACCGCTTCACCCGTATTGCTTTGCCAATATTTCACAAACAGTGGGTTGTACTCGTTATAGAGTTCACGCGTCACATCATAGGAAACATTGAGCAGAGTGACAGTATCCCTAGCTAGTGACGGCCAAGCGGGAATCGCCAGTAAAATTGCAAGTAAAGCTGTTGATATTTTCGGCATGCTCCAAATTATCCTTGGAATAAATGAATTAATAGGTTTAATCAAGATGCGACAAAAACGCCACGCCTACGTTTTCTGTCGGGTTACGGCGCAACCGCCTAACATTCATGCAAATTGGTTTGCATCCCCGACGATGAAAGCCATACCAAGTAGGGTACGCTGTGCGTACCTTACAAGGGCTTACTAATGGTACGCAAAGCGTACCCTACTGGGATACCGTACTTATCATGGCAACCCGACCTACAGAACTTAAATATTTTCCGAGTGACAGGGATTAACTATAGCTAACTTTAGAGTTATACAAAAGATTAAAACATTATATACAAATAACCTTCACCATCCGTCTTAAGGTATGCCTCCGCATTAACCAATGAAACCCTGGCCTTGACCATCGTTCAGCCCGATGGGTGAGTTTGTGGAGTGCTGAACGATGACCAAAGCCGAAATGCTGAAAACGCAACACCTCTGCTGTTGTGCTGTTGGTCATCAAGCAAAACTGAAGGTGACACTGGTTGCGGCGCTTATCAACCTCAACTCCAGTGCTGTTGAATTAAGGGTTCCTCCGTCGTTGGCATTAAGTCTGCTGTGAATGTTTCTAGAGCCGCAAACTCAGCGGACCCATGAAGATTTAACCCGATCCCCACACATTACGGAGACCACCACCCATGTCTATTGACGCATCTCTAGTCGAAATTGTCACTTATGTTGACGCAGCCAAGGAAGAAGCCATCAATGCCTATAATTTTCTCAAAGAAACCGGAACGCTGTCAGCCACGTTCACCTTCAACATAGTTCATCGTATTCCGGGCCACGACTTGTTGTTGGCGATCAATTTCCCTAGACCCTGGGAAAAAAATGCCGGTGGTGCCAGCATCAAACTGTCTAGCTTTTCCGAGCGCAGCGATTTGGTGCTGCATGAAGAACGCTTGGATGCGGATACCTTCGTCCACGTCCACAGCCCCTATCTGGCTGCTTGGTCGTTGGCGCACGAGGATTTCCCCATCCGCTATGTGGCGGCACAACGCCATCTGCTGACCCGCGTGATCCCCAACCACCTCGACCGCACCCGCACCGTCCTTGATGTCATACGCGAGCGCCTTGACCAACATCCCGATTGGGCACCGCCAACAGGCATTCTGGAATCCAACGGCGGTGCCAACATCTGGGGCAAGGGCATCACTAAAACCGCCCAGTTGATCCTGTTCATCGAAGAGGCTGCACGGTTCCAATCTCTCGCCGAGCAGATCGGCGGTGCCAAGGACTACAACCCAGGCACCCTCGACCAGCAGTGGCAACGCACGGGGTTGTTGGAAAAAGCCAAGGAAACGAACTACGTCCAATAAGCCAGCAAGTCTTTGTCCGACAGTCCGCCCAGGCAGATTTAGGCTAAGTTATCGAGGCCAAGACCGGCTCGGCTTTTAAAACCGAACCGGTTTTTGCCGGTCTTAAGGCCGGCCGGCGGATTTATCTTTAATACGAGAAAGCACTGTCATGAGTAAAAAACCGCGCCAATTGGTTCTAAACGCATTTTTCCAACGCTTTGGCCATCACCCCGCCGGCTGGCTGCACCCAAGTTCCACCGACAACGGCCGGCCCAATCTGGACTGGTATATCCGCGCAGCCAAGCTGGCCGAAGATGCCAAATTCCACGCTTTTTTTCTAGCTGACTTCATCGGCCAATCCGGCGAGATCACCGCCGATTCAGTTAAACACCCTAACAACTACCAATTTGAACCTTTCACCCTGCAATCGGTGATTGCCTCGCAGACCAAGCACATCGGCCTGGTGGTGACGCTGAACACCAATTTCAATTACCCCTATAATGTCGCCCGGCTATTCACGTCTTTGGACCATATTAGCGGCGGACGCGCGGCTTGGAACGTAGTTGCCCAATGGCCTGAACACACGGCTGAGAATTTTGGCATCAATCAAAACCGGCCCCCTCATCCCGAGCGTTATGTACGGGCCGAGGAATTCCTTAATGTCACCAAAGCACTATGGGACACTTGGGACGACAATGCCTTCGACCATCCCAACCGTGAGGCACGGCAGTTCTATAATTTGGCATCGGCGCATCCTTTGGACTATAGGGGTAAATATTACTCCGCCAAAGGCTTGCTCGACTTTCCCCGTCCGATACAAGGCTATCCGGTCATCGTGCAGGCGGGTAATTCCGAGGAAGGCCGCGAGTTCGCCGCCAAAATCGCCGAACTGCAATACTGCTCGGCACAGTCGCTGGACATTGCCAAAGCTTATTACACCGACGTGAAGCGGCGGCTGGCCAAGTATGGGCGAGAAGAAGACGATCTGCGCCTGACCCCTGGCCTTTCGGTCGTGGTGGCGGAAACCGACCAAGAAGCGCAGGATCGCTTTGCTGAACTCCAGCAGAGGGTCGATGTCAGTAATGTGCATTTCGGTGGCTTCGACCTGTCTGGCTATGACGTGGACGGGCCGCTGCCCGACCTGCCTTACCAAGAAAGTGAAAACGGCAAGGGGCGTTTCCGCCAACAATTGGAACTTGCGAGGCGTGAAAATCTGAGCATTCGCGAACTGGTGTTGCGCTTCCGCGTATCACGCGGCCATTTGCAGGCCATAGGCTCCCCGAAAACCGTGGCCGATATTATCGAGCAATGGTTTGTCGAGCGAGGGGCTGATGGCTTTAATATCGTCCCGCCGCTACTGCCCAGCGGTTTTGAGGACTTCACGCGGTTGGTAGTGCCCGAGTTGCAACGAAGGGGAATCTACCACAAGGAATACGAAGGGGCGACCCTGCGCGAAGTCTTAGGGCTAAAGCGTCCGGCCAACCCGAACACTGGCGTACCCAAGGGTACGTCCGCCCACCGGGAAGTGCCGTCTGTTGCTGCTGAGGAAGCCGAATTACTCCGCGCTGCATCGGCTTGACACCCTCCCCCGCATGGGAGAGGGCTTTTCATCATAGAGGAAAACATGACCCATACACTTGCAGCATTTTCACGCCAAGTCCACGACATTTTGCTGGCCGACCCAGGCCCATTGGGGCGGGAGAGAGTACGCACACTATTGGAGGATGTCGTCAAAGACCAGGGGTTCGCCGACGAGCATTTAGGTGACGACCAGCCCCAACGCCGGGTACTTTACCAAGACCCTGACCTTGGTTTTGCCATCTTAGGCCATGTGTTTCATGAGGCGAGGAGGACACAGCCTCATGACCACGGCAGTTCTTGGGCCATTTACGGCCAAGTCGCAGGGGAAACGACCATGGATGGCTGGGAGATTGTGGAACCCGCGACGGAAGGGACACCGGGCAAGGTGAGGTTGCATGATTCATCCACCCTGACCCCCGGAACGGCGCGAGTCTATAACGAAAGGGAAATCCATTCACCGCGCAGGGAAGGCGCGGCTAAGCTAATCCGAATTGAGGGCAATCCCAATCAGGCCGCGCCGCGCCTCGTGTGGGAACCGGCTTGACGGCTAAGACCGGCCCGGTTTTTTAAACCGGGCCGGTCTTGATCTTCATGATTTCATCAACACGACTTCCGTGGCCTTGACCACGGCAATCGCCTCGGCACCGATTTGCAAATCCATGAGTCTTAAAGATCTAGTGGTTATCACCGAGGTTACCATGCCCGCAGCCGTCTCCAATTCGACTTCGGAGACGACATCGCCTAACTGTATGTTCCTGATTATTCCCTTTATCTTATTTCTGGCATTGATGGCTGAAATGGACATGGTTAAGATGCTCTTTATCGTTTGAAGGACCAAAATTAAAATCGCCTACCTGTGCTGCGCCCTACTATAAACATTAATTTACCTAATAAGAAGGAACATAAACACAGATGGTTATTTCAAAATGACATAAAGCGCGACTAGTTCTGTCTGTTAAGTCCAGCATGGGGCAGTGGTTCAAGACCCATCTTTCGCAACTTATTGGCCGCCCTTAGGCTTCCCGTCTTTGCCCAAATATCGTAAATCCTCAACACGTCCCCCGGCGAACTTAAATGGCTGCTCTCACCGACCTCATCCAATACATCGACAAAAGTTTCACGAAAATGTTCTTGTACATTTACATCAGTAACGATGTTAGCCTTGGACTGTTGCATGGTTGACATAGGTTAAACCTCCAAACGGGTAATATTTAATGTCCTACATTACTAGCAAATTAAATACCAAATTCGCGCTTACAAACCTGAGCTTTTTAAGGTCTTTGCAAGCTCAGCCCATCCTACTTCTTATAGATATTCTTAGCGTAAAACGGGAGTAGAGTCCAATGGAATTAGTTAGAACTATATAATTAAATGATCTTAGCCTTCTATTGAACATTGGTACTTATTTGCGGTAAATTAGCAGCACTCGCACAAGAGTGCTAACTTACTTATATCACTATAGCTTTAATCTTAAGGAGCAACTTATGGCAAGTTCGATACGGCCCTTGCATGACCGACTATTGGTCAAACGCTGGGAAGAAGACTTTACCTCTCCGGGTGGGATTGTGATCCCTGACTCGGCAAAAGAAAAACCGGTCAAAGGGGAGGTAATCGCTGTCGGAAACGGCAAACCTTTGGACAATGGCGAAGTGCGCAAGCTGGAAGTCAAGGTCGGTGACAAGGTATTGTTCGGCAAGTATTCAGGTAACGAGGTTAAGCTAGACGGCACCGACTATCTGGTTTTACGCGAGGACGATGTCATCGCTGTGTTTGAAACCAGTTAGACCGACTCGCTCTCCTAGACCGAGTCGATCTACAGATGAAGAAATTTTTGTGAACATTTTGGAGTTGAAATCATGGCAGCAAAAGAAATTCGCTTTTCCGAGGATGCGCGTCAACGGTTATTGGCGGGCGTGAACATTCTGGCCGATGCGGTCAAGCAGACCTTGGGTCCGAAAGGGCGCAACGTCGTGTTGGAAAAAAGCTTCGGTTCACCGACGGTGACCAAAGACGGCGTGTCCGTCGCCAAAGAGATCGAGTTAAAGGATCGCTTTGAAAACATCGGTGCGCAGTTGGTCAAAGAGGTTGCCTCGAAGACTTCCGATGTGGCGGGCGACGGCACCACCACGGCGACGGTGTTGGCCCAGGCCATAATTCGCGAAGGCTTGAAGTCGGTGGCAGCCGGTGCCAATCCGATGGACATCAAGCGAGGCATTGACCAGGCCGTGGCAGTGGCCGTGGAAGAGTTGAAAAAACTCTCCAAGCCTAGCACCGATAGCAAATCCATTGCCCAAGTCGGCTCGATATCGGCAAATTCCGACGAGGCCATCGGGCAAATTATCGCCGATGCTGTGGACAAGGTAGGCAAGGATGGTGTAATCACAGTCG
>Ga0208496_1000282_pt1 | contig 17935 bp, 17 predicted proteins | sample CryBogmetaGMA2M_FD_184552 | JGI IMG/M metagenome (GOLD analysis project Ga0208496, IMG submission 184552) | Freshwater microbial communities from Crystal Bog, Wisconsin, USA - MA2M (SPAdes) | ecosystem: Environmental > Aquatic > Freshwater > Lake | place: Crystal Bog, Wisconsin, USA | collected... | reverse complement strand
CGGCTATAGCTTCCTGGATGGGAAGCAGAGCTTCTCGTACCGCATTCCCAAGCGGAGCTTGGGAACGAGCGCAAGCTCCGGGTTTAAGCTGGTTCCCAAGCTCCGCTTGGGAACCCATGTTTGGAAGCTCCTGCTTCCGGGCTTCCATGAAAGTGTTGGCTTATCAGCGCCGTAGGCCGGCCACCCCTCTACCGCCATGTGCGTAACATCAGTTATGTAAGTAACTTGTGACTGAAAAAAATGCTGTATTTGTTACTATCAAACGACACTTATAAAAATCAACAGTGGCTTCTTCTGAAAGCCGTACATAACAATATAAAATTATTGATGAATGTAAGGTGTTTGAATGTTATGGGCTGTTGCCGGTCCCCGACAGGCCATTTACGATGCCTTTGCTTCTAGCTGAGCAAGTCGCTAATCAGGTTGGTCTATGGTTAGCCTGGAAAAACTTACTTTAAATCAATGGCTCCCGATAGAAAATCATTATCACGCCGATCAAGAACATCGCCGCCGTGCCGATGAAACCGGCGATCTGGCCTTCGCGGTAGCCTTCCGGCGTGACCATGCGTAGTTCCAGCCAGCGACCACTGGCGAGGATCATCGCCAACAATCCCATTGTGGTATGGGTGGTTTGGATCAGGAACTCGCTTTTCAACTCGAACTCGGCATGGGCGTGGGTTAGTAGCAGAATACCGCCGAACGCGCACAGCACTGGGAAGATGAAGCGCAGTTTTCTGGATTCGGGATTATTGCGCGCCTTCAATTCCATGCTGCCTAGCACGAACAGCATTAGGGTTGCAATGCGGTGCTGGAACACCTCGCCATTGCGGAAGGTGCTTTCCCAAAAACCGATGGGCCCCAAGGGCCAGGTTTCGGCATCGCTGCGGAAGAACAGGAAAACCCCCATTAAGATGAATCCCGCCGGCCAGTAGCGTGTCCAGCCTAGCCCGTTGAGATTGAAATACGACAGCATCGCCAACAAGCCCATGCTGGCGAGGAACAGGCCGGAAATGTTATGGTTGTAATCCGACCATTCCTTGGCAGCAACCGAGGGTATTTTATTCACCACCGCTACACGGCCCGCTTCCCCTGCTAACAATGCCTCATGGCTGGGGGAAGTGATTCTGGGCATGCTGGGCATGAACATATCCACGACTTCTGACACGGCGGCGGTGCGGTCGGGAATGTCCACCGAAGGCGGCTGGGATGACAGCGTGGCGGCAATGAACAAAACACCGACCAAAATAAAGGCTTCCGCTTCGATATAAAACGGGACTTTTTTGGTCAGATTGTCTTGGTCCCCGGTTTCGCGCCAGCGTTTCCCCGCCCGGTTGTTCAGGTAGGCGAACCCTAAGGCCACGAGGAACAACCAGTTCTTGGTGACGACCAGACTGCCGTAGCCCGTGCCGAACAATCCGTCCCAACTGCCGATATAGGTCCAAGCCAAGAATAACCCGGTGGCAATCAGCAACAGCACAGAACTCAATCCCATCCAAGCGAAACGCGTGATGGCAGTCGGCCAAAGTGCCTTGGCCCCGGCATCTTTGAGTCCGGCATGCCAGAGCATCAGCAATTGCACCACACACCCAAACCAGATGGCAGCGGCTAGTTGGTGTATCACGGTCGTACACATCAGGAGTTCGCGGTCTTCAAAACGGCCCACCGCGTGGACTAGCCAGGCACCGCTGACCACTAGGGGAACCGTGAGCCAGCCAACGGTGGTCCAAGCAGAAGAATTGTCAGGTTCTTTCAATAATCGCTTGGCGAACCAAATAAAACCTAGGGCCAAGAACAGGCGCAATAGACCGGCTCGAAATTGCACGGTGCCGGCATAGGCATCCAAAGGCAATTCCCCCAACGTTGAAGCCAGGACAGCACCTTTGACGACGAGTTTGGTCGCCACAGAGGCAGCCAGCGAAACCGCCCCTAAATGCAGCAATCTGACGCTGCTGAGTATCGCGCCGTCACTAGCCCGGTTGTTGGAGGCGACTCGCAAAATGACGAAGCTCCACAGTACGCTACCCACCACCAGCGCATAGCTGATAAGCATCAAGCCGCCGAGGAAATCGTCAATAAAATTGGCCAAACCCTGCATGTACATAATGATTTACCGCTGTGCTGAAACTTTGAAACGGATAACGTCTTCGGTCAAATGGCCGTCGGCGGCGAAGACTTTATATTTGATGGCATAATCGCCCTCTTCCAAAGCGGGAATCTGTATCAGCACTTGCCCTGGCTTCTTGCCCTTGGTGATTTCCAAAGGATGGTAAACATCCCCTTTGCTGACCAGAAACACTTTGGAAAGGGCCAACTCCACCCCCGCATTAAAATGCAAAGCCACCTCGGTAGGATGGTTGATTTCGATGGGGTGGTGCTTTAAGGATGATTCTGTAACCACCGCGTGGGCAGAAACTTCACTGGAAATAACCAATAGCAGCCCTAGCAGCGAAAATTGCCAAGGTTTGGTAAAAAAGAATTGAACCATGTAAAAGCCTTTTAATATGTTTGTAATGGTTCCCAAGCTCCAGCTTGGGAACGAACTAAGTAGGGTACTTTCATGGCAACCTTCAATATGACTTGCCACGCTTTTGGTAGATTGGCTCTACATTGTCCGCTGCGGCTTGATAGTTGACGCTGAAATCGTCCAACGCCGGTAATAGCTTTTCCAAGTCCGTCCCCTCGACTGGCTCAAAGGCATTGACACCGACGCGGGCGAGAAAATAAACCTGGTCGCGGATGAAATTCCCATGCGCGCGGATTTCCCCGGCATAGCCGAAGCGTTCCCGCAGCAAACGGGCTAGAGAAAAGGCCCTGCCATCGGCTAGGGCGGGGAATTCGACGACGATGGGTTCCAAACTAGGCAGGTCGAGGGCGATTGAAGCCAGCGCATCGCCACCGTTCAAACGAACGCCGACTGTTCCTTCAGCTTGCCGTAGGTTTTCACTTTCTGCTTGCCAACGGGCAAAGGAAACCGTAAACCGGCCTCCCGTCGGTGGCTCATCGTCGGCCAGATGCCGTGTATCATCGTTGATGATTTTTCCGTCTTTAATGATTTGCATAGACTTTCTCCTGAAAGGGTGCGATGCCGGTGCGTCTCACGGTGTCGAGGAATGATTCTTCGCCTTCTCGCAACGCGACATAGGTTTTCAAAATGCCATCCACCACACTGGCCACTTCGGCTTTGGGTACGGAAGGGCCAAGGCGCTCGCCCAAGCTGGCATCATTCGAGGATGATCCTCCCAAGGTGAGTTGGAACCATTCCTCGCCCTTTTTATCGACGCCGAGAATGCCAATATGGCCTACGGTATGGTGTCCGCAACCGTTCATGCAACCGGAAATGTTAATGCGGATATCGCCCAAATCATAGAGGTAATCGACATCTTCAAGGCGGGTGGCGATTTCCAAGGCGACCGGGATCGAGCTGGAATTGGCTAACGAGCAGAAATCCAAGCCGGGGCAGCAGATAATATCGGTAGCCTTGCCAATATTGGCGGTGGCTAAATTGGCTTCGTCCAAACTTTGCCAGAGTTCGTACAAATCAGCTTGCTTAACATCCGCCAGCAACAGGTTTTGCGTATGAGTCACGCGCAACTCGCCAAAGCTGAAACGGTCGGCCAAGTCGGCGACAAGGTCCATTTGCGCATCGGTCATGTCTCCGGGGGCTATTCCTTGCGCTTTCAGCGACACAAAAGCAGCACGGTAGCCGGGTATCTTATTCTCCACGGTGTTGACGCGGACCCAAGCTGAAAAAGCCGGATTGCTGCTTAGCGTGGCTTGAAAACTCGTGTCGGCGGCAGCGTTAGGGTCATAATCGGGCGAAGTGAAGAATGACTTTACCCGCTCGATTTCCCTTTCGTCCAGTTCCAATCCATCGCGTATTTGTGACCATTCTTCCTCGACTAGTTGGGTAAATTGTTCAACCCCGGTTTCTTTCAGCAGAATTTTGATGCGCGCTTTGTACTTGTTATCGCGACGACCGAATAAATTATAAATGCGCAAAATTGCTTCCAAATAGGAAAGCAAGTGTTTCTTTTCCAGAAACGGCCGTATGGTCTGCCCGATAATGGGGGTGCGGCCTAGTCCGCCACCGACTAGCACCTCAAAGCCGGTTTCGCCCTGTTCGTTCTTGACCAAATGCAGGCCGATGTCGTGGACTTGGGTGGCTGCCCGGTCTTTAGCGGCACCGCTGACTGCGATTTTGAATTTACGCGGCAGAAAGGCAAATTCCGGGTGTAATGTTGACCATTGGCGAATGATTTCACACCAAGGCCGTGGGTCTTCCAATTCGTCAACACAGACCCCTGCCAAATGGTCGCTAGTCGTGTTGCGGATGCAATTGCCGCTGGTCTGGATGGCGTGCATCTCCACGTTGGACAAATCGGCAAGTATTTCGGGCACCTCTTCCAGCCTAGGCCAGTTGTACTGAATATTCTGGCGGGTGGTGAAGTGTCCATAGCCTTTGTCATACGTTCTGGCAATATGGGCCAACATGCGCAATTGACGCGATGAAAGCAAGCCATAGGGAATGGCGACTCTGAGCATCGGTGCATGGGTTTGGATATAAAGCCCGTTCATCAAGCGCAATGGACGGAACTGGTCCTCGCTAAGCTCACCGGCAAGAAAGCGCCGGGTTTGGTCGCGGAACTGGGCGACCCGTTCATTGACAAGGGTTTGGTCGTATTGGTCGTATTGGTACATGGCCGACTCTGTATTAATCGTTGGCACGCGTTAAGCAAATGCGGATGGGACTTCGCAACAACGAACGCAGTGGACAAGCAACGGAAATGAAAAAAATTGCTATGCTTAGGAATTTACTTTATAAATATGGAAAAAGTAAATAACGAAGATCGCCAGGGCGGTTTTTTTTTGCCCCCTTGGCAGGTAATTGTAACAGCCGGAGTGGAAATTTTATTAATCTTTACCGGCGTTCTCCACTATAATTCAGTATTTTTGTTTGGCTGGGGGCATTATCCGGGTCGCTTGAAGCGTGCGGAGTGTCGGGTGATCGTTTTTTCAATTAATTAGAGAGAGGGCCTGGAATTGTTACGCAAACTTGCTTATTTATTGCTACTGTTAGCGCTACCTGGCGTGGCTTTGGCCGAGGAGATGGAGGTTCTTGGTTTGACGGGTTCACAGCGCGGCTTGTACTGCGTTTTGATTTTCATCATTGCCTATGCCTTGGTAATGGCGGAAGAATTTACCCACATGCGCAAATCCAAGCCAGTCATCTTGGCAGCCGGCATCATTTGGGCGCAGATCGCCTGGATGGCCAGCACCAATGGCGTTGCTGCGGAAACAGTCCATAAAGTTTTTGAATACAACCTCGGGGAGTTTGCCGAGTTGATGCTGTTCCTGTTGGTGGCGATGACTTACATTAATGCCATGGCTGAACGCAATGTATTCGAGGCTTTGCGCGCTTGGTTGATTAACCGCCGTTTCGGGTATCGCAAACTGTTCTGGATCACCGGCATCATCACGTTCTTCCTGTCCTCGGTGGCCGACAATCTGACATCGGCTTTGCTGGTCGGCGCGGTGGTCATGGCGGTGGGTACCAACAGCCCTAAATTTGTTGCCCTGGGGTTTATCAACCTAGTGAGTGCAGCTAATGCCGGCGGTGCTTTCAGCCCCTTTGGCGACATCACCACGCTGATGGTATGGCAGGATGGCAAGGCTGATTTCTTTGATTTCTTCATGTTATTCATCCCTTCCGTGGTGAACTTTGTGGTCCCGGCGGCCATCATGCATTTTTCCATCCCTGATGAAGCGCCTATCCCTAACGCAGAAGACGAAAAGGTCGTGCTCAAGCCGGGTGCTCTGGTCATTGCCGGATTGTTCGCCCTCACCATCACGACAGCAGTGTGCTTCAAACAGTTCCTCCATCTGCCTCCGTTCATGGGCATGATGGTCGGTTTGGGTTATTTGATGATGTACGGCTACCGTTTGAAAATGGTCTTCAGCTACAAGGGCGACCGATTTGATGTCTACCAGAATGTCAAGGATTCCGAATGGGATACTTTGCTGTTCTTCTTTGGGGTTATCTTCGCCGTCGGTGGCTTGGGCTTCATTGGTTACTTGCAACTGACTTCCGCCGCGATGTACCAAGGCTTGGGCCCGACCACCGCCAACGTGTTGATTGGTGTGTTGTCCGCCATTGTCGATAACATACCGGTGATGTTCGCTGTGTTGCAGATGAACCCGGATATGCCGCTTTACCAGTGGATGTTGGTTACCCTGACCGCGGGTGTGGGTGGAACCATGCTGTCCATCGGTTCCGCCGCAGGCGTTGCACTGATGGGGACTTCACGCGGCATGTATACCTTCTTTAGCCACTTGAAATGGACTTGGGCAATTGTTGTCGGTTACGTCGCAAGTATTGTCGTTCATCTGTTGATTAACGGCTGAAAAATGCGCCCGGTTTTGACAAACCGGGCGCTTTTGTATTTTTGGAATACAAAAATCATTATCGTTTCCACGCTCCCGCGTCACTGCCATTAAGTTAAGCCCCGTAGGAGCGGGCCTTTAGGCCGCGATGGGTGTCTAATCGCGGGCTAAACCCCGTTCCTACATCATGATGAGCCGCTAACTTAATGGCAGTGAAGCTCCGCTTCGGAACGAGCAAAATTCGTAACCTGGGTCTTGAAATTTAGCAGGCAATCCCTAAATTACCGAACAAGGCGAGTAAGCCGATCATCAACATGACACTTTTGTTAAGAGAGGTGCAAAATGTTTGGCAGTCTAACCAATTTTGAAGGTAGCCTGTTTGATCAATTCAGGCAAATGGAGCAACAGCTAGACGGGCTATTTGGCAGGGGGGCATTGCTACCCGGCATACGCTCGGTGGTCAGGGGCACATTCCCGCCCATCAATATGGGTGCCACGCCGGAAAAAGTGGATGTCTACTTGTACAGCCCCGGCATGGATGTCAAAGACGTGGATGTGTCCATCCAGCAAAATCTGCTCACGATTGCCGGGAGCCGTAAGACACCCGAACAAGAAAACGCCAAATTTTATCGTAGGGAACGGTTCAATGGCGAATTCCGGCGTGTCATCACATTGCCTGAAGATGTTGACCCCGAACGTGTGGAGGCCAAGTATGTCGATGGTATTTTACACATAGCCTTGGCAAGGCGCGAGGCATCCAAGCCGAAACAGATTGAGATCAAGTAAGCGAAGAGGTGTGTCATGAGCGAGTCAAAAGATATTGTTGAAACCCAAAAAACCGACGTTGCCAATACGCAGGGGAATGAACCGATATTGCAACCGCCTGTGGATATCAGCGAGGATGCCGATGGCATTACTTTGGTGGCCGATTTGCCCGGTGTTTCCAAAGACCGGCTGGATATCCAGATAGACAAGGACAGCCTGGTGATAGAGGGCGTGGCAAAAATCGACATGGCTGAAGATATGAAACCCTTGTATGCAGATGTGCGTTCGACCCGTTACCGCCGCAGTTTTGCCATCAGCAGTGAACTGGACACGGACAATATCGAAGCTACTCTGAAAGATGGGGTGCTCAGTCTAAGGCTGCATAAGCGGCCTGAATCAAAGTTGCGCAAAATCGAGGTGCAGGTCGCATAAGGGACTAAGCCATCTATAAGGAAATCCCCCGCTGCCTCATTGGCTGGTTCCCAAGCTCCTGCTCTCATCGTATGCAAGTGCCGTCGGGTAAAAATGTTATTCCGGTAATACCTAACGGAATGACAGGGTTACAGCACTTGTGTATAACGACGAGAGCGGGAGCTTGGAGCTAGCACAACCCGGAAACATTCAACCATTTGTGGATTGATCGAAATGTTGGGGTTATTTCTTACCATTCAGAGTTTCCAGTTGGGGGTGTAGTCGAAAGGTTCTAATCATCCTTGGGTTTAACGAGATTCGCTCCCCACCCTCGAAACCAGCAGCTTATCCACCCGGTTTTTGTCCATGTCCACCACTTCGATGCGCAAACCCTCCCATTCAAACCAGTCTGAGGCGGTGGGTATGCGTCCCACATGCATCATCACAAAGCCGCCTACAGTGTGAAAATTCCCTTTGGCTTCATCAAGCAGGCCATCGACATCAAACAAGTCTTTGAACTTGTCCACTGGTAACATCCCGTCGATCAGCCATGAGCCGTCCTCACGTTGGACCATCAGCGGTTCTTCGGTTAAATCCGAAGAGGGGATATCACCGACAATGGCTTCCATGACATCGTTTAGTGTCACCAAACCCTCAACCTCGCCATACTCATCCACGACCAACGCAAAATGCATCCGCGTTTTTTGGCATTCTTCCAAAAAGTGCATCAAGGAAATATTGAACAACACAAAAAGCGGCGGTTTGCACAGACTGGGCAAGTCGATGGGTTCGCCGCGAAATTGGCTGTTAAGGATATCTTTGGCCCTGACCACCCCCAAGATTTGCTCGAACCCCCCCTTGCATAGCGGAAACCTTGAATATTGGCTGTGCAACAGCTTTTCCCGGTTTTGTTCGAAGGAGTCGTCAAGGTCCAACATGAAAATGTCTTTGCGTGGGGTCATGACCGAGGCGATGACCTTGTCGTCAAGTTGAAAAATATTGGCGACCAGATCATGTTCTGCCCGTTCAAAAACACCCTCCTCGGTGCCTTGCTCCATTAGAACTTGGATTTCTTCCTCGGTGATGGATGGCTCCTTCCCCTTATAGCGGCCAAACAGTTTTATGACGATTTCTGTGGAGAGACTTAGCAGTTTGACCAAGGGAAAGGCTGCAATGGATAAAACCCGCATCGGTCCGGCAAAGAACGAGGCAATGGGTTCAGGATTGCGCATGGCGAGGCGTTTAGGCACTAATTCGCCCACGATCAAGGAAAAATAGGTGACGATCAACACCATCAGGGCAACAGATAGATGCCTGCTGTACTGCGCCAACTCGGGTATTTTGTCGATATAGTCGCGTAATCTGTCGGCAATCGCCGATTCGCCTATGGCCCCGTTTAAGACACCGATGAGCGTCATGCCGACTTGAACCGTAGACAGAAAATGGGATGGTTCATTTGCCATTTTCAGAGCGCTCGCAGCACCGGAGCGGCCTTCTTCCGCCCAGTGTTGCAAACGGGCCTTGCGAGATGAAATCAACGCGATTTCCGACATGGCAAACATGCCGTTGACGACGATCAATAAAAATATGAGTAATATGTCCATGGAAAAGATAAAGTAGGGGGTCAAGCTATTGTTATGGTTTTGCGGATTGCCGGTCAAGTCCTTCGTTAAAATAGTGACGCAAATAACACTGAAAATTGATGCATAAGGTCGGGTGGCCATGAAAGTACGGATAACATCCCTGGGAGGGATGTTATCCGTGGGTTGCCGTATGGCGCTTTCATCGTCAGGGGTGTTGATACGCATCGACATGGATGTTAGGCGCACATTACGAAATCCTGCCCTCAAGCTTCAAACCCTGTGTGCGCCGTGACCCGACAAAGGCGGCTAATTTAGCATTATAATAGTGTCAACCCTTTATCCGCCTTTACCTATGCACTCCGACGAATTGCCCACCTCAGAAGGCTTCGACATCCCTGCCTTTTTACAGGCCCTGACCCAGCGTCCGGGCATTTATAAGATGCTGGATAAAACCGGCGAAGTGATTTATATCGGCAAGGCGAAGAATTTAAAAAAACGCGTTTCCAGTTATTTCTTCAATAAAGACGCCCCCCCCAAGCAGCAGGCCATGGTTGCGAGGATCGCGTTGATCGAGGTTACCGTCACTCATACCGAGGGCGAGGCACTATTGTTGGAAAGTCAATTGGTCAAGCGCATACAGCCGCGCTACAACATATCGCTGCGGGATGGAAAAAGCTTCCCGTATATCCAGGTCACGACCCATCAAACTTTTCCCAGAGTTGGATTTTATCGGGGTTCGCGCAAGAAGCAAGGCCGTTTTTTCGGCCCATACCCTAGTGCCGGGGCGGTACGCGAATGCCTAAAACTCTTGCAGAAAATATTTCCGGTGCGCCAATGCGAAGACTCCGTGTTTAAAAACCGCTCCCGACCTTGCTTGCAATACCAGATCGAACGCTGTTCCGGCCCTTGCGTAAACTTAATTTCTCAGCAATCCTACGCCGAGGATGTGGAAGACACCATAAAATTTCTGGAAGGGAATGGCAAAGGACTCATCGACGAATTGGTCAAACGCATGGAAATGGCCTCCTCGGAACTACACTTTGAACAAGCCGCCCGCTACCGCGATCAAATCGCCAATTTGCGCACCATCCTTGCCAAGCAGGCAGTGACCGGGGAACAGGGTGATCTGGATATCGTCGCCTGCGCCATCAAAGGGCATCTTGCTTGTGTGCAAGTGCAATTCATCCGTGGCGGCCAGCAAATAGGGGATAGCGCATTTTTCCCGAAAATGGCCGACGAACACAGCCCTGGCAGTGTGCTGGAAGCCTTTTTGGCGCAATATTACCTAAACCGGCAGATTCCGCGTGAAATCCTCCTAAGCCACGACATTGAAAACCGCGAGTTGTTGGAGGAAGTGCTCACGGGCCAAGCCAAGCATTCTGTGCATATCAGCCCGAACACACGTGGCGAGCGCCTGAAGCGAGTACAGTTGGCGCAGACCAACGCTGAAAACACCCTTCAAGCCAAACTGGCAAACCTACAAGACCTGTATGGGCGGTTCCTTAACCTCGGCGAAGAGTTGGGTCGGCAAGAGCCTCCCCGCCGCTTGGAATGCTTCGACATCAGCCATACGATGGGCGAGCAGACCGTCGCCTCCTGCGTGGTGTTCGACCGCCAAGGCGCGGTCAAGTCAGCTTACCGGCGCTTCAACATCACCGGCATCGAGCCGGGAGATGACTACGCCGCTTTGGCACAGGCTGTGACGCGGCGTTACCAACGCATTAAGAAGGGCGAATTTGAAGCGCCTGACATTCTGCTCATCGATGGCGGCAAAGGCCAAGTCAGTGCGGTCAAAGAAGCGCTTAAGTCCATTGAGATGAATGAAATCTTCGTTCTAGGCGTGGCTAAAGGCCCGGATCGCAAACCCGGAATGGAAATGTTGTTTCCAGCAGGACAAAACCAGCCTATCCTATTGCCTAGCCACTCGCCCGCGCTGCTCCTGATTCAGCAGGTTCGTGACGAAGCCCATCGTTTCGCCATCACTGGCCATCGCCAACGGCGAAGCAAGGCAAAAACCCAATCTACGCTGGAAATGATCGAAGGCCTTGGCCCTAAACGCCGTCAGCAATTGCTCAAGCAGTTTGGTGGGCTGAGGGAAATAGGCCGCGCCGACATCAATGCCTTATGCAGCGTGGAAGGCATCAACCGGCAACTCGCCCAACGCATTTACGAAACATTTCACGAACAGGAAGCCTGACTATGCAATTCAACCTGCCAACCTGGCTAACCTTGATTCGGATTATTTTGATCCCGGTGATGGTGGCCCTGTTCTATTTACCTTGGCATCTGGCCCATGTTGCCTGTGGGGTGGTTTTTGGAATAGCCGGCATCACCGACTGGCTGGACGGCTATCTGGCCCGTAAAATGAGCCAGACCACGCTGTTTGGGGCGTTTCTAGACCCGGTGGCGGACAAGCTGATGGTATCCGTTGCGTTGGTCCTCATTGTACAGGCCGACCCTAATCCTTGGTTGGCCATTGCGGCGGCAGTCATTATTGGACGTGAAATCACCATCGCCTCGCTACGCGAATGGATGGCGGAAATCGGTCAGCGCAACAAGGTCGAAGTGTCGTGGATTGGCAAATGGAAGACTACAGCCCAAATTGTGGCCATTGAAATCCTACTCGTCAGCATGGATGTCTGGAAGGAAACCTTAACTCAAATAGGACAATTCCTGCTCCTAATCTCGGCCATTTTGACGCTGTGGTCGATGTTTAATTACATCAAGGCCGCCCTGCCGTCTTTGATTCATCATGATAGCAAGGGTTGACGCTGGTACTTCGCACAAGTCTAGAAAGCCCTTCCGCGTTGGGCGGGTTAGGTGCGCCCCTGCCAAACTTGCCGATACGGATAACATCCCTCGGAGGGATGTTATCCGTTAAATTCATTCACTAGGGGTTGACACAAAATCTCACCCTTGTATAATATGCACCTCTAGGACGCGGGAATAGCTCAGTTGGTAGAGCACAACCTTGCCAAGGTTGGGGTCGCGAGTTCGAGTCTCGTTTCCCGCTCCAAAAATTTTTCAACCAAAAAGCCGCGAAGTTCCAACGCGGCTTTTTAGTTTTACCCTCGCACACTCTGGCTGAGTGGCAGAATGGTCATGCAGCGGCCTGCAAAGCCGTGTACGCCGGTTCGATTCCGACCTCAGCCTCCATATCGACATGCAAAGCAATCCAACAGAGTCCCCAAGCCCACACCGTGTGGGCTTTTTTCGTTTATACTAATTCAGTGTAGATTAGCCTCCAAATATTCCCTCCGAAAATCAAAAATCGCCTGTAAACGGGCGCGGATGAATAACGCATGGACCAGATGGCCCAGCCAACCCCAAGGCATGGCATAATGCACTATGTCTTCCATTTCAACGCCTCCCTCAACCTCGTTAAAGCGGTGCAGATGATGCCAGAAGCGGAACGGGCCGATGCGCTGCTCGTCAACGAACTGACGCAAACGGATTACCTGCTTGATCTCGGTGACCCAAGTCATTGGGATGCCAGCAACCGCTGCGATGCGGTAGGTAATGATTAGTCCAGGGTAGATTTCATCGGGAACAACAGAGGTGATGTGGAAACGCAAGAAGGCTGGGGTGATTTGTTCCAAGTTGGTGGGTGTGGAAAAGAAAGGCCAAGCCTGTTCTAAGGTAATGGGCAAAACCTGCTTGCGTGTTAATGTGTAAATTTTCATTTTTCGATTTTCTTACTCCATGCGAACTCAATGACCGATTAGAGTTCAAAGCTTTGAAGTAGGTTCCATTAAAGAGGCTAATATGAACTCACCCAGTCTGACGGTTTTATTTGACGGCGGTTGCCCCTTGTGCAGCCGCGAAATAGGGCATTATCGAAAATTGACAAGTTTGGTCCCAATCCAATGGTTTGATATAACCCGTGAGGATTTGATGTTAAGGGAGTTCGGCGTGAAACGCGAAGATGCCATGGCCGAATTTCATGTGTTTGACGATAAAGGCCAACTCCACAAGGGCGCGGATGGTTTCGTTGTGCTGTGGCAGGCATTGCCCTATTATCACTGGCTGGCAAGGATATCCCGAACCCTCTGTCTACTACCGCTAATGCGTAAATTTTACAGCCATTTCGCCCGCTGGCATTTCAAGCGGCGTTGTCAGTCGGGTGTTTGCAGTTAAACTAAAACTAGATATTAAACTTAAATGAGCATTCTATCTTCTAACAATATCTTCGCCAATATCGTGCGAGACCACCCAATTTGTCACAGAACCGCCGACCTAGGGACCAAGCTGGCGCTTGGCGCTCCCAGTGGGAACGCGAAACTCCCGCTTGGCAAGGGGAGCTGCTTCATGGCCGTTTGCTTGGCTGCCTTATCATTTGCCTGGTTCAGCACCCCAGTGTTGGCGGAGGAGATCGGCTGCGTCACCACCGCGTGGAAGCTGCTTGGAGCCAGTCATAAGGTTTGTGTTGATGCCTTCGACGATCCAAAAATTTCGGGTGTCACTTGCCACATCAGCCAAGCGCGCACGGGAGGCATTTCCGGCGGACTGGGGCTGGCGGAAGACCCTTCGCAATTTTCCTTGGCCTGTCGGCAAACGGGGCCTATCACATTGCCCACAAAAGTACCCGCGAGTGAAGTTGTCTTTTCCGAAGGCACCTCGCTGTTTTTTAAATCGACCAACATCACCCGGTTGTGGGACCAAAAACATAATACTCTGATCTACCTCGCCATCAGCCGCAAAATAATCGAAGGTGCCCCGTTCAACAGCATTTCCACCGTGCCCATAATGCCTTGGAGATTGCAATAGCATGAATATGAACTTTAGCCTGTATGAAACACGTGTGCTGGGTTGCTTGATCGAAAAGGCAATTTCCACTCCCGATCAATACCCTCTCTCGCTGAATGCCCTAGTCAACGCTTGCAACCAGAAAAGCAACCGTGACCCCATTTTGGAATTAAAAGAAACCACAGTACAGGACACCGTCGATGGCTTGATAAAAAAGTTTCAAGTAAGCAGGGCCTCGGGTTACGGTAGCCGTGTCACTAAATACCAGCATCGTTTCTGCAATACCGAATTTGGCGAGTTGAAGCTTTCGGAAAGGGCTGTGGCCATCCTGTGCGAGTTGTTCCTGCGCGGACCCCAAACACCGGGTGAGTTGCGAACCCGCACAGACAGATTGTACAAGTTTGCAGATGTCACCGAAGTCGAAACCGAACTCGAAAGCCTCTCCGCCCGTGATGAACCACTCGTGATGAAACTCCCCCGGGAACCCGGCAAGCGCGAGTCCCGGTATGCCCATCTATTCAGCGATGCACCCCACGCACCCAGCCTATCCACGGATGAAAGGGAGTCCTGCGATGCGGCTGGTTCTGACCGGGAAAGGCTTGCTACCTTGGAAAAGCAAGTCCACGAACTTCAACTTGGCTTTGAAGAACTGAGGCAAAAAATCGAAAGTACAAAAAATACCAGTGATATAAATATCTAAATTATTACATCATTTTCAACATCAAAGAGTTACTCGATAGCTGGAATGAAAAGGCAAGATATTCAGTTAACCTGAAACGTTATATGAGTATCCTTTATTAGGTATATTTTAAAGATGAAAATGCTGTATATAAATATGTCGCCATGCTTAACATACCCTTTTTAAGAAATGTATGCCAACCAATCATCTAATCGCGTATAATAATGAACTTATGGGCTTTACTCAACGCGGCAAGGCGCAACAGGCGTGTTCCGTCGTTTTGGCAACGTCTTTTGTGATCGTCAAAACGGCCTATGTGCCATTTTTTTCACCGCCAGGAGTCCCGATTTGCATTCATGTACAGCGTTTTTTCTTACCAAAGAAAAATAATAAAGGACACTCATTAAGACTATCCTGTGTGTGAATTGCTTTGCAAAATGATATAGCTCAACAAGTAACTCTTCGATGTTAAAAACGCTGTAAATGAAAACAATAATAATTATTCCAACTTACAATGAAGGCAATAATATAACCCTTCTTATTTTAGCCTTACAAGTACAGTTCAAAGGAATGAAGCATGATATGCATATACTTGTGGTTGATGATAACTCGCCAGATGGGACAGCCAATGAGATAAAGCGGTTACAGCTAGGCTTTAACAACGTCCACTTGCTAATGGGTGAAAAAAAAGCCGGACTGGGTGTCGCTTATACCAGAGGCATGTCGTATGCCATGGAACATTTGGGGGCTGAGGTGGTTTTTGAAATGGATGCTGATTTTTCACATAAACCCGAAGATGTCCCCAGACTGATGGCCGAGATTGACAAGGGTGCCGATTTTGTCATAGGTAGCCGGTATGTACCCGGTGGCAGCATACCGAAGGAATGGGGTATGCGTCGCAAGGCTATCTCCAAATTTGGCAATATCGTGGCGAGATACCTTGCTGGTATATACTCTGTCCGCGATTGCACTGCGGGTTTCCGGGCAATACGCACATCAATACTACGCAACGTGGCATTTTCTGATCTAGGCGTGAAAGGCTACGCTTTTCAAATCGCCCTTTTACACAAAGTGTTGGTGCTCAAAGCTAAAATTGTCGAGATACCGGTTGACTTCTTAGACCGGAGCACAGGGAAATCCAAGCTTGGTGTTAAAGACATCATTGAATTCATCCTCAATGCCTGGTGGATTCGATTCGACAGCTTAAAAACTTTTATTAAATTTGCCATCGTGGGTGCCTCGGGTGTGGTGGTCAACCTCGGCTTTTTCACGTTGTTTCTGATGCAGGGCATTAACAAATATGTTGCCTCCCCCATGGCAATCGAAATTTCCATCATATCCAACTTCCTATTGAATAATTTCTGGACATTCCGTTCGCGAAAGACGAAAGACCGCGTAAGAATTCGCGGATTGAAGTTCAACGTGGTCTCATTTCTGGCACTGGGAGTGAGTTACGGGACATTTGTAGCGTTGTCGATCTTTTTCCCCAATGTTGCACCTCAATTCCACCAATTCATTGGTATCGTCCCCGCCACACTACTCAACTATTTCCTCAATTCGTACTGGACGTTCAAAGAAGTGGATGAAGATTAGCTAGCACTATGCAAACACACTCTGGCCATTTCCAACGCAGACTCGGTCTAACCAGTGCCATCTCCATCACCGTGGGCGCTGTCATCGGTTCGGGGATATTTTTAAAACCCTTAGTCATTGCCCAAAGTCTGCCCTCGGTGACTTGGATTTTCATGCTTTGGTTTGCGCTAGGCATAGTTTGCTTATGTGGAGCCTTTGCTTATGCAGAATTAGGTTCAATGTTTCCCGACGCGGGTGGGCAATATGTGTTTCTGCGTGAAGCTTGGGGTGAAGAGGCCGCTTTTCTTTATGGGTGGGTGTTCTTTTGGGGGATCAACAGCGGCACTATGGCAGCTTTGGCGACGGCCTTCGCCGATTATTTGTTGCCACTTTTCAATCTCGACCCGGCGCACCGGGAAGCCCATTCTTGGCTTCCCGGTGGCATCGCTACGCTAATGATTATGCTGCTTGCCTTGGTTAACCATTTCGGTGTGCTATTTGGCGCGGCGTTGCAAAATCTATCGACCTTTGCCAAGCTGGGCGCGCTGGGTCTGATCGTCATCGGTGGCCTGCTGATTACTGACCCGGAAAATCCAGCGACTTTCTTCACCACCGCACAAAACCCGACAACCGAGTTGCACATAGCCGGTGTTCTCACGGCTTTCATCGGCATATTCTGGGCCTATGAAGGCTGGTATCAACTCCCTTTCAACTCCCAAGAGTTGAAACGCCCCGAGCGTAACCTACCGCTGGGTTTGATTGTGGGCCTATTTATCGTGATTGCCTTCTATATTGCCATCAATGCCATTTATCTGCATTGGGTGCCATTCCAGGAAATGCGCGGGTTGCCTTTGGGGGCTAACCAGCAAGTGCCCTATCTTACCGTAGCCAGGATTTTCTCACCCCAGGTGGCCAATTATTTGACGCTACTAGTGGCCATTTCCATCTTGGGCGCGGCCAATCCGAACATGTTGTCTTCGACACGGGCTTTTTATGCGATGGGCGAGGATGGGTTGGTCCCCAAAGCGTTAAATTGGATACACCCGAAATATGGAACGCCAACAATCGCCATTTGGACACAAGCCATTTGGGCCGTTTTCATCGTGCTTTATCTGGAAAAATTTCATGACATTACGGCATTTGTGGTTTTTGACAGTTTTATGTTTTACTGCCTCACCGTCGCAGCGGTTTATCGACTAAGGTTTACCCGGCCAAACCATTACAGACCCTATCGTTGCGGCGGATACCCCTTCACCCCTGCTCTGTTCATCCTCGTATCCATTGGCTTCATCGCTACTTTGTTGCTTAATCCAGACGAGCGCAGACACGCGCTGGTTGGACTGGCAATACTTGCCGCAGGAATACCTTATTATTATCTGATGTTACGCATTCGTAGGCCGGGCCCTTAGGTGATAACTTACAAAGAACATCCCATCCAAAGGCCAAGCTGGTGCTTGGCGTTGCCATTGGGAGTGCCAAGCACCAGCTTGGCGAGTTGATTTGCAGAGGTATCACGGGTTAACTAATCATGCTATGTTTATAGAAACTCTAAATCATCCACGGAACACACCATGAACGAAAAAGAACTTGTCGCACACCATGCCGCTAAACTGGTCCAAGACGGGATGTTAGTGGGCTTGGGTACTGGCTCGACCGCCAATTATTTTATTCAAGAACTTGCCCACCGCCGCATGGAAGAGGGTTTGAAAGTGACGGCTGCTGCCAGTTCGGTGGTCAGCACGATTAAAGCGCAATCCCTTGGATTGCCGTTGGTGGCTTTGGAGCATCTCTCCAGGCT
>Ga0208496_1000280_pt1 | contig 17998 bp, 14 predicted proteins | sample CryBogmetaGMA2M_FD_184552 | JGI IMG/M metagenome (GOLD analysis project Ga0208496, IMG submission 184552) | Freshwater microbial communities from Crystal Bog, Wisconsin, USA - MA2M (SPAdes) | ecosystem: Environmental > Aquatic > Freshwater > Lake | place: Crystal Bog, Wisconsin, USA | collected... | reverse complement strand
TATAGCAATGCCTACGATATGGATCTCTTCCTACGCATTGCTCCGGAACTATTCTTAAAACGTTGCGTTGTGGGCGGAATAGAGCGGGTCTTTGAAATTAATCGAAATTTCCGCAACGAAGGGGCAGATTCGAGCCATTCACCAGAGTTTGCAATGATTGAAAGTTATGAAGCCTATGGTGACTGGAACACAATGGCTGATTTAACTCGTGGCCTGGTCCAAGAAGCTGCAATGGCGGTTTACGGAACACATCAGGTGACCCATCACGATGGCACGATATTTGATTTAGGTGGCACTTGGCGCGATGCAAATTTATTTGATCTTATTTCGGAGGGTGTTGGAGAGGAAGTAACAGCACAAACTGGCCTTGAAGATTTAAAGAAAATAGCCCTAAAACTGGGGATGAAGATAGATCCTAAATGGGTTACAGGTAAATTGGCAGAAGAAATTTTTGAACACGTGACTGATGGAAAACTCATTGAGCCAATTTTTGTTCGTGGTTTTCCGGTTGATACTTCACCACTAGTCCGAGGACATCGTGAAGTACCCGGACTTGTCGAAAAGTGGGATTTATATGTACAAGGATTTGAACTTGCAACTGGTTACTCAGAATTAATTGATCCGGTAATTCAACGCGAGCGATTGGTCGAGCAGGCATCGCTCGGCGCAAAGGGCGATCTTGAAGCGATGAATCTGGATGAAGATTTCTTACGTGCAATGGAATATGCGATGCCACCTATGGGTGGAATGGGAATGGGTGTTGACCGATTGCTCATGGCCCTAACCGGACTTGGGATACGTGAAACAATTCTTTTCCCTCTCGTCAAACCGGAAGAGAATTAGGCAACAATTAATGTCAGTGAAAATTCGTCCCGCTCGGACTAGTGATGTAAAAGAAATCCGGAAGATTATTGATTCGTATGCCGCACCAGGACGCATGCTCGAAAAGGAAACTGTGACTCTTTTCGAAAGCGTCCAAGAATTTGTGGTGGCTGTGGAAGATGGCGAAGTAATTGGTTGCGGCGCACTCCATGTTCTTTGGGAAGATTTGGCTGAAGTTCGCTCCGTTGCAGTGGTTGAAGGCCGCCATAAATCTGGAGTGGGGCATCAGATTATGAAGGCAGTTATTGAGCGAGCAGAGAGCCTCGGCGTCAAAAGGATATTTTGCTTAACCTTCCAGACTGAATTCTTTGGCAAGCATGGTTTCGAAGTTATTGAGGGAACCCCAGTAGAGCCAGATGTTTATCAGCAGCTTCTTCGCTCATACGATGCTGGCGTGGCCGAATTCTTGGACTTGGAGAGCGTCAAGCCCATCACCCTCGGAAATACCAGAATGTTGAAGATTCTCTAATTTTTACCCTTTTTCGGGCATAAGTAAGCGCCGCCGCTGGTTGGAGTAAGTACTAGAACGTTGTCAGGCCCTTACAAGACCTTAACAACGCAAGTTCCCAGGTGCAGCCCGTCCCGCCTAATAGGTAGGCTTACCCTGAAATCGTAGAAAGAGGTGGCTTCATGTTCGAGCGCTTTACCGATCGAGCCCGTCGTGTTGTCGTGTTGGCTCAAGAAGAAGCCCGCATGCTCAACCACAATTACATTGGCACCGAGCACATTTTGCTTGGGCTCATTCACGAAGGTGAAGGCGTTGCCGCCAAGGCTCTGGAAGCACTCAACATTTCACTCGAAGGTGTCCGCGCACAGGTCGAAGAAATTATTGGACAAGGACAACAGGCCCCTTCAGGACATATCCCATTTACTCCACGCGCAAAGAAAGTTCTCGAACTTTCACTTCGCGAAGCTCTTCAACTCGGACATAATTACATTGGCACAGAACATATTTTGCTTGGATTGATTCGCGAAGGTGAAGGCGTGGCTGCGCAAGTTCTAGTAAAGCTTGGTGCTGACCTCAATCGCGTTCGCCAACAAGTTATTCAGCTTCTTTCAGGTTACCAAGGTAAAGAAGCGGCGACATCAAGTGGCCCAGCAGAAGGAACACCATCGACATCACTCGTTCTAGATCAATTTGGTCGCAATCTAACTCAAGCAGCACGTGAGGGAAAACTTGATCCTGTCATAGGTCGTGAAAAAGAAATTGAACGTGTAATGCAAGTTCTTTCACGTCGCACAAAGAACAATCCTGTTCTAATTGGAGAACCAGGCGTTGGCAAAACTGCAATTGTTGAAGGCCTCGCACAAGCAATCGTTAAAGGCGATATTCCTGAAACTCTTCGCGACAAGCAGGTTTACTCACTTGATCTTGGTGCTCTGGTTGCTGGAAGTCGATACCGTGGAGATTTTGAAGAGCGTTTAAAGAAAGTTTTGAAAGAGATCCGCACTCGTGGAGATATCGTTCTTTTTATTGACGAGATTCACACTCTTGTGGGCGCTGGCGCAGCTGAAGGCGCAATCGATGCTGCAAGCATTTTGAAGCCGATGTTAGCTCGAGGTGAACTACAGACAATTGGCGCAACAACTCTTGATGAGTATCGCAAACATCTGGAAAAGGACGCTGCCCTTGAGCGTCGTTTTCAACCAATTCAGGTTGCTGAGCCTTCGTTAGCCCATGCAATTGAAATTCTTAAAGGATTGCGCGATCGCTACGAGACGCATCACAAGGTCTCCATAACAGATGATGCAATTGTCGCTGCGGCAACTCTTGCTGACCGTTATGTATCTGATCGATTCCTTCCAGATAAGGCGATTGATTTGATTGACGAAGCCGGCTCAAGGCTTCGCATACGTCGCATGACTGCTCCACCAGAGTTGCGCGAATATGATGACCGCATTGCAGAAGCGCGCAAGGAGAAAGAATCCGCCATCGATGGGCAAGATTTTGAAAAGGCAGCTTCACTTCGCGACAAAGAGAAGAACTTAATTGCGGAGAAAGCTGATCGTGAAAAAAATTGGAAGGATGGCGATCTAGACGTTGCTGCAGTTGTTGACGAAGAGTTAATTGCTGAAGTTCTCTCGACCGCTACTGGAATTCCAGTATTTAAGCTGACCGAAGAAGAAACAGCTCGTTTGCTTCGCATGGAGGATGAACTTCATCGCCGCGTTATTGGTCAAGATCAAGCAATTAAAGCTTTGTCTCAAGCAATTCGTCGCACACGCGCGGGTCTGAAGGATCCAAAGCGTCCTGGTGGTTCATTTATTTTTGCTGGCCCATCTGGAGTTGGAAAGACGGAACTTTCTCGCACACTCGCTCAATTCCTCTTTGGAAGCGACGATGCCCTCATACAACTTGATATGTCTGAGTACTCGGAAAAGCACACAGCATCTCGCCTCTTTGGAGCTCCTCCGGGCTATGTGGGTTATGACGAAGGCGGACAACTGACTGAGAAAGTACGTCGCAAGCCATTCTCAGTTGTTCTATTCGATGAAGTTGAAAAGGCACACCCTGATATCTTCAATTCACTTCTTCAAGTTCTTGAAGATGGACGATTGACTGATTCACAAGGTCGTGTTGTTGATTTCAAGAACACCATCATCATTATGACTACAAACCTCGGTACTCGCGATATTTCAAAGAGTCTCGGGCTTGGATTCCATAATGCATCCGATGTGCTTGGGAACTACGAGCGTATGAAGGCAAAAGTAAGTGATGAATTGAAGTCACACTTCCGCCCAGAATTTCTCAACCGTATTGATGACATCGTGGTATTCCACCAGTTGTCAGAAGCGGAAATCATTCAAATTGTTGATCTCATGATTCACAATTTGGATGATCGTCTAAAGGCAAAAGATATGGGTATCGAACTTACTCCAACTGCGAAAGCACTCTTGGCTAAGCGCGGATATGACCCACTTCTTGGCGCAAGGCCGCTTCGCCGCACCATTCAACGAGAAATCGAAGATGTGCTCTCTGAAAAGATTTTGTTCGGTGATGTAAAGCCAGGGGAAATAACTCTTGTAGATGTTCAAACGATTGAGGATAAGGAGACCTTTACATTTAGAGGTGTTCCAAAGACTCAAGCGCCAGACTCTCCCGGGGATCTAGCTGGAGAACCAGCGACAAACTAATCCGCTAATTTGAAGCTCTTGCCGATAGTCTCAACGAGACCGTCGGCAAGAAGTGTTTTTAAGGCTTTTTCAATTTGATCCTCATCATTCCATAATTTATTCAGAGCTGATTTACTGAGCCGACTGTTTTCACGAAGTGCTTGAACAACCGTGCCGCGGCACTTTCTATCCGTTCCATGCCAGGCTTGCGTCTTGCTTTTGATTTCTGATTTTGGATAATTAGCTGCGCGCCAAGCGCAACTCTTCGCTACGGGACACTCTTCACATAGGGGCGATCGCGCGGTGCAAATGAGTGCACCAAATTCCATCGTCGCAGCGGCCCATTTAGCTCCGTCATCTGGGATCAACTCTTGGCGGATCTTACGTTCATATTGGGAGGGTGAAGCTGTTGGAACCTCAACCCCATCATAAATACGAGAGAAGAAGCGTCTGATATTGATGTCAAGCACCAGAGTTGAATCTCCATAGGCAAAGGCCGCAATCGCGGCCGCGGTGTAATCGCCAACACCAGGAAGTGAGCGAAGAACTTCAGGCGCTCTTGGAACTTTATTATTATGTTCTGAGGAAATAATTCTTGCTGCTTCATAGAGTCGAAGGGCACGACGTGGATAACCCAAACGTCCCCAAGCCGAAATCACATCTGATTTCTTTGCCTCAGAAAGTGATGCCGGATCTGGCCATCTCTCCATCCACTCAATCCATTTAGGAAGCACGCGGTTTACAGGGGTTTGTTGCAGCATATATTCGCTAACCATGACACCCCATGGATTGCTCTTACGCCATGGCAGGTCACGTTTATTCTCATCAAACCAGTTCAGAATTACAGATTGCTTCACTTATTAGCCAATTCGCACGCGGCTAATTGCTTGTTCTAATCGCCCAACTTCCATTATCTCAATTCCTGGAATTTTAATATCTGAGCCAACTGGAACTAGAGCGCGTTTAAATCCGAGGCGAGCAGCTTCTTGAATACGTTGAAGTGCCCCATTCACTTTTCTTATTTCACCAGCAAGGCCTACTTCGCCAATTGCTACTAAATCTGATGGGAGAGCAAGTCCTTTCGCTGCAGAGGCAACGGCAAGTGCAACGGCTAAGTCTGCAGATGGCTCATTCATTTTCATTCCGCCAACTGTTGCGACATAAATTTCGCGGCCGGAGAGTTTTACTCCGGCCCTAAGCTCCAAGACAGCAAGAGTCATTGCTGTTCTTGCATTATCAAGACCTGAAGTAACTCGACGAGCATTTCCAAACTCTGATGCAGGCACGCCAACGAGCGCTTGAATTTCCGCAAGAAGTGGGCGTCTTCCTTCTAAGGCAACCGTTACGCATGTTCCTGGAACAGGTTCAGTATGCCTGGTCGTAAATAATCCCGTGGGATCGGTAAGACTTGTGATTCCCTGCTCGTTCATATCAAAGCAACCAACTTCATCAGATGCCCCGAAACGGTTCTTGATTGCACGGATAAGACGTAGACGTGAGTGACGTTCGCCTTCGAAATTGAGAACAACGTCAACAAGATGTTCAAGAATACGTGGACCAGCGATTGATCCATCTTTTGTTACATGGCCGACAAGAACTACGGTGATATTTCTATCTTTTGCAATTCGTATAAGCGCTGCTGCAATTTCTCGAACTTGCGTCACGCCACCTGGCGCTCCATCAACTGCCGAACTAACAATGGTCTGGATTGAGTCGATAATAAGAAGTTCAGGTTGAACTTGATCTACTTGTGCGATTACCGAACTAAGTTCATTTTCAGCAGCTAACCAAAGATTTGGATCGATTGCATTGAGGCGTTCGGCTCGTAACCTCACTTGTGAGGCAGATTCTTCTCCGGAGATGTAAAGGGATGTAATTCCCGCTCTTGCGCTTTCAGATGCAACGGAGAGAAGAAGTGTGGATTTACCTACGCCTGGCTCACCTGCAAGCAAAATGGCTGCTCCTGGAACAAGCCCCCCACCTAAAACACGGTCAAGTTCGCTAACACCTGATGAGCGTGCGCTGGCTTTTTCTAAACTAACTTCGCCAATCGGACGAGCTGGAGATGTAACTGTTCCTGCAACGAGTGAAAGTTTCTTTGGCGCCGCAACTTCTTCGACGCTGCCCCAGGCTTGGCATTCACCACAACGGCCAACCCATTTCGTGGCAGTCCAACCACATTCAACACATCTGTATGGATCTTTCGCGGGAGCACCTTTTGCCATGAGAGAACCTTAATAGAAAGCGGTGACTTAGCGCTTTCCGGCGATTGTTGCTGGGTGAATTGCAAGAAGTGGAAGGGATTTTTCTTTAAATGAGCGGAGAATCTCCATTCGGTTATCGCAGTGTTTTGCCAAAATCGCATAGCCCTCTTCACCCATCATGGCTATCAGCTCTGTCTTGTTAGAAAGATAGACGGGCTCGGCGCCATTGTGGGCTTCTGTGTTACCAGTGCAATACCAATTGAAGTCCGCGCCACCATCGCCCCATGCGAGTCGCTCGTATTCGCCAATTACGGTTATATGAATTTCACGTTCACCAAATTCGCGAGTTTCAAAACTTCTGCGAATCGGCAACTGCCAACAAACATCTGGTTTTGTTTCAACAAAGTGAATATCTTCTTTTTGAGCAAGATGGTGAAGTACACATCCGAAATCTCCAGTAAAGCCCGGTGACTCATACCCTTTACGATTTAAGAAAATACATGATGCTTCGACCATTCGAGTCTTGCGATCTTTATCGAGACCAACTTCTGAAACTCTCAGCGCCCCGCCTTTTTTCTTTGGGCGAGCTTCATCGTAGAATTGCCACATCTCTGGAGTTAAGCGTTCTGCAACTTTTAAAGTTCGTGCCTCATCATCGCTGTCAGAGTAGTAGGCCCCATCTGAGCAGCATCCAGCATCGGGTTTATCCGCATCGATGCCGCAGCAACCATTTCCGTAAATACAGTTCCAGTAGGAAGTGAGCCAAGTGAGGTCACAGCGGAATAAATCTTCTGGCTGTTCGGGGTTGGAAAACTCAACCCAATCGCGCGAAAAGTGTGGATTAACCTCAGACATAGAGTGAAAGGGTAGGGCTAAATCGAAAATAAAGCACATTCGGTAGAGTGCACCCATGACAACAGTGGGCATTATCGGAGTAGGAAATATGGGCGAGGCTCTGCTTTCTGGTTTGCTGCTAGCTGGAACTCCAAAGACTGATGTCGTATTTGCTCAAAGGTCGGATGAAAGAGCTGCTTACATTTCAGAACGTTATGGAATTTCACTCAAACCACTTCCAAGCGTTGCAGCTGCAGATGTTGTCATCTTGGCGGTAAAGCCAAAGGATGTTGCGGCGATGTGCGGAGAGATTAAAGGCCATCTGAGGGCTGGATCGGCATTAGTATCTGTTGCTGCTGGCAAAACTATTGAAGGTATTCAATCCATCGTGGGCCCGGAAATCGCCGTTATCCGCGTAATGCCAAACACCCCCACCTCAATTGGTAAAGGCGCTGCTGGCATTTCAATAGGCGAAGGCGTAAGTGAAACGCAACTCTCATTTGTTAAGAAATTCTTAGAAGCTAGCGGAATTGTTGTTGAAGTCCCAGAAAACCTTCAATCGGCTATCACAGCAACAAGCGGTTCTGGCCCGGCTTACTTTTTTGCTTTTGTGGAAGCGATGGTTGAGGGCGGTAAGAAACTAGGACTCACAGAAGAAGTTGCGACCAAACTCACGATTCAAACAATCGTTGGGGCGGCGGGCATGCTCGAAAGCTCAGGAAAATCAGCAAGAGAGCTACGTGAAAATGTTACAAGTCCAAACGGAACAACATTTGCTGCACTTTCGAAGTTTAACGAGATGGGACTTACGCAAATGGTCGAGGCTGCAATGGCAGCTTCTGCGAAGCGCTCTCAGGAATTAGCGTGAAGCGCGTACTTGTTTTTATCGCTCATATCGCACTCCTCTCAACAATTAGTTCGACAGCTTTTGCTGTAACTCCAGTAAAAATGACAACGTTAAAACCCACAGCGCAGATTCAACTCTCTGGCGATCCTTCCGATCAAATTTCCTCACTTCAAGTTTCACCGACTTCCATCATTGTGACGGGTACAAGTGCGGGTGCGGGATATATGAAAGCGCTGGATCGAACAGGCCAAACTCAGTTGTGGGATCTTCACCTGGTTTCCGAAAATTCAACTGACAGTATGGCGAACGCTGTTTACCGCGAACCATCAGGCACTTTATGGGTAGCTGGTGCTAGCGCCATTGTGCCTGCGCAGTCCACGCCCACTCCGATTCCATCCACCGTGTTAAATCCTTCAGATGTTATGCCAGAAACAACAACAGCGATTGCATCCCTAACGGAATTAGATATTTGGAAAGTGAGTTCACGAGGGCTACTTCTAGGGAGCTTCAAGCTTTCGATGGGGAATGTAGTTTTTCCAGATTCAATTTCCGTCATTGGCGGCAAAGTGACGGTTGGAGGAGAGATCGCAGCGCGAATACATACTCGATTTTCCATTTCGATGGACGTTTCCGGTTTATTTTCCGCACCAAAATTTTCATCAATCAAAAATTCTGCGTTAAATAGTACAAAGGAAGTGAAAACCACGCTTTCAACGTGGAAGTCCTTTATTACCTCAACCCCGATAAAAGGTTTGCCAACGTGGAAACCTAAGGCGAATTCGCAAGTATTGGTTCGTTACGACGGAAAAACTAAGGCAGTTAAAGCTGCCTATTTAACTTCTGAAGAAATTCTTGATCTAGCTTGGGAGAAAAGCCTTGGAATCGTTCTTCTGCTTTCTTCTACCTCGGGCTACGCAATTTCAATTGTAAAGTAATTACTTATTCTTAAATAAAGTGAGTTTTCCTGCCACACCAGCAATCGCGTACTTCTTGCCACTCATTGTTATCCAGGCAACTTGAGAGGATGTAGAAAAGTCTCCACCTGAAACCAGAGATATGGTCTGGTCGGAAGTATTCAAGGAGCAGAGTCGTGAATTACATCCGAAAAGAATCGAATTCCCATTGAATGCAAATGGAATTGAAGGAGTTCCAAACGCATCTGGCGTCACACTTTTGGTTTCACCAGAAGTTGAATCCCACTGAATCTGATCAGCGTTTGGAATAGCGACAGCGCTTGCCGCCATCCATGCGTTCGAAACTTTTCCTGAAACAATTGATGAGGCAACGTCAAAACCAGCAACGGCAACACCATTCGCACTTGCCTGTACAGTGGAGTAATTCCAGTCTTCAGGATAGATAGTGGAACGAGTTGCTTGTCGAACTTCTCCAAGAATTGCTGACCGATCCTGATTCATTGAGAGAACCGAGTCATAGGTTACAAATACTGCCGCTCCGATACTTGTTGCAGATACGTGGAAACCCACGTCGCCAGTAGTTCGTCCAGAAGTGTCTTTATCTCCATCAACTAATTCATAGTTCCACTTATTGTCGATGAGCGATGCGCCTAAGAGAATTCCCTGTGTCTCATCACGATAGAAAACCTGCAAACCAGACGGGGTGTAAGAACAGGCACTTGAAACACTTACATCACTTGAAGTGCGAACCCGTACAGGGTCTTTGTAGTCATTGAGTACGTCCCCGTTTCCATCGACAGTTTCAAAGTTCCACGTCTTTCCATTGTAGGAAGCATGTCGGAGATCTTTGGATGTTACGTCACCATAGAAAAGGTGCAAGATTTCATTTTTGCCACTCTTCTGTATGCACGATGACAGAAATCCCGAGACGTTATCTTTTGTTCTTCCACCTGTGGAAAGATTTCCATCGATAGTTGACTTACTCCAAGTCGTGCCATTCAACGTTGCAAATTTTAAATCCCCAGCCTTTGAATCGCTGTAAGCGATGAACTGCTTTCCAAGAAATGCCCCCGATTGGATGTGGCGGGCATCTACGTTATCTATAACAGTGGAAGCCCATGCAGGTTGCGGCATCACAGCATTTGTAGTTGCGGGATCTGACGTTCCTAAGGCATTCGATGCTGTTACAGTGAATGAATAATTGCTTCCATTCTTTAAACCATTTACAGCGATTGGACTGGATGAAGATTTGATTATTGCCCCTGTTTGGTTCACCTTCACTGAGTATGAAGTAACCTGGGAAGCACGATAATTAATAGGTGGATCAAAAGCGATGATTGCTCCTTTATCACCAATGAGCGCTTTCACATTTCGCACAACTGTTGGAATTCCAGTCGGGACACCGGCGGGTGGCTTTAAAAACATATCAGCCATCATTGCCAAGGCAAGTGGGCCAGGTTCATGAAAAACCTCACCGGCACCGAGATTTGGAGTCATCACCGAGTCAACACCGCTGGAAGAGAATGTGCTTTCATCCAAGTGACTTACTGAAGATCCTTGTTGGTACGGAGTTGGCGTGTACAGCTTTGGCTTTACGCCATTATTGGCGGAAATGCCATTCTTGCCAGACCACACGAGGGTATTTGTAAGTGCGCTTCCAAGTTCAACTGATGGTGATGGCAAATCCATAAGCCGTCGCCCATCGGGCAATTGTGCATATGCGTCAAAAGGTGTTGGTTGATCAATCGCCCCACGTCCGTATGTCGAGTCATATGAATCATTTGAAAGAAAACCTAATCCATGCCCAACTTCGTGCAACAATATTGACTCTAAATCATATTGAGATGGTGGGCATCCGCCATCTGTTCCAATATAAAACTGGCTCGCCATTGTTGAATTGATATGAATAATAATTTCTGGGTTTGCAGGATCTAAATCTTTTCCGGCTAAAGCGTTCGCCATTGCCGATGGATACCAAAGGTCGGGGTCCGGTGCAGCCTTGAACCCATGAAAATATTTTGCAGGTGTGGCAGAAGCAAGAATTCCACCAGAACCTTGACGTGTAAATGTAGCTTCTACATGGATTGGAACAGCGGAGGTGTATTCCACAGACCACGCATCAAGTGCAGCTTGCACCGCGGGCATTTCTATTTCAGGAACGCCTGTGTACTTAACCACGAAAGTACTTTTTGCAGTCGCATATTTTTCGTTGAGTATTGGGTGCTTCGTGATTGCTGGTGATGTAGAAGAATGATTTGGAGTGGCATATGTATATGCCCAACCTGCTGGAATTGAATCAAAACCCAGCGCGTGAACAGGGGTAATCGATGTAGCCATCGACACAATAAGCACACCAACAATCCCGAGTGGTGTCACCGATTTAGCCGAGAAGCGCATGGTCAAAATCTTATAGGCTTTCAGCATGACCAAAGTCGTCCTCTATTCTCGCTCTGGTTGCCACCTGTGCGATATTGCCCTAGAAACCTTAGAAAAGCTGCAGAGTGAGTTAAGCCAGGAGGCACCTTTCGAGATTGAAGTCCTCCTCATAGACGGGAATCCAGATCTAGAAAAGCGTTTTGGCGAGCAGGTTCCCGTGACGTATATCGATGGTTCGCCCCATGATTTCTGGAGAGTGGAGCCAGATAGATTTAAGAAAGCACTTCTTCAGCGTCGATAATTCTGTACGCATATCCTTGTTCAGCAAGGAAACGCTGACGATTTTGAGCAAAGTCTTGATCGACAGTATCGCGAGCAACCAATGAATAAAAACGAGCTCCTCGCCCATCAGACTTTGGCCTAAGTATTCGTCCGAGTCGCTGTGCTTCTTCTTGTCTAGATCCAAATGTTCCAGAAACTTGAATCGCGATAGTTGCGTCAGGAAGGTCAATTGAAAAGTTAGCAACTTTGGAAACAACAAGGCATTTGATTTCACCTTTTCGGTAAAGATCAAAAAGTCTTTCGCGCTCTTTTACTGGTGTTTCACCCTTAATCACTGGAGCTCCCAAACTCTCTCCAAGAGCGTCAAGTTGATCAAGATATTGACCAATCACTAAAACTTGATCGTCAGCATGTTTTTTGGCAAGAGCCACCGCTACATCATGCTTTGTTTTTGTAGTTGAACAGAATCTGTATCGATCTTCTTGCTCTGAAGTCGCATAGCTCATGCGCTCTGCTTCAGTTAAATTGATTCTTACTTCGACGCAGTCTGCTGGAGCGATATAGCCCTGAGATTCGATTTCTTTCCATGGAACGTCATATCTCTTTGGTCCGATTAGTGAAAATACTTCACCTTCCATGCCGTCTTCACGTACAAGGGTCGCGGTTAATCCAAGGCGTCGACGAGATTGAATATCGGCAGTAAAGCGAAAAATAGGAGCAGGAAGTAAGTGGACTTCGTCATAAATAATTAGACCCCAGTCAATTGCATCGAAGAGATCTAGGTGCGCATAAACCCCTTGTTTACGAGTCGTCATAACTTGATAAGTAGCAATGGTTACAGGACGAATCTCTTTTTTAGCCCCAGAATATTCGCCGATTTCATCTTCATGAAGAGAAGTACGTTTGAGAAGTTCATCGCGCCACTGCCGCGCAGCGACGGTGTTTGTTACAAGAATAAGCGTTGTCGCTTTAGCGTGGGCCATTGCAGCAGCGCCAACAATAGTTTTTCCTGCCCCACAAGGAAGCACAACGACACCAGAACCACCGTGCCAAAAGCCCTCCGCGGCCAATTCCTGATACCTGCGAATTTTCCAACCATCTTGATTGAGTGAGATTTCGTGAGCTTCACCATCAACATACCCTGCGAAATCTTCAGCAGGCCATCCGAGTTTAAGAAGTGCTTGCTTAAGGAATCCACGTTGCCCAGGATGAACAATAATTGTTTCATCATCAAGGGGGAGCCCTAACATCGGAGCAATCTTCTTGCCGCGAGTAACTTCCTTTAAGACTGCAGGATCATTTGAAACTAGAACCAAGCCGTGAACAGGGTGAGCCTCTAAGCGCAATCTTCCGTAGCGAGACATGGTTTCGGCGACATCTACTAAAAGGGCATGAGGGACGGCAAAGCGCGAGTACTTCAACAAGGTGTTAATGACTGCCTCGGCATCGTGCCCTGCTGCACGCGCATTCCACAAACCGAGAGAAGTAAGGCGGTAGGTATGAATATGTTCTGGAGATTTTTCTAATTCGGCGAATGGGGCAATTTCGCGACGACACTCATCAGAAAGTAAATGATCTACATCAAGAAGAAGTGTCTTATCGCTCTGAACAATCAGAGGTCCATCAGTCACGGATAAGTTCCTTAATAAAGCTCTCGGTTAATTGAACTCTGCCTGGAATTGTGGATGCAAGGATGTGTTCATGAGGCGCGTGTGCACCAGAGCCAATTGCGCCAAGTCCGTCGAGTACCTCAACGCCTGTAGCAGCTGCAAGGTTGCCATCACTCGCACCACCCACTGACGCAGACCCTATAGGGGGCATACCGATCTCATTCGCGACTTGTTCCAGCCTCTCATAAAGAGCTTCTGTCGATGACAACTCAAGTGGAGGACGATTTATTCCGCCAGTTACCTCAATGCGGGCCTCTGGGTGGTTCGGTGTTAGAGATTTGATTGCTGTATCAATTCTTTGCAACTCAGCCATTGTGAAGGAGCGTGAATCAATATCCAAAACAGCTAGTGCTGGAACTGTATTTGTAACAGTTCCAGAGTGAAGGGTTGTTGGCACAACGGTTGTCCCAAACTCTTTGTTTTCAAGAGCTGTCATCTTTAGAACAATATGTGCAATTTCAACCGAGGCGTTAATTCCTTTTTCTGGATCAAGTCCTGCATGAGAAGCGCGCCCGTGTACTTTTATTTGATACATCGAAGTTCCCTTGCGTCCAACCTTAACTTTTCCGTCAAGAGAAGCTTCAAAAACTAAGACAGCCGCAGCGCTCTTTGAGACTTTTTCAATGAGAGCTCGTGAGGTTTGGCTTCCAACTTCTTCATCGGTTGTGGCAATGAGAGCAACGAAACGTTCTGCTCCTTCAATTCCCCTGAGAGCATGAACTGCTTGCAAGAATCCTGCCTTCATATCGAAGGTTCCAGGTCCAAAGATTTTGTCTCCATCGACTCGCCACAAAGGTAAGTATGAATCAATTGGCCAAACCGTATCTAAATGAGTGAGTAGGACGACTCTTGGGTTCTCACTTCCCCACCACAAAACTGGGCGGCCTTCTTCGATAAAAGTTCTTGCTGGAATCGAAAGATTTCGACCCATAATTTCTCTCGCGAGCTCAATTACATTTGTGCAGGCTTCAAGGTCTTCCGTAGGGGATTGGCATTCAACGAGCTCTTTTAACTCAGCAAGAAATGTCATGGCGTAAGTCTGCCCTATTTTTCCGCTGGCGCGACGCCAGTTATTCGAGGAATTCTAAAGTAGGCCACTTCGCCAGTGCCATGGTCCCTCGCGACGAGCGTTCCCAAGGATATAGAGATTGGGTCAATCAGCTTCTGGGTCACCCCACCATTGTTGTCGGCATATCCGATAGTGACACTCGCTTGTTCTTCAATATATTGATTAAGAATATCGAGTGTCTCATTTGCGGTTGTTCGAGGGACAATTTTTGGTTTGTTAGAAGTTGCTTTATCTCCCGCACGGAGTGCTTTAACTGCAGAGGTGATGAGCGCTGGTGATGGCGTGGAGGGATCTCCAATAATTCGAGGAGGTTTTGGCCGGGACTTTGAGCGGCGAATTGCAGGAGCAGAAACCAAAATTCCTGTTTCATTTTCAAGTGCAGGTAAGTAACCCGCATCGCGAAGGGCATTTACAAGATCATGTAAATCAGTTTCTGAAATTAGAACTTGTGGCGCAAGTTTGCGGATATGTATGTCTTCTAATTTCTTATCGTGAATGATCTGTTGAATTAAACCTTCATCTTCGCAACGAATATAAGAGCTACCTACTCCTACGCGTAGCCTGCCATGTCTTTTTGAAACGTCGTTTATTAAATATTCAAGAGGTTGTGGAACTGGAGTTCGCGAGACTTTCTTCAGAAAATCCTTTATTTGTTCACCCGTTTGGCCATGATCCAGCCCTCTACGTATCGATCCTTCACTAAATCTATAAACAGTAGCTCCGCCTCGGCTCTCGATATCGGCGATTGTTCCAATTGAGTTTGCCAATTCAACAGTCAGCGGACCTGGAGCAATAGCACTGTTGTCGCTTTGAATCAGGATGTGGTCAACTGGAGATGGCAAAGCCATTTTAACTCCGAGGTCTTCGCCAGAAAGAAGTGCTTTGCCAAATGTGGAAAGTGCGCCTTGGCCTGTGATTCCTAGCCATTCAGCTTCGCGCAGAACCCACTGCATATATTCACTATTTGCTCTTGTTGGAGTTAACCACTTCATTAAATCAGCAAGCGAATCAAGATCAGGATCAATTTCAGAGTTTTCAGCGAGAATTCCCAGTGTCAATTTCTTTAGCGCCGCAATCGTTGAACGATCTAACTCAGGACCAAGCGCCGCAACGTTTTTTCCATCGCCTTTTCCGATCAAACCAGCAACTCGCGATGTTTGTAACCAGAGAATCACCAGATTGTGCCATCGCTCTTCTGGTTCCCGACTTAGCCAAGCGTCAAAAGCAATTGTCGGAAGTATCTGATCATCTGTGTCTATGACGATAAGCCCTGCTAAATAAAGTATTTCAGCAACAAACCCAGCACACTCCTCAGTTACTCCAAGATGCTCTGCCGCAGCTTTCAAATCGCGAACACCTAACCCACCTGAACGTAGCGCCGTAGGAGGTTCATCTGACCAATAATGTGCGAGCTCTTCGACCCATCGAATAAGTGTTGAAATATTTGCGATGGCGGCCGAATCAATATTCTTTTGATTTCGTTTTGTACCAGTTAGCTTAGGTTGAGTTGGCTTAAGTTCTTTGAAGACTTTTCCTCCACGAAGGTATAACCCAACTTCTCGAGGCAGCAAGACATTTTGCGAGTCAATTGCGAGAAGTAATCTATTTTCAAGAAGCCACTTAATGTTTGCGTTGGCCTTCTTTATATCTGCAACTTGGCCACGAGGGGGACCCCACGCCATTTTTTCGAGAATTTGAAGAGCACCTTCTGGTGCGCTCTTGAGTTCTTTAAGGTTTATTTTTATATCAGAAATTGGTCCCAAACCTGCAGGAAATTCTCCAAGGATGGCACGCACGTTTGTTGGGATTCGATACTTTTCGCCATCTTGATAAAGAAAGCCTCGGGTCCAAAGAAGTTCGACTGTCTTTATAGCTTCTTTTCCAACAAGTTGAAGTACTTCAATTTGGCTAAATGGTTCAGAAAGAACTGCCATCGCAGTAAGTACATCGAATTGCCATTGAGTGAGTACATCCCTAGCCCTGAGCAAGCTTGGAGTGGAGTTGGCTCTAGCGGCTAGCGCAGTGAGATCCGATGGCACCGGGGAAAGTAGATCCGGGCGTGCGGAAAAAAGTTCAGCCAGCGATTTATCGTCGCGGCTGCGAAGTTCTTCTGCAAAGGATGGGCTCGACATAACCTGCCAACAATACCCTCTCCTTAATGTGGCTTGCGACGCCTAAAAGCAGGATGGAGACCGCCAGCAATAGCCGCCGCTCGGTTGATCACGGGCGCAACAATCGTCTTAAACCAGCGTCCACGACGGAAGTCATAAATTGGCCAAGTGTCTTTAGCGGCGCGAATTCTTAACAAGGCATCCGGATTGATAACGCAAGGCTTACCCACGGCCTCAAGTAATGGAATGTCGTTATGACTATCTGAATAACCATAAGAATTTGTTAAATCGATATTGTTGGCGAGCGCAAGAGCCTTTATGGCGCGAGCTTTTTCACTTCCATGGAGCAACTTGCCATTAATTTTTCCGGTGTATTCGCCGTTAATTTCTTCTGCGCAAGTTCCTAAGGCTCCCGTGAATCCAAGTCGTTTTGCGATGAGATTGGCGATTTCTACCGGAGTAGCGCTCACTAGCCAAACCTCTTCATCACGCTGCAAATGCTCCTGAGCTATTTCAAGAGTTCCTTGCCAGAGGGCGGGGGATACATAACGATCATAAACATCATTACCCATCTCAAGGAGTTCTTGGACATTATGTCCTGCCACCACTCGAAGAGCTGCGCTTTGAATTCGATCGACCTCTTCCTGGTTGCGCTCGCCAACAAGTTGATAGCGTAAATTTGCGAGAACAAAAGCGGCGATATCGCGCTTATTGAAGAAGCCTCTCTGATACATGCCTTTGCTTAGAAAATAGAGCGAAGAGCCTCTAATCAAAGTGTTGTCTATATCAAAAAAGGCCGCTCGCTTGGGTTGGAGAGCCATGTTGGCAAGCCTAGCGATTGCGGGTGGAAAACCCAGGTCATTCCACTCCTTTATGCTTCTCTTATGGGGTCAACCGTTCATGTAATGCGTCACGGTGAGGTATTTAACCCCGAAAAAATCTTGTATGGATTACAGCCTGGCTGGCATCTTTCCGAACGCGGCCATCAAATGGCAGGAGTAGTAGCTGAATGGTCGAAGCAATTTGATATCGGAGTTGTATTTGCCTCGCCTCTTCAACGGGCTCAAGAAACCGCGACTCCAGTTGCTCACATTCATGGATTGCAAATTACAACAGAAGAACGTCTGATCGAAGCAACAAATATTTTTGAAGGAAAGAAGTTTGAATTGGGAAGTGGAGTCTTAAAGCACCCGAGTGCGTGGAAACATTTAACGCGTCCCTGGATTCCATCATGGGGTGAACCTTACGAAAAACAAATTTCTCGAATGCTTGCAGCAGTATTTGCAGCGCATGAATCTGCTGGCCCTGGAAAAGATGCAATCTGTGTTTCACATCAACTTCCAATTTGGATATTGCGCTCAGCGGTCGAAGGTCGGCGTTTGCTACACGACCCACGAAAGCGTGAATGCACCCTGGCTTCAGTTACAAGTTTTCATTTTGATGATGATGCGATGATTAGTGGAGTTACATACTCTGAACCAGCGAAAGCTCTTCTCCCCAACAAATGAAGTATTTAAAAGCCATCCTCATACTCCTTCCCATAGCCCTCTTAACCTCGTGCGCGGGTGGAGGCACCTCCGCACCAAGTGAGAGCGCTTTTGTTTCCGGCGATGGAGTCGCAATATATGTACAACCCGCAGATCGAAAACTAGCTCCGTCATTAAATGGCGCGACGCTCTCTGGTCAGCAATTTAT
>Ga0208496_1000277_pt1 | contig 18091 bp, 21 predicted proteins | sample CryBogmetaGMA2M_FD_184552 | JGI IMG/M metagenome (GOLD analysis project Ga0208496, IMG submission 184552) | Freshwater microbial communities from Crystal Bog, Wisconsin, USA - MA2M (SPAdes) | ecosystem: Environmental > Aquatic > Freshwater > Lake | place: Crystal Bog, Wisconsin, USA | collected... | reverse complement strand
TATTCAATAGCGCAAGACCTGCTGCAACGAACGAGCTGTCCTCTGTCAGACTAGCTAAAAAGCCATTGACGCCATGATCTATAAATTGCCGAGCTGCTGCATAGTCATAGGCCAAAACGGCCAGTCCACTTGCCATCGCCTCTATTGTTACATTGCCAAATGTTTCACTCAGGCTCGAAAATAAAAAGACGTCACCGCTAGCATAATGGCTTGCAAGTGCTTCACCCCTCTGCACCCCAGCAAAGATACTATTAGGGCAACTTAACTTTAAAGACCCTTTTTCTGGACCATCGCCAACCCATACCATTTTTAGATTGGAATTAACTTGTAGCATTGCCTTGAATGTGTCTACGGTGACTTGAAGATTTTTCTCTGAAGCAAGTCTACCGACACATAAGACTACTTTTTCATGATCTTTAATTCCCCAATGATTTCGCAATTCTTGAGAACGCTTGGATGGATTAAATAATTCAGTATCCACTCCTCTGGCTAGTACTTTGAGCCTCTCAAATCCGTAGCCGAGCAACTGATTTTTGAGCTCCTGGGTTGGCACCATTGTGAAGTTGCAATTGTTATGAAAATAACGAAGATACCTTTGAATAGGGGTTTTTAGAAAGCTCATTCCATAATGGGTTGAATAGGCATCGAAATTTGTTCGGAAATCTGAGCAAATAGGAATATTTAATTTTTTTGCAGCCTCCAGCGCTGACCAACCAAGAGGACCTTCGGTAACAATATGAACAAGACTAGGTCTATTGGATGCCCACTGCTTTAACAGCATATTTTTTTGAGGAAGACCCATCCTTAAGGAGCTATAACCCGGTATAGGCATTCCTAATGTCAGTATTTCTCTGAAATGAGATTCATGTTTGGGCTTATCTTTGAATCCCTGACTAGGCCGGATAAGGGTAATGTCATGCCCCAGCTCCGTCAGACCCTTAATAAATCGAGCTATCGTGCTAGCCACCCCATTCACCTCTGGAGGATATGTTTCCGTAACAATAGCAACTTTCACTGAAGCATTTAGCTTTAGATTGCTATTTTTTTCCATGGCATTTGAAGTCATTGTTACGGAGTATTCTCGAAGAAAATAACAGTTTTATGACAAATTATATTTTTTTATTTGTCTCAAAATTGTCATAAATAAATTGTAAATATAGGAGACATTCATATTTTTGTAATGTTGCACATCATTATTCAGAGGATCCAAAAATGATTCAATTTTTTGAAACCCTAAAAAAACAGCGCTGGGATGATCATCGCTACTATCACCATAGCCGCATCAATCAATCACTACACTTAGTTAGTGCCCTGAGTTTTTTAACTGCCTACTGTTTACTGTTTACGGATCCTATTGCTGCCTCATTGCTCGCTTGGTTAGTTGCCATGACAACTCGTCAAAGCGGACATTTCTTTTTTGAGCCAAAAGGATATGACGAGGTCAATAAGGCAACTCACGAATACAAAGAAGAAATTAAAGTGGGCTACAACCTCAATAGAAAAATTGTTCTTCTATCGATTTGGGCGGCAATTCCGGTGCTGGTATATTTTAATCCCGTATTTTTGCAAAAATTTGTTGCCCTGAATACCTTCACCAATACCGAAGGTTTTATTCGACAGACTGGCCTCTTATGGCTCTGGCTTGGTGTTGGTGGCGTTCTATTCCGCACCTTCCACCTTTTCTTCATTCATGATGTTGAAGCTGCTTTTGCTTGGATGACCAAAATCATCACGGATCCATTCCATGATGCAAAAATTTATGCGACTGCACCCTTGTATTTATTGCGTGGCCAACTTATTGACCCTATGAACCATCTTGAACTCAGCGAAGAAAACATAGGATCAGTCAACCCCTAAAGCGGATACGTGTTGAATGCTATTTTTTCTAAATAGCATTTCTTTGATAATTTGACGCTTAATCGCTTTATTGCTTAGCCCATTCCCATTCCACCACCAAGCATCCTGCTTCATAGACTGGGCTGCAGCAATGAAGCGATCTAGCACAGCCTGCATATCTGCATCGCTATAGTTCAGACTGAAAATAAATCTTCCCGTTCCAATCCAGCTTAGCGCCAGACCTTGTTCCTTCAAGTAGTACTGAAACATCCAGTTATAACGACTCGGCTCAGTGAAATAGATGGTCCAAATACTCGACATATTTGCGACCCGGACTGGCAAATCTAATGAAATTAATACTTCATTAAAGCAATTGGCGCGCTGGTTCCAAACTTCGTCTAAATTTTCATACATTTGCTTGATGGCTGGAGTTTCAAGTTGCTCTAAAAATACTTGCATCGCCCCCATTACATAGGGGTGCGAGTTAAATGTCCCCCTTGCAAAACAGATGTCAGCTGGCTTTTCTTCCCGAAACCGCTTCATTAAATCACTTCGTCCGCACACCAGCCCAATCGGCAATCCACCGCCTAAGGTTTTACCGTAAGTCACCATATCAGCTCGTACGCCGAAGTATTCTTGAGCACCGCCCTGAGCCAATCGAAATCCTACAAATACCTCATCAAAAATGAGAACAATTCCATTGCTTGTGCAGACTTCCCTTAATTCTTGGAGCCATTTGGTATAGGCGGCACGATCAAAATGCGCCGTACGTGAGCTATCTAATAGAGATGAATCGCCAGGCGCACCTTTATTCGGATGCATAGCCTGCAGAGGATTCACCAATACACAGGCAATATTTTTTCGATTACGAAGCACCCGTAAGGTATCCCGATCCATCTCCTTCAGTGTATAGGTTTCCCGTGGAGGAAGTGGATTGCCTATGCCTGGCTGAACATCTTCCCACCAACCGTGATATGCGCCATTAAAACGCACCACATGGCTGCGTTTTGTATGGTAGCGAGCCAAGCGTACCGCCTGCATCACGGCCTCAGTACCAGACATATGAAAAGATATTTCATCCAAACCCGAAATCGCTGTCAAACGCCTTACATTGTCCGCAACAATTGGGTTATAAAATCCTAAAACAGGACCGAGGTCAGATACGCGCTTAGCCCCATCTTCAATGGCCTTTTTATAAAAGTCATATCCGAGCACATTGACGCCATATGACCCAGTTAAGTCATAAAAGATATTGCCATCCAAATCAGTCAAGGTAACTCCAGATGACGACTGCATGAAGCTACCGGATTTCAAATGCTCGCTGACTAAAGGGCTAAATTGGAAGGGTACTCGATATCTGCTTGTAAATTGCAGATCCGATATATTTTTAGCAGCTTGATTTGTCAGGGCAACCGATTTTGCAAAACGCTCGCGATATATATGCGATAAGCGCATAAAACCAGCCTCTCTTAAGGAGGCGATATTGTCTGGCGCACCATCAACCTTAAAAAACGATTTTCGATTAAAGGAGTAAAAGGGAATTAAACGGGCTACCCTCTTTGCCATGCGTGAGTGACCAGCCAAAGAGGGATGCTTTGCCATTGATAGCTGTAATCTTGTATAGACCTTCTGAGCAATCCACACTCCAAAGCCTGCTCCGAATATACTTGGTACGATCCAACTATTCATAAATACTCCAATTGTTCTTTCTTGACACTTTTACTTCATTTGTTTGACAAAATTATGTCAATGAAAAAAACTATCCAAAACATACTGTCTCAGGAAGATCTTAATTTTCTTCTCACTAATCGCATACCGCGTATCGCGCTCACTCGCTTTATTGGCTGGTTTAGTCAAATTGAAAACCCAATCGTTGCTTACCTCTCCATCCAAGTCTGGAAATTCTTTTCTGCACTTGACTTATCGGAGGCTAAGAGTCAGCACTTTAAAAGTATGCATGCTTGCTTTACGCGTGAACTTAAACCCAACGCAAGATCAATCAATCAAGACTTCAATAATCTTGTGAGCCCGTGCGATGCCCTGATTGGAGCGTTCGGAAGAGTGAGAAATGGTGAAATTTTTCAAGCCAAAGGATTTCCTTATCCTATAGAGGACTTAATACCCAACAAGAGCTTGGCCAAGAGTTATGAGGGATGCGAATATGTAACCTTACGACTCACTTCAAGCATGTACCACCGATTTCATGCTCCAACAGCAATGCAGATCAGAAAAATCACCTATATTTCTGGCGATACCTGGAATGTAAATCCGATTGCACTAAAGCGAGTTGAACGACTCTTTTGCAAGAATGAAAGAGCCGTAATTGAATGTGAAATAGATCATCCAGACAAGGGGGCTAAAAACACAACTCTAACGCTGGTACCTGTAGCAGCCATTCTTGTTGCCAGTATTCGCATGCACTGCGTTAATCTACTCTTCCATCTGCGGTACAAAGGTCCCAATGAAATTGACTGTGACGTTGCCATTACTCGCGGTGAAGAATTGGGCTGGTTTCAGCATGGCTCAACCATTATTTTTTTTGCTCCCAAAAATTATCGCTTGCTACCAAGCTTAAAACTGGGGGATCACATTCTTATGGGTGAGGCTCTATTTGAATATCCACTAGAGCAATAAGCTATCTACAGGCCAAACTTAGAGTGTCGCGGCTACGTTCCATCCCCTCAGCCATCATTTCAAAACCCTTCCGAATATTATTTCTCATGAAATATTCTATGATCCCATTAGGAATCACAGAATCTGGCTCGATGATGCTGGCATATCGCACCAATACACCCTTCTCATTAGTTTGTAGCCTCCATGTCCCCGAATAGGCTTTGTTATCGCCTTTAATCTGAATAAAATTTAGACCCTGATTTGGTAGCTCAGTAAATTCAACTTCTGAACGCATTTGAATGGGGAATAGTAAAACTCGCTCCTCAATGAGCCTTTCTACGGTCACCCTAAGACCATTTCTTCTGCGCACTTTGGACTCAACAATCCCTGGAATAGTTTTTATATCCTCATAGTCTGTCAAAAAAGTATATGCCTCGCACTGGCTCACTGGCGTCACATAGCTAGCCTGCACCTTAAAGGCTGATCCTGCTTTTTCTACAAATACCTGTAAATCATAGGGAGCTCGCTCAGTGATTGCAATACAAGGTTGACTGCCTATTAACAAACATACAAGAAACACTCGCTTCACAATAGAGTTACCAAGACAGGATAAGGAATTAGCAATACTCAATATTCTTCCTCAATATCTAGTTCTAGCAATATAAGTGACTCTGCATCAGCTAGCTCTGCGCACTCTACCCCATTCATTTGATCGTCAAAAGAGAGTTGGGCAAATCGCTCAGCAGCTAGGAAATTATTCCTCTGGTAGTTATCCAAAGCTAATAGTTGATTCCATGCTGCTTTTTGAAAATACTCTGCAGCCATTCTTCTTAAATTAATAACCTTGTCATTTAGGTTTTGATCTAGCATTTTCTCTCTCCTTCAATTTGGCATTGAACTTGTCTGCAATGCTCTACCTCTTACATGTCATTTATATGAATTTTTAATGATTTTTGTCACATTTGGGCCCTGTATATCAAGCTCAAATATGACAATTTCACTTCTTAAAATTTCCTGAGAAATATTTCAATTAACGATAGATTTGTCACATTTATTCATCAAGAATGGAATCTACTTATGGGAGATGAAGGGCAATTCTGCTCCTTACTGGTCTCCTCAGCTTGCTCTAACAGCCCATAAGTAACCATTTCTGATTAACTTAGGGAGAGTTCTAATGACTACCTTTACTACTGAAGATCGTGAGCTTGTTGAAAAAGAGCCAATACCCTTTTATGGCTATTGCTATTTAACTGACTCATCCGCCCACGATATCAATCCACCCTTGTCTACTATGTTAAAAAAATTCAAGGTGGAATATCGAATAGATGAAGGTAGCGAGGATTTAGAGGGGTAATACTTAAATTGACAAAACCTCCACCAATTCTGATGAGGGTTTTTTCTTGTGGGCCCACCAGGACTTGAACCTGGGACCAAAAGATTATGAGTCCTTTGATATAACCAACTGAGCTATGGGCCCGTTAGTCTTGGATCAATCTTCCTCGAGGAAGGTCTTCAGTTTGTCGCTGCGGCTTGGGTGTCGCATTTTGCGGATAGCTTTCGCTTCAATTTGAGTTCAATAACACTTATTCCTTTAATTTTTCTCCTGCATTTTCACTCTCGCCTATGTCTTCTTTTTCTTCCAATTCCTCTTTATTCTCTATTTCTTCCTTATCTTCCGCACCCTGCTGACGATAGTTTCCCCATACAGCAAAAATTACTAACGCCAAGAAAGATAAAAGCATCAGATCTAGGCTACTCATGAATCACTCCTTTGCAAGCTGGTGCATATCACTCCAATGACACCAATGACAAACACTTTTGTAGCGACAATATCAGCATCATGCAATGAACCATCAATAGCACCGGCGTAGACTAGGACGCTGTTTGTAATAAGCAAAGCTGATGCAATTCTCAGCCCAGCCAAAAGACCCATAAAATCGATATTTATTTTCATCTAGCAAGCATAGCATCTAAAATCTAACAGTGACTTACTACTCCATTGATGGACCATAGAACTTTTGGGTTGTGATGGAGGGTTCAAGCAGATTACTGAAATAATTAGCGGCACTAATAGAAAACGACTTAGGAATCTCTCCCTAAGTCGTTGATATTACTGGTGGGCCCACCAGGACTTGAACCTGGGACCAAAGGATTATGAGAGCAGACATCCAAAGAAAAGTACTAGGATTTCAAGAAGTTATATCGCCTAAATATCGGTGTGTAGTGTTTTGTGTAGTGGATTTAGTGTAATCAGAAGAACTACTGGTTCACTCTTTGGTTTAGAAAACCAAAGGAATTTTAGAACAACCGTTTAGCACTTCGTTGCTCCAAATAGTTTTTTATGCATCAGCAAGTGCTACTTAAAGTAATACTCGCCTTAGTGGTGACTAAGAGAAAAGGCGGGCTTCCTCAACTTTAGTTGATCGCAAAAACTCTTCATTGACTTCAACTCCAATACCATGCCCATTAGGGACAATAGCAACACCAGATTTAAATATCGGTGGATTTTTTGTATATTCATCCCTCAGATATAAGTTCGTCAAACTTACACCCCAAGATAATTCAGGCAGTACCGAAGCTATTTGCAACAGAGCAGAAGTTGCAATACTAGTCTCTGCCACCTTGCAAGCTAGATTAATTTTAAATTCATCACGAGTAGCTAATTTACAGGCCTGAACAATGCGAGTCACACCACCAAGCTTTATAGTTTTAAAGCTCCCCCCTTGAACTAGTTTTTCATCAAGAAAATGCTCCAACTTCTCAATCGTACTCAATGATTCATCCACTCCAATAGGGATTTCCGATGCGGCAGAAAGAACTCTCCAATCATCATCTTTTTTAGGGGTAATAGGCTGCTCAAGAAAGGCTAAACCCTTACCACTCATTAACTCTAAATACTCCAAAGCTTGATTTAATTGATACCCCCGATTTGCATCCGCTGAAATTTGCGCATCCTTTGGTAAGGCATTTAGAACTTCAATGGATCGCTTAGCATCCGCAGATGGAGATTTCATACCCACTTTCACCTTGAAACATCGCCATCCCTCTTGATATTTTTCCAAAGCCTGATCAACATCGCTCACTCCTCCTTGGCCAGCAACCATCCAAAGAGCTGACACACTTGACCGATACATTTCTCCCAACAATTGATGAAGCGGGACTCCCTTCTGGCGCGCTAAAGCATCCATGAAAGCCATCTCAATTGCAGATTTTGTAGCATTGTTTCCTACAATTTTTTTATCAAGGTGATTGAGAAAAATTTCTCCGCTTAAAAAATCTTTACCTAAAATATCTGGGATCATGAACCTTGCTGCACCCAGCATTCCGGCAGCAGTTTCACCAGTCATTGTTGGTGCTGATGCTGCCTCACCCCAGCCAACAAAGCCATCATCGCTTTCTAGGCGGATAAATAAATTATCTGTAGCTTCAATTAATCTTCCCCCCATTTTTAATGGAATCCCAAGGGTTAGGCGCCCAATAAAACTTTCAACTATTTTGATTTTCATTTAAAAATCCTTTTGTAGAAATACTAATGAAAGAACATCTTTCTGAGAAGTCCAAGAGAACTTGCCCGCTACTAAAAATATGCAATCTACTGGCGTAAGGATCCTTCTGATCAGCCAAGTGAGCAACTTGCTGAGTATGAAAGCATAAATGGACGATTTAGACGCACGGAGATTGAAGCATAATAGACAAGGGCTTAGGGCTTTGGAGGTTTAAATTGCAGTCAATACTAATAATTCTTATTTAAGATTAATCAAATTTTAATTGAGCCATATTTTTTACGCGCAACCATTTCTCATAATCATTCTTTAAGAAAGCTGTAAATTCTTGCCTCGTTAAAACGACTGGTTCAATTCCAGCTTTAGCAAAACGTTCCTTGGTATCTGGAGATTTTATTATTTGCACAATTTCGCTATGAAGTTTATCGATAATCTCTTGCTTTGTTCCGGCTGGAGCTAAGACACCATACCAGGTGTCTACGACCAGCTCTGGATAGCCTAACTCTGCAATCGTTGGAACATCCGGAAATAGTGGGTTTCTTTTCTGAGTCAGGATTGCTATTGGCCTTAACTGCCCATTTTTAATTAACTGTACGGATGAAGGTAGGCCCCCAACAATTAAATCAATTTGACCACCTACTACATTTGTCATGGCTGCGGTAGTAGATGGATAAGGTATATGCAATAAATCAACTCCCGTTGTAATCTTTAATAACTCAACTGCAAAATGATTTGATGAGCCAATTCCACCGGTGCCATAGGTTAATTGACCAGGTCGAGATTTCGCATAGTCCAAAAATTCTTTAAAGTTTTTGACCGGACTAGCGGGACTCACTACAAATATATTTGGAATAGAACCGACAATAGCGATAGGAACAAGATCTTTTAATGGGTTAATCTTTAATTTACTGTTAATAATTGGGTTAATAGTAAGCGCTGGCGATGTAACTAGCAATGTGTAGCCATCCGGGGGAGATTTCGCAACCATTTCGATTGCAACACTTCCGCCTGCACCAGATTTACTTTCTATGATGGTTGGCTGACCTAAGGATTCAGTAAGTTTTTCGGCTAAAAATTGACCAATCAAATAATTATTGCCAGCAGGAAATGGCAAAACCAAGCGGATTGTTTTAGATGGATAGTTTTGAGCAAGTGAGATGCTACTATTGAAAAATATAGCTAGTAAACACACTAGAAATTTCCCAAGATTCCTTGATAAATAATCAGACAACATCCTACCGGCTGCATCTATTGCCCCAGCGGGAGCAGAGCTAACAATTAATGTCATTGGTTTATTCAGAGAATTTTGAGCCTTTGCTATATGACACCAAGCAATAAAAAGAAGCCCAAAAAAACCTAAGTAAAACAATACAGAAAATTGAAATTGCATCGTTACATACCCCTACAATGGATTAAGCATTGCCTTTCCAGACCGACCCAAAAGTGATCCCAATATTTTTAAAATTGTTGTATACCTCGTCCCCGTATTCAGCTCGAACTTTTTCACCAAGAATCGGGTCATATAGAACATCATTAAAGGTATCTTCTATACTTCCTTGCACTATGGCAACAATCAGAGCACGACTGTCGCTAATATTGGTAACCTCCCGAAAAACACGCGCTGGTAAGGCAATAAAATCAAAAGGCTCTAGATCAACGTGGTACTTACCGCCTGACCCCCAAGAGACCCTGTACTTTCCAGTCAAGCAAAGAAAAGATTCGATTGTTTTCATATGCGCGTGCATTCTTGGTCCGTGACCAGGAGGATTATCTAAAATAGACACTTCAACCCCTGGATTTCCAGATATTGCTGGAATAGCAGCAGCACGCTTATTACCCGGAGGAGACATTAATTTATATACACAATCAGCTGCTAATTTTGCATATGCTTCACCCGGAATGCCTACATTGGACTCGCTATAGTTCCGTTTGGTAGGTTTTAAATCTTTGAAGCGTGCAATACGCTTTTCCATCTCCTCTGGAGTGGGTTCAATTGTTTCTAATTCAATACTCTTTGAGTTATTCATTAGTGTCTCCTGTTGGTCTATTTATAGATCTCTACTAGATAATGCATCGAGCCAGCTTTTGGGCAAACTGATTGGCAATCTATCAACTATCTTAGCACCACCTGTGCTGGTATGCTCTTTTTTAAGTAGCAGAAAAGGCTGCCACTGATAGCTGCACCATCAATTATCAGGGACTAAAACCAATTTACCGATCAATTCCCCCGACTCCATTAATTCATGAGCTAAACAAGCTTCCGATAATTTAAAAATGGTGGGTACTTGCGGCTCTATTCGACCTTCAGAAAGTAGACCAATCGCTCTGATCATTAATCCTCGGCGCAATTTCGGGTCATTATCTAAAGTGTGTATTGAATAAACGCGGACTGCGAGACTCTTACCCAGTCGCTTTCTTAACTCGCTATAAATATTATCATTTGGTATCCCGCCTAATATTCCAAACGACAATAGGGTTCCTAATGGCGCCAGTAAATCCAAATTAGCAATAAAGTCATCTCCACCCATCGCGCAAACTAGATCAACTCCTATCCCCCTTGTAATTTCCATTACTTTTTGTCTTACATCATCTTGAGTGCGATTGAGAACAAACTCAATCCCAGAATTTTTTACAAAGGTTTGCTTTTTCACAGAGCTCACTATGGAAATTACTTCCATACCATCAGCCTTCGCTAATTGGGAGATTGCAAATCCAACTCCGCCTGCAGCCCCATAAATAACAAGGCTCTTAGGCAGACTAATTCCAGAGTGATGCAAAATAGCGCCGGCTAACTGGTAATTTGGCAGGCAGATTGCATCGATGGGATTGATAGATTTTGGCAGCACGAATACTGATGCAGCAGGTACGCAAATTGCTTGGGCATAACACCCACCCCTAAAATCTAATTCTCGAGAGCTTACTAAAACAACCTGACCATGCAAATCTTGCGTAACTTTTGAACCGATTGCATCAATAACTCCGACCATTTCATTGCCAGGGATTGCTGGTAATGCTGGCATCCAACTATAGACCCCTTTGCGAATAAGTATATCTGCACTGCTTATGCCAATAAATTGGGCCTTCACTCTCACTTCATCATCGCGTGGAATGGGCAATGGAATCTCAACCAATTTTAGAGCTTGGCAAGGGCCTGGCACTTTTACTTGAATTGCTTGCATTTTCACTAATCCACCCCAATTGATAATTGACGAACCAATTTACTAAAGCGTACTAAGTCCTCGTCAAAAAGTACCTTGAAATCCTCAGGAGTTAGGATTATTGGAGTAGCGCCCAAAGCAGAAATACGTTTTTTTGCGTCTTCCGTCTTAAGGAAGTTATTGATTTCTTGATTGAGTAATTTCACTACTTCCGCTGGCGTCCCAGCAGGCGCAAATACCCCATACCATGAGTCGATATTAAAACCTTTTAGACCATATTCTGCAAAAGTTGGGATTTTAGGCATCAGAGGAGACCTCTTCTCTGATGCAATTGCAATTGGAAATACTGTCCCTTCGTTTAATTGAGCAAGGACTGTACCAGGACTGGAGAATGTCATGTCAACCCTACCACCTAGCAAATCAGTCATCAGTGGAGCTGCGCCTTTGTAGGGTATATGTAATATCGATGTCCCAGTTAATGATTTAAATATTTCACCAGCCAAGTGCGGAATACCGCCATTACCTGGAGAGCCAAAAGAATACTTTTCAGGATTATCTTTTAACACTTTAATAAGCTGAGGAACTGTTTTGGCTGGGAAATCTTTTCTAACAACCAACACATTAGCCTGCTCCATCACCATTGCAACGGGAATAAATGCTTTGCTGCTATCAAAAGGTAATTTTGGATACAGTGATGGATTAATGGTGATTGCCCGAGTAGAAATCATGAGGGTATAACCATCGGCCGCTGATTTTGCCAGGATGCCAGCAGCCACCGCGCCACTAGCGCCCGGACGATTCTCCACCACAACCGGCTTCCCAAGATTCCTTGATAAATAATCAGACAGCATCCTGCCGGCTGCATCTAGTGGCCCGGCGGGAGCAGAGCTAACAATTAATGTCATTGGTTTATTCGGAAAATTTTGAGCTTTTGCTATATGACACCAAGCAATAGAGAGAATCCCCAAGAAGCCCAGATACCGCAGCAAAGAAAATTGCATATGCATAATTAAAACAGCCTTAAGAATGACTAAAGATTACCCCTTCAAACCGAACCATAATTATGTGTTTCATTAATATATACCTAATTAATTTCAACTTTTAAAATAATTAAGCGTTAATTTAAGTAATACAAAAAAGACAAAACCCCCACCATTGCTGATGAGGGCTTGCTTTTATTGGTGGGCCCACCAGGACTTGAACCTGGGACCAAAGGATTATGAGCTAAAACTGATTGCTACACAGCTATTCTGCATCACCATGATCAGCGATTAACCCGGCAGCCTTGATGGCATACACTGCGCAAAGCTCGTCATTAGGCGAGGTATCACCACTAATGCCTACTGAGCCAATAATTTGGCCAGACTCACTACGAATCAATACACCACCTCGGGCTGGAACCACTTTGCCATCAGACATGGCCTGCAAAGAGTTAATAAATAGCGGCTGAGCTGCAGCCCTTCTCTCAAACTCACGACCACCAAACCCCATTCCAAGGCAGCCCCAAGCTTTTCCAAGCGCAATATTAAAGCGCAGTAAACTGGTGTCATCATCTGCGAGGTAGGTTTTTAAAAGACCGCCCGAATCCAAAACAACCACTACTAACGGCTTAAATCCATTAGTCTTACCAGCCTCAAGTGCAGTCTGAGCTATTTTTAATGCCGTCTTCAACGAGATTGTTTGCTTAGTAATTGGCACTATTTTTCCTTATCTTTTTATAAATGGCATGATTTGCAGATAGCATGCACAGGATTAATCAATCACTGCTCCAGAATCCTTCACAATTCTATTCCAAGTAACATAGTCAGCCGCAACAGTATTGCTAAATGTTTTGCTATCACCGCCAATCACTACACCGCCCTCAGAAAAAATCTTATCTTTAAAGAGGGATGAATTAATTGCAAGGTTTGCTGCGGCATTGAGTTCATTAACAATGCTTTGTGATGTTCCTTTTGGCACAAATAAGCCATACCAAGTACCAATATTAAATCCAGGATAGCCAGATTCTCCAATCGTAGGGACATTCGGTAGCACTGGGATTCGTTTTGCTGATGAAACCGCAATTGGCCTCACTTTCCCTGACTTGATTTGCCCCAATGCTGATGGCACTGATGACATCATGACAGCAACTCGTCCACCAACTAGATCAGTAATGGCAGCAGAAGCACCTTTATAAGGAATATGCGTAAATTTTGTACCACTAGCTTTTTGAAACATCTCACTAATTAAATGCGATGGAGTTCCATTGCCGGGTGTAGCCAAATCTAACGTTTTAGAACTAACTTGAGCTGCTTTGACGATATCAGACAGCGTTTTATAAGGAGAGTCACTGGCAACAAAAATGATGTTTGGCGCCTCAGCTAGCATCACAATCGGTACAAAATCCTTAATTGGATCAAATGGTATTTTTTGATACAAAGCTGGGTTAATTGCAAATTGAGCAGTTTGCCCAAGCAACATCGTATATCCATCCGGCTTGGATTTAGCGACGATATCAGCTGCAATATTGCCATTCGCACCAGGCTTATTGTCAACTACGATCGATTGTTTAAGCGTCGCAGTCAATCGCTCTGCTAAAGCGCGGGCAATGACATCCATTCCCCCGCTGGCAGCGCCTGGCACTACTAATGTAATTTGTCTATCTGGATAGTTTTGTGCAACAACATTTTGAATCAGCAACGATAGAAATAAAGCGCCTATACATTTAACAAAAATCATCTTAAGCTTCAAACCCGTTTCCTAGTATTGTTAATCATCCACATTAATATAAGTTTTCTTATGTGTGGGTGCTCCCTTTATTGCATCTGACTCTGTACCCGACTCTGGTATGGATCCACCAAACAAAAGGCCCTCTTTAATCCTAGGTAAAGTAATTGCTGGATCTCGAATTGGTAAACCATGTGTTGGAGCAATTCCTTTAACATCATATTTATCCATTAAATACTGCAGTCGATTAACGTACAGATTCATATCGGTAAACTTTGTCCAGAATAAGGCTCTGTCTGCAAAAACAGCTGATACCTCAGGGATATCAAGGGAGATTGCCTCTTCGGCAAAAAGACCGCAATGGCCGTCTTCATGGTAGTGACTATAAGCAAATCCATCGCCTGGAAATAAGAAATGCTCCTTGGTGTCAAAGCCCCACCAAGTAGTTCTCAAATCACGTATCACTGGCTCAACAACGATAAATTTTCTACCGCCAAGATCGATTTCATCACCCTCTTTCATCGCTTTCATACGATGGGCATATTGTGGAAAAGCGAGGTGATAGTCGCACATATCTCCACACAAAATTGCTTCTGGGTAACGATGTAATATTCTCCCCAAACCACCGGCATGTGGTGTCTCTTGATGAGTAACAAATAGATATTTTACTGGCGGCAAATTAGGTGGTAATGCATCCAATTGTTTGGCAATTAAGGGGAAATCTTTTGGATGCCCCGTCTCAATAATCATTGAGGAGTGATCTCCAACCATTAAAAAAGCCGCGTTATAGGTGTGATATATCTTTCCGTTTGCTCTTTGCTCTAAACAATCACCTAGCCAATAGATGCCCTTAGCAATCTCTCTTGGTAGCTGTTTTGGTCCCATTGTCATGATTATCTAACCTCGTCTCTAAATACATATTTAGTTTCAACCAGACTCTTATCAAGCTGTCGCAACGCCTCATCAAACAACTGATATTGGCGCTCTACCAATTTTTTGCCACATAAAACTCGCCCATAACCTGGTGCAATATTTTCAATGTCATACTTCTCAAATACACCAGCTAACTTTTTGCGCAAACTCGAAGTCTCACCGCCCTGTAGCCACCAATAACGCGTATTCAGAAGAAAGCTCTTAATATGTTCTACAGTAGTTTCGTCATCACTTTCGCCATATACCCATGGACCATCCTCATCGTTAGACCATTCGTGAGTGAATGAATCTGAGGTAAAGAGAGTGCGAGTTGCTTTGTCATAAATCCACCGAGTAGCAATTAAGCGAATGGGGGCTTGGAAAGCTTCTAACGGATAAAACTCATCACCACCTAAAAATATCGTTTGAGCTCTAGTCACTAAAGTGGTTTTCATTGCTAGGGGTTGTGGATTTGCAGAGTCAGAGCGGCCTCCAAAATCTACCCATAGAGCCGCATCGGGGTTACTGGAATAGCATTGATCAACAATAAACTCCTCCGCAATCGCTTCGACATTCGATACGGACATAAATTCATTTAGCCGCAATGGGTAAATCGATAAGGGTTTGCTTATATCTAATACCGCATGGAGTTGCTTCAAAATTGCCGGTAAATGTGCCGAGTAGCCAGCATCCAGCATTAATGCTCCGCTTGCATTTTTTAGGATATAGGAATTGACTACTGAATATCCCCTAGCATTAGCTGGGTAGCTACTTGCCAAACCATCTAACTTAAACACATTTTGTAGGGCATACAGACTGCCCTGCTTTATTACTTGGATGTGATCACTTGCCATGAACTTAATTGCCTTTTAACTCAAAAAATAATGTCATCAATTATTATTCAATGAAATTCATGGACAATCCTATGCCGGCACAAGAATCACTAATTCGCGATTTTTGGGCCATAATAAGTCCATAGACTTCTGATTTAGATCAATTTATCATGCAGCACTTAAAAAGTGCAATGACTGCCGCATGAATTAATTTAATCAAATAATGAAAAAATTTCATTCCGATTTCAAGAGAAATACAACATGAAAACAAGACTGCCTTCAATGACCTCATTAATGTCTTTTGAAGCGACAGCAAGAACACTCAGCTTCACAAAGGCGGCTGCTGAACTTCATCTCACGCAAACAGCCATTAGTCACCAGATAAAAAATCTAGAAGATTTACTTAATCATAAATTATTTATTCGTAGCGCCAATAATCTCGCTCTGACAAAAGCGGGCGAAGAATATTTAATTACTGCTCGTGAAGTAATCATGAGTCTATCGATAGCCACTGAAAATCTCATTGACCAAAATAACAGTAACATATTAGCAATTGAATGCTTTGGTATGTTTGCAGTCAAACAATTAATACCCAGACTTCAAGAATTTCAAGAATTGCATCCGGAGATCATGCTACGCATCAGAACTTCGCAGCAAATCAAAATAAGCCCCAATCATCACTTTGACGTCGCCATTTGGCATGGCAACGGAAATTGGTCAGGAGTTGACTCCGAACCCTTGGGTAGAGAGGAAATTTTTCCCGTTTGTAGCCCCAACCTATTAGGCGGCAAGCTAAGCCTGGCAAGCCCTACAGAGATGGCTCAGTATCGAATCATCAAAGCAACTTCACCCGTTGCCAATGACGAATGGGAAAGTTGGATGAGCTATGCAAACGAAGGAAATTTAGAATTTAGCTCAACTATTCATTGCGATCATCTCGCCACATCTCTAGAGGCAGCAGTTTCAGGACTGGGGATCGCTCTTGGGAGATCAAGCCTTGTGGAGGATGATTTAAAAAATGGGTTGTTAATTGAGCCGTTATCAATCAGAGCCCCTTCGTCCAGCAACTACTACTTAGTATCGCCCAAGGGCGGGGATCAAAATAAAAAAACTAAGTTATTTAAGTCTTGGCTCAAAAGAAGTATGGGGCTTAGTTCAGAGAGCTAAGTTATAAGATTTTAGAAATCATCACTGCCAGTCCTGCAGCAGTAATCGCCAAACCAATACTCGTTTGTATAAACTTCTTTGGGTGTTTAACAGTCATGACCGGAATCCTCAAACAGTTGTGTCTAAAAACATCATTAATACAAAACCAACTATAGTTCCGATCGTAGCATAGTGCTCTCTACCCGATCGATGGGACTCGGGAATAATCTCATGACTGATGACAAATAACATTGCTCCAGCAGCAAAACCTAACCCAAATGGCAACATACTAGGATTTAACCCAACCAGGAATACTCCAAGCAAGGCAGCAACCGGTTCAACTAGACCAGTCAGCATACTTAAAACAAAAGAACGAGTTCGACTATAACCCACACCCCTTAAGGCTAAGGCTACTACTAAGCCTTCCGGAATATCCTGAATTGATATTCCGATAGCAAGTGCCTCGGCGGACAGTAAATTCGTGCCTGCAAAAGCAAAACCGATCGATAGACCCTCAGGAAAATTATGCAGGGTAATGGCGATAACAAAAAGCCAAGCGCGCTTCAGCTCAATTGAACTAAGGCCTTCCCGACCCTTGTCAAAATGCTCGTGGGGCATAAAGCAATCCATCAAGGACATTAGAAGAGCGCCAAATAGCATCCCTCCCCCAACTACAAGACTCGATATAAAGGGCGAAAGTCCGCCGTTTTTAGCATGGTCTAGACCGGGAATAATCAAAGAAAAGGAGCAGGCAGCTAACATAACTCCCGCACCAAAACCAAGCAATACAGCATAAGTCTTGCGTGAATACTGTGCAGTAAAGAATACCGGTAAAGCCCCTAAGGCTGTTGCAAGGGCTGCTGTCATGCCCCCGTAAAAAGCTCCATAAACTTTATCTTGCTTAGGCAACAAAAAAGATTGATATAGCATCCAAATACATACTAAGGACGCAGCAGCAATCAAAAAGAACAGTAAATACCTCAATGAAAAACTTAAGGGCTCTCCATCTCCGCGCCGATTAAACTGAAGACTCATAAAAATAGCTTAGAGGGATAGTAATAGGGGCATATGGCTTCCCAGCAAATTTATCACTAATATACTTAACAAATAAAAGGACTAGGACATAGTCTTTGTATTGACTTGCATCCATTCCTCCTCGTAATTCATTGCAGGATTCCCATAAAGAGGAATAGAGTTCAGATTTTTTAAGTGCCATGTTTTATAACTTTATTATTGAATTAGTAACAATACATAGTTTAAGAGGTTTAACACTTTTTGGGCACAGAAGCGTTACTTAAAGTAACGCTCAAAAAAATACCAACCCGAAGGTTGGTATTTTCATTTCTGGTGGGCCCACCAGGACTTGAACCTGGGACCAAAGGAT